>Ga0315321_10002793_pt1 | contig 13553 bp, 12 predicted proteins | sample M180m21515metaG_FD_203464 | JGI IMG/M metagenome (GOLD analysis project Ga0315321, IMG submission 203464) | Ammonia-oxidizing marine archaeal communities from Monterey Bay, California, United States - M1 80m 21515 | ecosystem: Environmental > Aquatic > Marine > Intertidal zone | place: USA... | reverse complement strand
TAAGGAAATATGGAACAAATTCTATTTTCCAAAATGTTTTCCAGACCAACTGCAAAATACTCAGTATCAGAATAAAGAGGCAACCCACGCTCTTGAAACGGCAACCACCTTGCCTTAATCTTCGGATAAGTTACCCCAATTTGAGAGTAATAGTTGGCAGTTTCTAGTGTCGGAACCCCATTTGCATAAGCCATATACTTAAACCCAGAATCTATAGTAATAAAAGCCTTCGCAGACATCACAGTCATGCAAGCGTCTTCAATGCTAGAACAAACAATTTGGACTTTATCCAAAACATCAGAGTAACGCTCTCTTTCTTTTTCAGTGCTAATCGCAACTAACTTATGCCCCTTATCGTATAAACAATTTACCAACTCAGTTATATAATCTTTTCTAAGATTTTTAGGCTCCCATAAATTATGAGTCAAGTGCAAACAAACATAGTCCCCTTTCTCCACCCTAACCTCTGTTTTGGGGAAATAATAAAACCTACTTAGCCAATCGAAATCATACTTAGTCCATTCCATCTTATCTATGTGGAGGTCATAAAAATAATCAAAATAATTTTTGTTATTATTTGATTCTTGCTCTATCTCCTTTGAACAAACATCATCCCACAAACAATATCGATCAGACATACTTGGATAAAACTTATTCAAAACATCTAATTGAAAAGACTCTCCTCTATTATTTTCAAGAGCGAATGTAATATGGCAATCAGAATGATACTCTCTAATTGCAGGAATAAACCTATTCGCAAGTAAGCAATCACCCAAACCTCCTTCTCCCCGGATAAGGATCTTAGATTGTGTCATAGAGGTCGTTTTGCTTTTCTTGTTTCTGAATATCTTTAACGTGAAGAATGCAGAAATGCTCAATAGGATCAGTAAGTAATCTAGCTTGATTATTAGCTCCACTTAAAACCTCGTGAACTTTATTTTTCCACTTAACATGGCCTTTTGTAGAAACAAAGCGAGACTGGAAATCAGGGAATCCTTCCCAGCCCATTTCGTTTATTGTCCAATTATATTTTTTGATATGATCTTCCGTTGCGCCACGAACAACATTAATCCTTGGAATCCAAAGGAGGTCGATGTCTCCCTTCTTAGCAACTGCCCTTAATGCATTTAATAAAGACGGTGGCATTTGTTCATCAGCGTCAACCTGCATCAAATAGGATTTTGTAGATAAATCAAATAAAGTATTTTTAAACTCAGAGAAGTCTTTTTGAAAGTCGAAGTAGTTTACTTTCAACCCGCAAAGTTCACAGAACTCTTCAATCTCTTTAGTTACTTTGTTCTTATCTGCCAAGATGACAATCTCTTCCTCTGGTAAAACATATGGCTCAAGTGAATTAATTAATCTTTTAAATTCAAAGAACTCGTCTGCTACTGTTATCCCGTAAGTGATCATGAAAAAACTCCTCCTAGGTAAGCACAACCTAGAAGGAGCGATATAAGTCACTTCAAAGCTTTACTTAACTTTGATCATTATATCTTTTTGTTCCTCTTTCTCAAGAGGTATTTTGATTCTCAATAGGCCATTTTTATATTCTGCCTCAATGGAATCCTTATCAACGTTCTGGTGCAAGGTGAAGTGCTTCTTGACAGATCGTCGAGATATTTTTCTATGGTAGAATTCAGCATCATCATCTTTTTGCTGAGATCCCGCCTCAATCTTTAAGGTTTGCCCAGAGACAAAAACAGAAATATCTTCCTGATCTAATCCGACCAATGCAAATTCAAGAATAAAATTATCATCCTTATCTTTATAAGCATCAAAAGGCTCTGAGCCAGAATACAATGGAGTGTTAGCTTGATTAGCTAACGATTGCATCCGCTTAAAAATATCTCCCTCGAAAACCAAGGGAGCCAACATTTTGTTTATCATCATTGTCATACTACTATTTTTAGTTAGTTTTTGTTTTTCTAGCCCCATTTCGGGTGCTGGAAATTCTCAGACAATAGAGATATACTAAATCAATCCTCTTCGAATTGTGCTTCGTCAATACGATCTAGTATAAATGCTATTGTTTCATCGAGTTCTACCTCGTCTGTAAAATTAATTTCTGGTTCGGTCATAGTGCATGTATATACACAAACGAAACTCTTCGGGAAATTTAACCCTCACAAGATTTGCATTCCATTAAAGATCTTGATAGTTCTTGGCTTGGGTTAGCACTCCTTTGGTAATACAAACCTTTTACCCCATTCTCCCAAGCAAAAATCATTAGTTGATTAACTTCTTTCATTGGGGTCTTTGGTGCTATCATTAAATTAAGGGACTGGCCTTGGTCCAAATACTTCTGCCTCTGCGCTGCCTGTATAACAATTTCTTTCTGAGAAATCTCCTCAAAAGTCTTAAAGACTTCTTTATCATCATCTGACATAAAACTCAAATGTTGGACAGAGCCTCCTGTTTTCAGTATACCAAGCCAAACTTCATCTGTATCCTGACCATAATCCGCTAAAGCATCTTTCAAGTAAGGGTTCTTGTAAGTGAACTTTCCTTTCGCCAAATTCTTTACAAAGTAATTTGAGTTCAAAGGTTCAATCGAAGGAGAAACTTGACCTAAAATAAATGAGCTACTAGTTGTGGGAGCTATCGCTAAAGTAGTTGTATTCCTCCGCCAATACTTTTTAGCATATAAAGGTCCACCTAGAAGCTGGAATAACTGACCTGTAGCCTTGTCGCTTTTCTTCCTTATCTCTTTGAATATAGAACTATTCTGCAATTTAGCTTCCATACTCTCAAATCCTATTTTCTTGCTTTGCAAATAAGAATGCCAACCAAGAACTCCCATGCCTAATGCTCTATGGCGTTTAGCGAAGTTATGAGAAGACTTCATAAAAGGAAGATCCTTGGTTTTTTGAATATACTCTTCCATAACCGCATCAAGGAACATTGTTAAAGTCTCAACAGCATCCGTCTTTACTATTTCATCCCACTGCACTAAGTTCAAAGAAGATAAACAACAAACAAAAGACTCATCTTCTGTTGATGGCAAACTAATCTCATTACAAAGATTAGAAGCAAAGATCTCCATTGCGTTATCCTTATAACAATCAGGGGCTTGATTATTGGCTGTATCTTTAAAAAATAAGTAAGGATAACCTGTTTCAAATCTTTTTTTGATCACTGAAGCCCAAATCTGGCGCTTTTCGGGATCTCCACCAATCATCGATTTCATCCAATCATCTCCTACCGTCACACCAAAAGACATTTCTTGAATGGCATTACCTTCACTCCGTATCCTAAGAAATTCCTTAATGTCAGGGTGCTCTATCGGGAGGTAAGCAGCAAAAGATCCTCTACGAACGTTTCCTTGAGATACTACAGCCGCAACTTTATCGAACAATTCCATAAAATGGACTGCTCCTGATGATTCTCCACCAGAATTTATTTTTGCTCCACGTTCCCTCAGATCTCCAAAATAAGCCGAAGTCCCAGAACCATGTTTGGTTTGCATACCAACTTCCCCTTGTTTGGCTAAAATCCCGTCCATACGGTCTGGAACATAGACACCATTACAAGAAATTGGTAATCCTCTTTCTCTACCAAAATTAGACCAAACGGGAGAAGCTAAGGAATAGAACCCCTGCTCCATATAAGAAATAAATTTATCAGCAAATCCATCGATACCCAAATAGCGTTGGGCTGTTTTAGCAATATCTTCTACTCTTTCTTCTGGAGTTTCTCCTTTTAAGTAACCTCTCTCAAGGAAAGTCCTTGAGTCCTCGTTAAGCCAATAATTTTTTGTCATTTAGAACAAGTCGTCTGCATTGTAAGTCTGGGAATTTTTTGAGTATTCCACGGGTCTAGAATAAAAGAAGTCAGTAGCATTATTGCCAAGTAACTCCTCTTCAAACCAGATGGTATCTTTCAGCAGGTTTTTGTCAACTTCAAAAGGCTCTTTAAATCCAATTTGTTGCATGGACTCGTTAATTCTATTTTTGATAAACTCCTTTAACACAATCGCGTTCAATCCTTTTTGACGTATTCCGTTGATCATCCAATCGACAATCTGGCTCTCAGCTTCAAAAGCACATACAGCTTCTTGCGCTATTCTCTCCTCAAGCTCTTCATCAAAAAATTCTGGGTGCTCTTCACGGATAGTGTTAATAAGCTTCATGCCGATAAGAGCATGAAGGTTTTCTTCGTTCCTAGTATACTTCACTTGTTGATCAGTGTCTTTTAGGACATTTTTGTTACGAGCAAACCAGTTTATGACGTAAAATTGAGAAAACAACGACACGTTTTCTACGAAAAGGGTGAATAGGATTAAAGCATAAACATATTGCTTCTTATTATTCTTATAAAACTTATGGGTATATTTACGTAAATAGTTTACTCGACCTTGGATGAAATCCAATTTCAAATTTTCCTCGAAAACTTCCTCTAAACCAAGAACTTCAAGAAGCCTCTCGTAAGCATTGTTATGAATAACCTCCACGTTAGCCATCACAAATCCTAAATCACTAAGGGAGGGGTGCGGCAAGTTATCTCCCAATTTACTCCAAAACTTTTTAACCGCAACTTCTATCTGGCCAATAGCAGACAGAGTCCTCACAATTATTTCTTTTTCTTGATCATCTAGGGACACGTTGAAATCTTGTATATCAGAAGCAAAACTGAACTCTTTGTCAGTCCAAAACCCGTTATGCATTGCCTCAATAAAATCTCCAGCCCATGAATAATGGTCTGGCTTGCGTGATACTTGCTCTTCAAAAATCATGTCTCATCTATTTACACTACAGGGAGTTCTCGGCAAGAAAAAAAGAAACTATTTTTGGCGAAGCCCTTATTAATATGAACGTAGTGAATATTAATAACTACGAACCCTTACAGTTACGTTACTGTAACGTAACTACCAAGTCGAAACTCACAACGAGCGACTCCATTACGGATTATGAGAAAAAAAATCAACCTGTCAAGAAAAAAAATTTTACTTGAAAAAAAGCCGAAAATGTAGATTATATTTCCCAGAGCAACAATGAATTATTCAGAAGAATCAGACCCTAAACTAACAGAGATGGTCAAACAAGACGACAACGAGGAGGCTTTATGTTGTCTTATCAATAGACACTCTGGTATATATGCTGATATGGTGAAGAGGTATGCTTATAAAACTCTCTCTAATCATGAAATTTTTGATCTCATGAACGAGAAAGACTACATTATTTACAAAGCCGCTCTGGAGTATGACGAGGAAAAAGCGAAATTTTCCACCCATGTCGGGAACAAAGCAAAATATCTGTGTTTAAGCAAGAAGACCGCTAATAAAAAGAATAAAAAAACATTGTCCTTTGATTCCATCGATTTTTCTAAAAAAAGCGATGATCTATATCCAGATGAACGATGTGAAATTAGCGAGAGCTTTGCTTCCATAATTAATTTGATAAATGGTCACGAAGACGAAAGGGTAAAAGTAATTTTTAAAGAAAGATATTTTGGGGGAGAAAAGGGGAAACTTAAAACTTGGAAAGCTATTGGTCAAAAAGTAAACTTGTCTGCTCAAGGTTGTATAAACATACATGATAAGTGTTTAGTGGAATTCCAAAAACAAATAAAGAAAAATGCGTAAACTTAATTTTGATGCCCCGTTTAATTCCCTTAGCTTAGGGAACGTGTCTTTAAATTTTTTGAGAGAGTTGATTAAAAAAGACTTGGATTTAAGCTTGTTCCCAGTAGGAGACAGAATTAACCTAGAAGCTTATGATAAATTAGGGGAAAATGTAAAAGATATAATCCCAGAACTAACCGGGAAAAGATTTAAAAATTTCGATAGAACTACGCCTACTTTAAGAGTTTGGCACATTAATGGGTCAGAAAAAAAGATTGGAGATCATCAATTTCTATATACTTTTTACGAAGTAGACTCGCCTACAGAAGAAGAAATTGCGATTGTGAAAGCTCAAGATCACGTATTCTTTTCTTGCTCTGAAGCAGCTGAAACTTTTAAAAAGAAAGGTTGTGATAATGTATCCTATGTCCCCCTTGGATTTGACGAAGACTTTGGGCAAACGCGCAAAGAATATCTAGGAGACGATGTTATCCATTTCGGACTCATTGGGAAAATGGAACGAAGAAAAAACACTCAAGCACTAATTCAATTATGGTGTAAAAAGTTTGGTAACAACCCTAAATACCAATTAACCTGTCTGGTCAACAATCCATTTTACAAAAAAGAACACATGGATCAATTAATTACTCAATCATTAGGTAATCAAAAATATTCTAATGTTAATTTCTTACCACATTTGAAGACAAACAGCGAAGTAAATGATCTAATTAATTCTATTGATATAGACTTGTCAGGATTGTCTAATGGAGAAGGTTGGAACCTACCTTCTTTCAATGCAACAGCCTTGGGCAAATGGTCTATAGTTAGTAATTGTAGTTCGCATAAAGATTGGGCGACTAATGATAATTCTATACTAATCGAGGCAGTTGCAAAACAACCCTGCTACGACAATATCTTTTTTAAAGAAGGTCTAACATGGAACCAAGGAAATTATTATCTACTTAACGGTCAAGATATCGCTGGGGCTATGGAGTTGTCCATACAAATGGCAAAGTCTGAAAATAAAGAAGGTTTGAAATTGCAAAAGAAATTCACCTACGAGAAAACAATAGATAAAATTCTAGAAAAAATTTATTAATATGCCTATATACATTTACAAAAACCCAGACACAGAAGAGTGCATAGAGATCATTCAAACAATGAGTGAAGAGCACATCTATGTAGATGAGTTTGGCCTAGAATGGAAAAGGGTTTTTACAGTGCCACATGCATCGATAGATACTAAAAATGACGCTTGGAGCCACAACGATTTTGTTGAGAAAACTGGCAAAATGAAAGGGACAGTCGGAGATGTGTTAGATTATTCTGCAGAATTATCTGAACGGAGAGCGCAATCTGATGGCAAAGAAGACCCTGTAAAAAGAAAAGCTTTTGATGATTACAAAAAACAAACTGGCAAACAGCATCTTTCCGACAAGAAAAAGACTATCGAAACTTCCAAGATAAGGGTAGATCTAGATTGATTCTAGACATGTCCAGTTTGGAAAGCGTCAAAATTAATTACTCCTGTAAATCCATTTGTAGTAAATACTAATCTTGCCCTGTCTGGATTACTTACCGTGTCAACCAACATATATCCTGTTGTTATATCATTGGCTAGTAGCTTATTAAAAGAATTAGTGCCAAAGCTATCCCCCACTGCACTATTCAAATAAGTTCCTAAAGGTGCTGGTGATCCCGGCCCCTGCATCGACATCCTAACTCCCGTTTCGTCAACCCAAGTCTGTGATGCTGCTTGAGATTCATCATGTAGAGTAAGGGTATCATCCATGTCAACAGATCCAGCAAATTGAGCGGTTCCAGTTACAGATAGATCACCTAAGATATCTACATCGTTTGAGAATACAGACTCTGAAGACCCACGAAAATGAGCGTAGTCTTCGAAAATAACAGGATCTTCAAAGGCAACACCACTGTTGGTGGTTTGAAACGTGACTCCACTATTAAAAGCTATAGACAAAGAATTATTAGTAGGATTCGTCGGAGTAGAGACTCTGTCTGCTAAAACAACAGCGCCTGTTACTTGATCTGGGATGGAGAACCCATTCCCCCCAATAACAGTTAAATCTTGACCACTAGCTCCGAAATCTACATTTTGTCCATTAACCAATGTATTATAATCACCAGAAACAGCGATATTACTTCTTCCATTTAAGATAACATTGTTGGCCCCAGTAATAGTATTAGAGGCTCCACCTACAATTTTATTTGTTGATCCAAAAGTGTTGCTAGCATTTGAAGTTATAACTTCATCACTCGATACTGTTAATTTTCCAACAATATCGAAATCTCCTTCTAAATTAGTATTTATGTAGACTTCGACTCCTGTCGTTAGATCTGAGAATGTCAAATGACCACTTTGACTCAAAAAAGTGGGTAGTTGTAATTGTTGTGGTTGAATTTTGGTAAAAGCCATGCTACAATAGATTATCTAATCAACATTACACTTTTTCTATGAAATTTACACTTTATAAGCCAAACGCTAAAAATACAGGAGCCGCCTTCACCTTTGATTGCACTAAGGATCGGAAAGGCAAACCTGTTCTTTTTGTTTCAATGATTCTTCAACATAGTTGGAATAATGAACGGAAAACAGGCTCATTTAAGGAAAATGCAAAGAATCCAGAAAAATCTACGACAATCAAGCTGACAGAAATAGAAGCTGGGGAATTTCTGTCTTCTTTCAAGACAAGGATTCCTTTCGTAGGTTTCCACAAAACAGAAGAAAAGACTACAGTTATCAAACTGACTCCTTGGGATAAGAATAGAATCATCAAAGGCAAAGACAGTCAAGAAACCTTTAAAGCTCCAGCTTGGGGGTTGACCATAACAAAAAACTCCGCTCAGTATTTTAAACTCCCTATCGAACCCGGAGAATCTGAATGTTTGTCTGTCCTTCTAGATCACTACATAAAAGAAGGTCTTACCGCACAAGCCGAAGCCTACAAACAAGATCAGCCTAAAAAAACTTACAATAAATCTGAACCTAAGCAGTCCGTAGTTGAGGACGAAGATGATGATGTCCCATTCTAAAACAAAAGTCCTGATACAATCAAATTATTCCCGAATGGTGACAGGATTCGGGAAAAATATGCGGAATATTCTTCTCGCCTTACACGAAGACCCAGATATAGAAGTTTTCGAAGCTGCAAATGGAGTCCCGTATGGGAGAGACATTATGACTCCTTGGGAAAGTTATGGAACTTATCCTTCAAATTTATCTATTTTAAAATTAATAGAGAAAGAACCTCAAAAAAAACGAGCAGCCCAATATGGATTTTATTGTATCGACGATATTGTAGAGAAAGTCCAACCTGATGTTTTTTTGGGGATAGAGGATGTTTGGGCTTTTAAAGAATACGAATCTAAACCTTGGTGGGACAAAACAAAAAAAATTATATGGACTACTCTAGATAGTCTTCCAATACTAGATCAAGCTATACAATTTGAACCTAAGTGTGACAAAATGTTAGTGTGGGCCACTTTCGCAGAGAAAGCCATGAAAGAACTTGGTCACAAAAATGTCTCAACTTTGCATGGTGCGGTAGATTATAGCCACTTCAAACCTTTAAAAAATAAAAATGAGCTTAGAAATCAGCATGGTCTTGATAGCGATTTCGTTATTGGTTTTGTATTTAAAAATCAATTAAGGAAATCTGTTCCAAATCTACTTGAAGGATTTAAACTTTTTAAAGATAAAAACCCAGAAATATCTACAAAGCTACTTCTTCATACAGATTGGGGAGAGAAATCTATGGGATGGGATATCCCTAGATATATCAAAGAAAAAAAGATTAACAACGAAGATGTGTTGGCTACGTATGTTTGTCACAAGTGTGATGATTATTTTATACAGCCTTACTTTGGAGAAGATAAAGATTGTTCTAGCTGCGGTTCAAAAAAATCTGTCAAAACAAAAAATAGTGGCAAAGGAGTTGGTGAGAAAGAGCTAAACGAAATTTATAACTTAATGGATGTTTACTGTCACCCATTCACTAGTGGAGGGCAAGAGATCCCAATTCAAGAAGCTAAATCTGCAGGTCTAATAACTTTAGCAACAAGTTATTCTTGCGGAACAGATTCTTGTTATGAACGGCAAGGAGGTATCCCTCTCAAATGGAATGAATATAGAGAGCCTAGCACTCAATTCATAAAAGCCTCTACCTGCCCCAAAGACATTAGTAATAAATTAAAAAAAGTTTATGAGATGGATGAAGAATCTAAATCCAAACTAATTCATAAAGGAATCAACTATGTCCACAAAAATTATTCGGTCTCGACTACGATAAATAAGTTAAAGAAGATTATCAAAAAAGTTAATGAGACAAAAGAACAAGTTCCCGAAACTCAAGAGAAAAGTCCAAAAGGAAGTCCAGAGAAAAAAATAAAAATACAAGACTTTTTAAAAGAGATTCCTTTGGAGAACAGGATAGCAGTTATTCTTCCTAGGTCTGCTGGAGATGTTTTAATTGCTAATTCTTTGATGGGAAATTTACAATCCTTATATCCAGACAAAAAAATATTTTTTGTTACTCAGCCAGAATATTATGATTTAATAAATGATAATCCATATGTGTATAAAGTAATACCTTACTCTCAATCTTTTGAAGATCTACACTCAATAGAAGGAAGAGCTGGTAACGAAGGAATTTTTGATATAGCATTCTTGCCTCATTGCATGACACAAAAAACCCATAGCTACATCCACAACGGGAAAGACAAAAATCAATTTGAATTAAGATGAGTCATTTAGCAGAAGTTTACGCAAAAGATCTGGGAGTCAAAATTGGAGAACCTATATTCAAGCCACATTTTTATCCTATCACCGAGGATAGTTATATCACTATTCATACAGACAAAAAAGTCCCTTCGAAACACTACGACTATTGGGAAGAAGTAATCATCTTAGTAAAAACCAAATTCCCCGATATTAAATTTATACAAATTGGAAATGGTAGCGAACCCCCAATAAAAAACGCAGATCAGTTTATTAAGACTGAGTCTGTAAAACAATGTGCTTACATCATTAAAAACTGTAAAGTTCATGTTGGAATAGATAGCTTGCCGATACACATAGCATCTAGTTTTAATAAAAAAATTGTCGGGATATACTCTCATACCTATGCTTCAACTTGTAGCCCGATTTGGGGAGATCAAAATAATTTTACTATCATAGAGTCTCATCGTAATGGGGACAAGCCGTCGTTCTCTGACAAAGAAAAATTAAAAACAATAAATTTAATTAAACCAGAAGAAGTAGCAAACTCTGTTTTAAAACATTTAGGGGGAGAGGAAACAACAAGAAAAACTTTATTTATAGGAGATAGGTATAAAGAAACTTATATTCATTTAATACCTGATCAGAAGTATGATCTTAAGGGTAAGAATATTATTATAAGATTTGATCTTCTACACAAAGAGGAAAATGTATCGCATTTATTTAAAAATAATAATTGCTTTATCTTGACTAAAGATAAAATTAGTCAAGATTTATTAAATGAAGGAGGTATCAAAAGCATTACTTACTTTAGCTCAGACTTTGATGAGGAATTTGTTTCGCAAGTGAAACAAAAAGGTATGGATCTTATACTCTATTGCGATAAAAAAGAAAATTTATCGGAAATGAGGTTAAAATTTTTCGACAATAAAGTCTTTTCTTACGATAAAGAGGAGAAAATAAAATCAGCAAAAAAGAAAGTTGATCTAAAAAATAAATTTAAATTGAAATCTTACGCTTTGTATATGAAAAATGGCGAAGCTTACGGTTCTTTATACGAAGCTCAAGGAAAAAACAATTTAGATGAAATTTATCTTGACCTTGAGTATTTAATGATATACCTTGATGGAGATGAGTGAGAGTAACGATTACGGCCCTAACGTTTACAAGAGAAATGAGCATGGTTTGCTCGAAAACGTAACATATTCTTTTAATGAAGACGGTTCTGTAGACTGGAGGTCAATGGTTAAAGAAGAGTTCCTTTACCCAAATAAAGATTGGTTTGAAATGAGGAAGAAACCAGTTCCAAGTTCGGTAGATGGCCTAAAAGACAATCAATTGTTCATCATGCTTGGCGGCATAAAAGAATTAGCTAAACTGAGAGGTTTTGAGTCTGTGTCTTTTAATACAGAGAATATTTCTGAAGGATATGTTAAAGCAACCTGCAGAATCAAATGGATGCAGAATTACGAAAGTGGGGGCATTTCTTCATCTTACGAAGATGTTGCGAACGCTTCTTTTGATAACACCTCTTCTTTTGCTTCTAAATTTTTAGAGACTATAGCTTGTAATAGAGCATTCGTCCGTTGCGTCAGAAACTTCTTAAATATTCATATTGTTGGAGCAGACGAAATCGACAAATCGAAAGAAGGCAGCTCAGTGCCTTATATTGAAGCTTCAAGTGACGAGATTCACTCAGTAGCCTCTCTATCGCCCCACGCTCAACTCAGAATGATTTACGTAGACGAAATGAATGGAGGTTCATTCGAAGACTTCAAAGAGCTTCTAAGGCAGTTCTGGACGGAAGGAAAGTATAAGAATCCAGACGCCAAAGACTGGACTCAGTTTGACGATATCCCTGTCAAAGAAGCTCGTAAAATAAGGGCGTTATTAAAGAAATTATAAAGAAAGAAAATTCTTTTGAGACGCTGAGAATTGACCCCTCAAAGGACTAGAGAGGTGGCCTTGACTATTCTTATCTATAATTAGCTGGTCATCTGGTCTCATTAAATTTAGTGTAGATTCATTAATTGTTGTCGTTACTCCTTCAGATCCCAAACGAATAGACAAAGAAGATATCGTAATCTTAAATTTAGAAGGCATATTGAATCCGACCAAAGTCCTGCTAGAAGTTTGTGTTAATCCCCCTAAAGCATTGGAGTAATATCCTGATGCTCCCTCTAAAGCTTTAACATCAGATAATGATCCGCTTTTTATATCTAATTTTATAGGATTTAGAAGATTCCCAGTCGCCCCATTATTTCTTATGGAGAAATATCTTATATCAAATCTTTCTCTAATCTCGTCTAATCTTTGCTGAATAGCATTAAGCCCTGCTTGAGTAGAACTCCTATTTTCTTCTTCATCTTTTCCAATATCATCTTCAAGTTCATCTAAAGGCTTTTTACTCCTCACATAATTAACTTTAACACTTTTCGCTTTATCTTGATTTTCGGTTACATGATCCCAGAGTTTGACAGAACCTCTGACTAGTCCTATGACCTTCGCCACTAATCTTTTGTCTATTGCAAGCCATTTTGCACCGCCAACGCTAATCTCTTGATAGGTAGTTCCTTTTACCCATTGATCCCATTTAAATTTTTCTAAAGGGAAATCTCCTGTATTAACTTTATTCAGAGAGTGAACACCAACAAATGCATAAGAGTCATTATTTATTTCTCCCCTAATTCTTCTGTCTCCAAAGAGGGTAGCCATATCTATATCTGTTAGTTCAAATTTTTTCAAAAAAGTGACCACATCTTGTAAACCATCAGCGTCTACAATTTTCGCCCTATCCTTCCCATAAAGCTTGTGAGGCCCATCTATAGTTAAAGAAGCATTCTGCCAACTCATTCTTCTAGCTTTCCATCTATTATACCTATGAGAGAGATATATATTACTAGTTAAAGTATTGTAACCTAGCTGTAACGTTTCATATATATCTTGTTTTGCGGGCATTTCATACTCTCTATAACTTTCACCTTGAAACAAAGGAATGAAGTGACAATTATCTAAATTCATTGTTTTACCAAAGGCATCTCTATATTTTTGAGCATTTTTCCCCGCCACCTTCGGGTGTTCAAGGGTCAGCCACTCGGCTTTAGCGGGAACTTTCACAGAGTCTTCCCAATGCTTCCCCCAATCTAAATCTAAATCTTGAAAATCCTTAAGCAATCCTGTTAATGTCACGGCTAGAGCATTAAACAAATCTTCATCTTTATATTTACCACAACAATGTAATCCATAAAAAGC
>Ga0315321_10002792_pt1 | contig 13555 bp, 7 predicted proteins | sample M180m21515metaG_FD_203464 | JGI IMG/M metagenome (GOLD analysis project Ga0315321, IMG submission 203464) | Ammonia-oxidizing marine archaeal communities from Monterey Bay, California, United States - M1 80m 21515 | ecosystem: Environmental > Aquatic > Marine > Intertidal zone | place: USA... | reverse complement strand
GACGGCAACCTCTACGAAAACGCTGAGAATTACTGCGATCTGAACCGCGGCCGGGGCTGCTTCGAGGCCGAGGAGTACGATGAGGGCAACCACGATGCGTTGGACCGCTTCATCGCCGCAGCGACGTCGACCTCCGATCTCTCAGCACTGACACCACTGCTCGACTGGGATCGCTACACAGGCTTTCTCGCCATGGAAGCCGGAATTGCCCACTGGGATAGCTACTCGTTCGACCAGTCCAACTATCGCTGGTATCACGAGCCCACGACCGACACCTGGAGCCTCATTCCGTCGAGTGTAGACTTGGGCTTTGGCTACCGGCCGTGGAGCTACCCCGACTGTGGCAAGCACGGTGTGACGCCTTCGGACCACGACATGGGCATCGTGTCGGATCGCTGCTGGGACGATGCGGACTGCGCAGAAGCTGTGCTGGAAAAGATGCTGACCATCGCCGATCAGCTTGACTCGATGGATGCCGCTGCTGCGGTGCGGGCTGCGACGGACCGGGTGCGCGATGCGGTCTATGCCGACCGGAGGAAGTACACCTCGGATGCGCACTTCGAGGAGCACACGGACTGCGTGGAGGCTTGGCTGGCGCAACGTCCCGACGAGCTGAGGGAGTGGGTGGCCGACCGGCGCGACTAAACTAATTGGGCTTGTGTTGGGGGAGGGGCCTCCGCCTAGTCTTCTTCGAACCTCTCCTCCGCATAGATTTCTTCTTCATCGAGCTCCTCAAGCTGCTTGCGGAGCTTGCGCTGGTAGATGGGATATCGCTCGAAGATGGTCTCGTTGTTGGGTTCCAGCTCGCTGGCGGCCTTCAGCACCAGCAGTGCCTTCAGGTAGTCGTCTCGCTTGGCGTAGGCGGCGGCCAGGTCGACCATCCCAGGGACGTCCTTCACGGTGTGAAGCGGCACGGTATCGCGCACCTCAGCACCTTCGAGAAGTCGGGCGAAGTTCTCGGCCGCGGTGTCAGCGTGGAGGTGTCGGGGCGCGGAGTATTCGATGCGCATGTTGTCGTCGGTGTTGAGCTCGGCACCAGCGGCGAACTGCAAGATCTTATCTTGGGCCACAAGGTAGCGAGTCAACACATCTTCGGGGGTCTCACAGCCCACCGTGCGGAGGTCGGCCATCACGGCGGCGTCGCGGTTCATCATTTCGCCGATTCGGTCGGCGGTGAGGTCAAGCGGGCTGTCGCTGCCGACCAGCACCAGGTCGGCGTCTTCGATGGTGGAGAACAGCAACACGTGGGCGTAGGTCTCGGTGAAGGTCCGCAGCAGGGAGCGCAGGTCTTCGTGGTCCATGCCGTACATCTGGACCCACTGACCCCAGACACCGCCTGGCTTTAGCTTGCGCTTGCCGAGGGCCCAGAACTCGCGGGTGAACAGGTTGGACACCCCGGTGAGCCATGGGTTGGGCGGCTCGCTGATGATGACATCGTAGCGACCATCGGGCTGCAGGAAGAGATGGTTGCGGCCGTCGTTGGCGATGAGCTTGACGCGGGGGTCTTCGAGGGGACGGTTGTTGTGTTCGTCGAAGAAGTGGCTCGCTTCGATGACAGCGGGCTCCAGCTCGACGATCTCGATGCTCTCGGGACGGGACTGCAGGGCGATCGAGCCCGCCGTGATGCCGCTGGCGAGGCCGATGACCACGACATCTTTGGGGTCGTCGGCGAAGACGAAGGGCAGATGGGCGACCATCACCTGGGTGGGCATGTCGATGCTGGTGGAGGCGTCGACCTTGCCGTTGTTGGCGAGCCAGATGTTGTCGCCTGACTTGGACTTCGCGACGGTAACGACCGAGCTGAGCCCCTCTCGATAGAACAGCAGCTCGTAGGGCTCGACGGCGAACTCAAGGACCGCCTCGCGGGTGAACTCGTCGGGGTCCAGATCGCTCACGTACTTGTACATGCCTGCCGTCATGAGCAGGGGGTTCCAAGGCGCCTTGGCCACGTTGACCAGCGCGATGAGCATCACAACCAGGCCACCCACAGCGAGCTGCAGGCCGATCTCAGGCTTCTTTTCGCGGGTGCGTCCGACGGCCCACATTGCCAGACCAGCGGCCACGAGGTTCAGGGAGATGGCGATGACGACGGTGCCTCGCACATGAAAGGTGGGGAGCAATACGAGGCCACCCAGCGATGCGCCGAGGATGGAGCCGACGGTGTTCCAACCGTAGATTCGGCCCGTTGTGGCGCCCAGTGCAGAGTCGCTGGATGCGACGCGCACCATGGCGGGGAAGGTTGCGCCCATCAACAGGCATGGCGGCAGCATCAAGGTGATGGCGAGGCACAGCTTGCCGACCCACAGCCAGCCATAGTCGAGCCCGGAGTTGGCGAACACCTCGTAGAGCTCCACGAAGATGAACGGCAGCTCGTTGTACTGCCACATCACGGCGTAAGCGAGAAGGCCCACGCCCACCTGCAGGGCTGCCAGGAGCCCGAGCCCGCCAGCGATGCCATGTCGCTTCCAGGCCGCATCGGCAGCGAAGCCACCCAGCCAGCCGCCCGAGCCGATGCCCAGTAAGAACGCCAGGAGCATAGTGGAAAACGCGTATGCGCTGCCGCCGAGGATGAGGCCGAGCACGCGGAACCAGCTGACCTCATAGACGAGCGTGGCGGTGCCTGCGAGGAGGGCCAACGGGGGCAGAATCCAGGCCCAGCCGCCGTCGGAATGCTTCACAGACGGAGTGGCGGGAGTGGCGGGAGTGGCGGGAGTGGCGGGAGTGGAGCCGAGCAGGCCGGTGCCCGTGTTGAGTGCAGCGGCCATGAGGCACAATGCGACGTTGGCTGCGGCGGTGACGCCAGTTGTCGCTTGCAGCCCGATGCTGGGCAGGAGCAGGAAGCCTGCGAGGCCCACGCCGCACACCGCGCCGATGGTGTTGGCGCCGTAGAGACGGCCAATCTGCTGGCCCGTCTCTCCTTTGGTAGACGCGGCGAAGCGCGCCAGGAGGGGAAGGGTGGCGCCCATGCAGATGGTGGGAGGCAGCAAGAAAAAGCCCACCAACACGAACTGGATGACTGCGAACAGCAGGGGGCTGTCCCCGCCCATGCCAGCGTAGAGGCTGGTGTAGACGGGCACCAGCGCCTGCAGCAGAAATGGGAACAGCAGGGCGTAGAGGCCGATGCCGCCTTCGAGAAGTGCATACGCAAGCAGCGGTCGACGCACCTTGTCCGCGAACCGGCCCGCCAGGAACCCGCCCGCGGCAAGGCCCGCCATGAACGCCGTAAGCACGGTAATCACGGAGATCTGACTGGTGCCCATCACGAGGTGGAGCTGGCGCTCCCAGAGAGTCTCGTAGACCAGCGAGGTTGCGCCACTCAGCACGAAGAGAGGCACCAGCAGCGACACAGCGCGGGTGCGGCGCAGCTCTATAATGGCGGGATCCAAGGTCGACTCCGGTGTTCGACGGCCGACGCCGGTATCCCACGCCTGGATTTCTGGCTGGGCAGAATTCGTCGGGATGTCGTCGCCATCGAGAAGCGTGTGCCTTTGTTGCGAAGCGGCGGTCGCGCCTGGATAGACCTCCGACCATGTCCCCTCCTGTGTGCCGTCGTGTGAGCCTCTGCCTGGTCGTCGCCAACAGCGAAGACTGCCTGCCCCGCTGGTTTGCTTGGGCCTTGCCTCGCTTTGCGGAAATCGTGCTCGTGCGAAGCCCGTCGAATGACCGCACCGACGCCATTATCGACAAGGTGGCCGCCGGTCGTCCGGGTCAGGTGAAGGTGCTGTCGAAGCCCATTGAGGACATCGCCAGCCAGAAGCAGTTCTGTGTGGACCGTGCGACCCGGGCCTGGCGCCTGGTCGTCGACGCCGATGAGATATGCGAAGATGTGTTCTGGGACGGCATTGTCGATCAAATGGATGCCGCGGGCGCCGACCTGTTGCAGGTGCCCCGCTACAACCTCCAGCGCGACGCCGCCCACTACCTTCCGCGGGCCTACCCTGACCTTCAAGAGCGTCTGTTCAAGCGTCATGTGCGCTTCAGCTCGGAGCCCCGACACCGCACCCACCACAAGTTGGTGGGGGCGAAGAAGCCCCTCGCATCACGGGCGCCCCACATCCTGCACTGGGGCCACATCCGCTCGGTCGACCAGCTCGCCTGGAAGAGTCAGATGCGGCGGGGGCACGCCGACACGGACTACCTCGAAGGCGCCCAACTGGTGCGTCATGACAACTGGTTCCATCATCGCAACCGGGTGCTCGACCCAGAAGCGGTTCCCCTGCCTGCTGGTCCCGCCGCCTACATTCGGCAGGTCGAAGCGCAGGCCCATCTACTCGTACTCGACCTATTCGACCTCTGAACTGGGAGCTGTCCCCTTGTCCCGTCCGCCGAGTGCCCGGCCCCTGCTCTGGCTCGCCAGCTTCCCGAAGTCCGGGTCGACCTGGCTGCGGTTTCTGTTGCACCACCTGTTCTACGGGCCACCGGCTCGCTCAGCGTTGCTCGACATCGGACTGCCCAGTCTCCACGGCGACAAGGAGTCGCCCGAGGCTGCGGTCGCCCGCGGTGGGGTCGTTCTCACCCACAAGTCGGCCGATGCCCATCATGCGCGCTGGCCCGAGGGCGCGGGCTTCGTCCACCTCGTTCGGCACCCCGTCGACGTGGTGATGTCCGACACCCGCTTCTTCGTGATGACGCAGCTTGACGGCTACCTGAGGTCGCAGGGGCGTCGGTCGGACCAGGTTCGAAAGGGCGATGTGCAGGTCCTTGCCAACCTGTTTCTGACGTCGGTGCTCCAAGACCGTGCGACGCCGCAGCGACGCGAGCTGGGCGTGGGCACCTGGGGCCAGCACACCCACAGCTGGCTGCAGAGGCCCGGTCCCGGACTTCGCGTGCGCTACGAAGACCTCCGCAGTCAGCCGAAGGTCGAGCTCCGACGCGTGCTTGATGCGCTGAGGTTGCCCATTCCTGATGCCCGCCTGGACCAAGCGGTTGCCGCCTGCGATGTGGCGGCCATGCGCGCGATGCAGGAGCGCGAGATCTCGGCCAAGGTGCCGGGACGCTTCTACGATCCTGCGCATGCCGCCGGCTACAAGGCCGGACTCCGCTTCGTGGGTCCGGCCAGGGTGGGGGATCTGGTGAGCCTTCCGGCGCCCGTGCGGGTGAAGCTAAGGGACAGGCTCGGCGAGCAGCTCGCGGCGCTGGGGTACGCGATGTCTGCCGAAGATGCGGTGCTGGAGCGCCCAATCGGGCTGGATGAGCTGGCGCCCTTGAGGGATTTTCCGGGGCTCGGTGTGGCTGCGCCACCCCGGTGAAGGGCGAGACTCGGGTGTCGCTCCACCCGTTGACATCATGCCGAAACCGAACTGCCCTGGATGGGTGCGGTAAGGTCGCGGCGCTACCACTCTGTGTAGAGGTCTCAAATGCCCGACCACCAGCAGCAAAACAACCAGACATCGTCGAGCAACAGCTCCACGAGCTCGAACCAGTCGGGCGGCTACTCCGGTACCGGCAACCAAGCCGCGCTCGACCAGGTGATCGTCTACCTGACCCAGAACAGCGTCACTCACCAGAATGACGAGATCCCCGAGACCCTCGCAGCACTCCAAAAAGCGGACAACGACGGCCTCGGAAAGAAGAAGCTGCTGCCCATCTCCGACCCGTTCAGCGACGGCCACCAGACCTACGACTACGCATTCGGCGGCGACAAGGCGAATGCGGTCACTTGGTGGCACGACGACGACAGTCTGAAGTCGGGCCAGGTGAAGCTCGGCGGGGAGGTTCTCGACATCGGGGCGCACAGCCAGAGCAACGGTCGCGACGCCGCTTTCCTTACGAAGATGCAAGACGACTGGCGCACCCTGCTCGCACACGTCGGCCTGTCGGAGGACAAGGCCAACGAGGTGGTGGCGGCACTCTTGCAAGACAAAGATGGCGAGGCCAAGCTCACCGAGTCCGGGGGCCGGGCCAGCAACGAGCTCATCCAGCTGATCAGCGTGCTCAACCGCGCGGAGAACGGCGAGTTCGAGATCTCATCGCTGGTGCTTTCGGGCCACCACTACTCGGGCACCGACTACCTGTTCGGCGAAAAGCCGGGCCACGTCTACGACACTGAGACCGACGTGGGCGACATGCTCAATATGCAGGACATCGAGTCTCTCAAGGACGTCTTCCCGAAGGCCTACAGCCAGGTCGACAGCTTCATGTTCAGCGCCTGCAACACCCACAAGCTCGGCATGGAAGACGACCAGGGCAACGACCTGTCCACGCCGGAGTGGGTGTCGGGTGTGTTCCCCGAGGCCTCGCAGATGGGCTTGTGGGAGGGCATCGCGCCGGGCTCCGACCTCGCAGCGTTCTGGTCAGGCGAGTTTATGCTCGACGTGGCGAAGGAAGAAAGCGGCCAGAGTGCCGCCTTCAACGACGCCAAGTGGCGCAGCACGAAGAAGGGTGAGAACCACCGCTTTGAAAAGGGTGAGGACGGCAATTTTGCTGACGTCAACACGGCGAAGAACGGCAGTTCCTACGTCTACAACGACTACAAGGGCCTGCGAAACAGCGGTGGCGAGTCGTTCACGCGGCGGGACGACCTCAAGAAGTACCTGTACAATAAGTAGTCTGGCAACGCGCTTCTCCGGACAATAATCGTCCGGCTGCTACGTGCTCCCGATTGCGAGCTGGCATACTGTCGCCTGCTCTCGAGGAGGCCCATGTCCGCGCCCCTGCTGCTGGATGATTACCCCGCTGAGCGCGACGCCGACCTGTGGCTCGGGCTCGAGCAGCTGTCTACTCAGCTTGTGTCTCTGTTGGGCCATGGCCTCGATGCGTGGCATGCGCCTCTGCTGGTGTCGGGCAGCTGGGGGGCAGGCAAGACCTCGCTGCTCAAGGCGATGGAGCGCAAGCTCAACGTCGTGCAGCGTCCGGCGCCCGCCACCGTGTGGTTCGACGCCTGGCGGTATGAAGGGGAGGGGGCGCTGCTGCCTGCTCTGCTGCGCACCGTATGGGAGTCGTTGCCGGAGTCGGTGCGCGAAGATGCTGACCACAAGGCTTCTTTCGCTGTTGCCTCACAGGCGGCATTGCAGATGGGGGCCCGGGCGCTTCCCGCTGTGGCCACCGCGCTCGGCTTCGGTCTGGTCGCGGGTCTCACCAAGGCGGCTCTGGATGCGGCAAAGAACACCCGGTCGGCCGAAGACCCCGCGCCGATCGACGACCCCTCGCGGGTGCTGGTGCGACGCCTGAAGAAGCTGGTCGATGCCGGCTGGTCTGCAGACGTACCGGCCACGGCTAGCGGACCCATCGTGTTCATCGATGATCTCGACCGCTGCTCGCCAGATGGTGCTCTGGCGTTGCTCGACCAGGTGCGGGCGCTGCTTGCCGCGTCGCAAGGCGTGGGACTTAGGGTGCGCTTCGTGATGGCGATGGACCGTGAGGTACTGCTCACTGCCGTGGCTTCCAAGTACCGCGACCTCGACCGCTACGACGCCAACCGCTTTCTCGAAAAGATGTTCCCGCTGGCATTTTCGGTGCCCACGCCCGACTACGCAGATGCGGGAGTGCTGGTGGAGCGATTTCTCGGCGATGCGGGGCTGGAGGCGCATGTCGACGCCCTCACCTCGGCCCTATCGCCCCGCTTCTTTGCCAATCCGAGGTTGATGAAGCGGTGTGTCAATCGCTTTCGGCTGGTGGTGTGGTTCGAGGGGAGTGCAGGGGGACCGCCGTCCGCCGAAGATGCCGACTATTCCCTCGCTCAGTGGATTGCGGCGGGGGAGCGGTGGACGGGGCTGCGCCGCATGATGAGCGACTTCGACGACGAGTACTGGCGTGTCTTGGGACAAGCCGTCGATGGCTCTGCCGAGCTGCCTGGGCCGGATGCTGCGGCCCTGCTGGAGCATCGCGGAGTGCGGGAGTGGCTGCGAAAGTCTGTGTTTCTGCGGGGCCCATCGGCGGTGGCTGAGCTGCGTGCGGCCGAGCTGCGACTTCAGCGCTGGGGCCTCTGAGCGTGGCGTTCATTGCGCTGCCGGATGCCGGTCGCCAGGGAGAGCGGGCCTGGGTGTTCGCCGTGGGGGGAGAAGCGCCAGAAGAGTGGACGGCTGTGCTCGCCGGCCTGGGTCTTGAAGCGGTCCATGTCGACCCACCGCCGTCTGCGGCCCAAGATCTTGAGGAGGACGACACAGCAGTCATCTTCGACGAAGAGACCCGGCCCCCCGGCAGTGTTGGCAGCCACTGGTCCCCCTCGCTTCCCGAAGACGGGCTGGTGTTGCTGTGGCACGCCGAGGGCTTCGATGCGGCCATCGGACTGCTGTCCGGCCTCGATCCTGCCCACCTGCGGAGTCGGGTGGTGATCTGCGCTCCAGATGCCCCTACTGGAGATCTCGGCGCTCAGGTGCGCGACCGGGGTGGACTCACCTGGTGGCGCGCGCCGTGGGCACCCTGGGTGTTGTCACTTGCGCTGGCGGCCCTCCGCCGGGCCCCCGCGGCCGGGATGCTCGCCCCGGCCCAGGCGCTGGAACGTCTCCAGCGAGATGCCCGGGTGCGTCCTCGGCGCTTTCTGGCCACTGTGGCGGATGCTGCGCGTCAGGCGTTGGGTGCGGATGGGGCGGAGGTACTTGTGCTCGATGCGCCCGCTGAGGACGGTGGTGTCGAGACGGTGCGCTTGTCTTGGGTGCAAGGCCGAGTACACAACGTCCCGCTCACGGTCATCCAGCCGGGCATGCCGCCGATGGGTCTGGCCGAACGAGCGGTGGGTTGGCAGCAGGTCGTGGTATTGCCCGACATCCGCCACACCCGCGTGGCCACAGGCGGTGACTGGGCGGCTGCGGTGGCGGTGCCCATCCTCACATCTGCCGAAGGGCCCGCGCCGCGGTCTGTGTTGCAGGTGTACTGGCGCCGTCCCTTCCTCCCCACCCCGGCCGAGCTTCAGGTGTTGCGCACGCTGGGAACTGCAGCGGCGGTCAACGAGGCGCGCAGCGTCGAGCGAGAGCTGCTGAGCCGGGCCCATGTAGAGAGCCTGCGTGCCCTCACTCAGGTGCCCTGGGCGTCGTCCGAGCGAGCTGAGAGCGGCGCGACCACCGAGGCAGACCTCGTGTCCACCTTCGCCCGCCGGGTGCTCCAGGCGCGCATCACATTGCCCGGGCTCCAGACCTTCTACGCCAACTTGTCGACAGCAAGTCGAGGGGCCGGTCGGTGGCTGCGGGTCGACTTGTCGTCCTCCAGCCGAGTCACCGCTGCGGAGGAAAAACGCCTGGCAGAAGTCGTCGCCCAGGCCGTCGGACGCCGCCGTCCCGAGCCTGTGCGCTGGTCCGAGGGGGTCTTCGCGATTGGTCGGCAGCTGCAGTCGCCCGACCGCACGCAGAGCCTCGGTGACTTCGTCGCCACGTTCTCCGATCGCACTGCTGCGGATGAAGGAGGGACGGCCTTGCGTCGACTCGGCGCAGATCTCCAGGCGGGGCTTCGGCTGCTCCGACGGTCCGACGACTCCAGCGCCATGAAAGAGCTCGCACGCATCCTGTCCGATGCCACTGACGCCGACCCCACCCTCGCGAGGATGGCCGGACTCATTCAGCGGCAGCTCAACGCAGATGGCGTGAAGGTCTACGTTCTCGCGCGTCACCAGAACACCGGGCGGCTGGTGCAGCTGCTTCGCACCGGGCGCACCAATGAGGCCCGTCGAGAGACCCTGGTGAGCGGCGACCACGGTCTGGCCGACTGGGTGGTGCGAAGCGACGACTGGCTCTGTCTGGAACACCCCCCCCCGCTGCCTGGGGCCCTCCTTCGCCCAGCATCGGGCCGCTCAGGGGGGCATGGTGAGCAGCTGGTTCGTCCGCGCCCGGTGTCCGACTACTGGGAAGGCGCGCTGCCCGATGCCGAGCGAGTGCAGCTTCTCGTGCCGCTTCATCACCGCGACCAGGTGGCGGGTGTGTTGGGGGTATGGCGCACCACGGAACATCCCTTCGAGGCCGTTCTCGATGTCGAGAGCATGGTCGGCTTCGCACCGCATGTCGCCAGCGCCTGTGCTCGCGCGACGGCGATGCAGCAGTCTCGCAGTCAGGCAATGGCCATCCAGCATCTCGCGCGCGCCCTGCAGCCCGAGACCTCGCTCCACGAGCTCAGCGCCCGAATGCTCGACGCCGCGCGCAAGCTCTCGGGCACATCGGTGGCGGTGTTGCTTCGCCACGACACCCACACGCCCGGCGCTCTGGTGGTAGCCGGCACCTCGGGCATCCGTGCGTCGGCCAAGCCGCACGTCCACGAGCTGTCAAGAGGACGCCTCAGCTGGGGGGCCTCGCCGGACGGCTGGCAGGATGCCTGCGCGGAGTGGCTCGCGGAGGTGGACCCCGACCGCTCGACCACCCTTCACCAGCTCGTGGTGCTGCCACGCGACGAGTCTCGTCACCCCATCGGCGCGGTGGTGCTGCTGGTGCGCCCCGGAGAGCCTTGGGCCGTGCCGATTCTGGCGGAGGCGGCGACCCGTCGCGCCACGGAGACCTTTCTGCAGTTTGGTGGCTTGCTGCTCGCCAACCATGTTCGGGTGCATGTCGCGGCCGTCGTCGAGCAGCTGGCCCGGCTCCCCTCGGGGGTCGACCCCATCTCCCTCGCCGCGGACCGCTTGCGCCTGATGCTGCCTGAGGCCGTGGTGGTCACCACCCGCGGAAGCAGTGCCCGTCAGCAGATCTCCAAGGTGGCTCCTGCGACCAGCGCGCTCGTGGGAACTCTGGTGGACGCCAACTCCTTTGCACGCACCTCCGCGCCGTCCAGCTTGCGCCTTGGCGATGTGCCGAGTGCGGCGCCCCACGAGCTGCGCATGGCCGACTTCACTCTGTTCAAGCGGCTTCAGGCCACCTGCTTGCCGGAGGGGGTGCGTTCCTGGATGGGGGTGCCGGTGGTCCATGGCGTCCACCTGCGCGGTGTTCTTCACGTCGTCACGGGCGCAAATGGTCCGCCACTGCTGCCCGAACACGAGCTGCTTGCCGAGTCTGTGGCCCGCTGGGCTGCCGAGGAAGCCGCCAAGGTGGAGCGGCGGGCGATGTTGGAGCTGCTCAACCGCATCACCAGCGAGCTGGCTGGTGTGCCGCCCAATGCGCTGGCAGAGCAGCTGCCGGTGCGACTCCAAGAGTGGTCTCACCAGGCGCTTCACCGCAACTGTCAGATCGGAGTGGTGGCACGCTCGGGTGCCCAGCATGTGCTGTTGTGCGCGGGCACCAACGGACTGTCCGAGCAGGACCTCGCCGATCTGCGTGCGCTGTCGAGTAAGTGGGCGGGCAAAGACCATCTCTGGGACCGCCGAAGCCGCCTGCCGGGTCTTCGAAAGACTGCCCTATCCGGGCGCTTCTCCGGTGCGACAGCCCCACTCAAGCTCAACAACAACACCATCCTCGAAGGGCACCTTTTCGTGCTCCACGCCGCGCCCTTCTCCGATGCCGACCGCGATGCTCTGGCCGATGCCGCGCGCGAAGCGGCAGTACTGCTGCATGGTGAGGTGGTGCGCCATGAGTGGAAGCTCCAGGCTGGCCTGTTCCGCCACGCGCTGCTCGGTCCGGTCCAGGGACTGCAGTCTGCAGCCCGCCTGCTCGATGAGCTCACCCAGCAGGACAACCCGCCCGTTGATTTGTTGCAGCGGTCTCGCGACACCATTGCCAGTGAGTCCGAGACGCTCCATCTCTGGCGCGAGACCCAGAAGCTCATCACCGAGGTTCAGGAGGGCAATCCACTCGACCTGCGCCCGAAGGTTCAGGAGCTGCGGCCGCTCGTGCAGACTTGCCTGGACCGCTACGAGGCCAGCTTTCGGCTGCGCAACATCGACCTTCGGCTCGACTACCGCTCCGATGGCGCGCTGCGCTTCGCCTTCGACGGTCCTGCGCTCGATCTCATCTTGTCCAATCTGCTCGATAATGCCGGCAAGTACACCTTCTACAATCGGGTGGTGGTGGTCTTGGTCGAGGTGGTCGCGCGTGCGGTGCAGCTCATCGTAGAAAACGTCGGCACCGGCATTTCCGACGAGCTGGCCGACTCCATCTACGAGCCCGGCACCCGCGCGAGAGGCCGCGACCCCATCCGGGCCATCGCGGGCGAAGGGCTCGGCTTGTTCCTGTCTCGCACCCTCGCGAGGGCCTTGGGCGGCGACCTCACCCACACCTGCGAAGCCCTCGGTGTCGTGGTGGGTGACAAGCAGCCCCATCGTGTCCGATTTACCGTCTCACTGCCCCACGGATGGGGTCGGAGGTAGCCATGCCACGTCTGCTCTGGATCGATGACGAAGGAGAACGCAAGTTCCTCTTCGAGGCCTACAAGCTCCGCCAGGAGGGCTGGATTGTTGAGTGGGCCGTCACCGTAGAAGAGGCGACCGCCGCCTTGTCCACCCAGCCCTACGATGCTGTGCTGCTCGATCAGATGATGCCGCTCGGCGGTGATGGCTCCCACCATGTCGATGTGTGGACGGGCTGTCTCGTGTTGTGGTGGCTGCGCCGAGGCCATCCCCCTGAGGCGGCCCCTCCGCTGAGCATCGAGGCCTCCCGAGTCCTGTGGACCACCAAAGCGCTCGAGGAAAATCGTCGCGTGCCGGCCATCTGTGTGAGCGCCTTCGACGACGACGAGGTGATGCCCGTGATGCAGGACGCTGCCGACGACGGCTCGCTTGAGGTGCCGATGATGGTGAAGCCCATTCGCTTTCCGGACCTCCTGGCGGCATTGTCCGCGGTGGGAGATGCCCAGTGACTGAAGGTCTGGCCGATAGGGAGTCTGTCGTCAAGCTGCTGTCGGACCGCTTCATGTCGGTCGCGCTCGGCGTCGAGGACGGCAACAGCCTAGCGGAGGCGATGGCAGCGGCCGCACAACAGAGCTTCATGGTGGAGCGGGTCGAGGTGGCCTGGTTCTACCGGCGCATCGAGGGCGAGTGGACGTTTTCGGAGGGGGCTCGGGTGGACGGCTTCGAGGCTTCACCCACCCCGCTGCGCGACCCCTCGGATGTGTCCCAAGACCTTGCCGTTCACCGACCGCTCGTGCCGGTGAGCGGACATCCCCGTCATGCGCGCGCCGCCCGCGTCGTCTCCACCGATGCCGTGGTGTTTCGGATGCGTTGGCCGGAGGACGACCTCCACAACGTCGAGCTTCGCATGCGACTGAGCGGCCAGATTCTCGTGGCGCCCGAGGAGCGCGCCGAGGCCAGTCGTCGCCTCGCGCTCGAGCTGGCCCGCCCCGTCGAGGACCTCTTGGAGCTGGTTTTCTTGCTGCGGCCGCTCCGACGCATCGCACGGCGCCAGACCGAGCTCGATGTGTTGCATCGTCTCGAGTCGCTAGAGCGCTTCACCCGCACCTACGAAGTCGACGAGGACCCCGAGCTGCAGGCCCACCTGCGGGTGGCCATCAGTCGTGTTTCCGAGGGCCTTCCGTTGCTTTCGGAGGTTCGTCCCGGCCATGTCGCGCGTGTCGTCTCTGCCATCGAGCGGGTCGCGCGTGTCACCCTTCACCGGGTGCTCGGAAGGGTCGGCGTCACTCGAGATCCGAGGCGCAGCGCACAGCGGCCCCCCCGGGGAGCGGCCGTCGTCCTGGGCGAGCTGGTGAGCGCGCTTGGTGCCTTCGAGGCGGAGGTTCTCAACGGATCAGCGTACACCCCTACCCTGCAGCGGCT
>Ga0315321_10002789_pt1 | contig 13558 bp, 10 predicted proteins | sample M180m21515metaG_FD_203464 | JGI IMG/M metagenome (GOLD analysis project Ga0315321, IMG submission 203464) | Ammonia-oxidizing marine archaeal communities from Monterey Bay, California, United States - M1 80m 21515 | ecosystem: Environmental > Aquatic > Marine > Intertidal zone | place: USA... | reverse complement strand
GTTGTTGGGTACAGCAGCAAAAGTCGACAGGAGTGACAGCAAAAGAAAAGAGAAAGTTAATGTAAGGGAGCGTGGATACATAAGGAAATCCCGATTGCGTGTTAAAAGGGTTAAATGAAATTAATGAGGGTTGAAATGTAGTATAGTATAAAACCTCGTCGAGATTAAGAGAGAAGGCAAGATTTTTTTCAGGAACGTATAGATCGATTAGATAGTTGGTTTTCGGTGAAAAAAATTGCTGTAGAAAGATTTTGATGTAGCCGCCCCTAAAGGCATTCAAACAATTATAATAAAATCAACATCTTAGCCCAAGAAAGAGAACTCTCCGGAAATATGCTTTTTCTCGCTACTTAAATACCTTTGACTCGCTTGAAAGTTCCTGTTGTCGGCAGATTGTCGACGAGTCCCGCCTTAGTGCGCTTCAACTCGGCGATGGTCTGACCACGCATCTTGACTAAATGGGCGCCATGCTTCTTGAGGAGGGCGAGGTTGGTCAACTCCTCGGGGTCCTTTTTCAGGTCATACAGTTCCTCGATTTCGTCTTTCTCGAAGGTGCGGACATACTTGTAACGACCATCCTGCAGGGAAGCATACCAAGGCACCTGGGCGACTTTGCGCAATTCTTCCAAGTCCGTCGGTATCACGTCGGTGTCGGAACCATAGGTGCGGCCCGTGAACACAGTCAGCACGGAACGCTTCTTGGCCTGCTCGGGCTTCTTGAGCAAGGGTGTGAGGTCGCGGCCATGCATTTCCCAAGGCAAATCGATGCCAGCAAAGGAGAAGAAGGTGGGTGCGACGTCCACACCGCTGACCGGTGAGGCGCAAGTCTTGCCACTGGGTAATTGAGAAGGCATGGAGACGATAAAGGGGCAACGAATGTTGGCGTCATAGGCAGCCACCTTGGAACGAAAACCATGCTGCCCCCAAGCAAAGCCTTGGTCGGCGGTGAAGACGATCAAAGTATTTTTGTATTGTCCGGTTTTCTTGAGGGCCTTGATCAACTTCCCGACACTTTCGTCGAGGGCCAACACGCCCTGTTGGTATTGGCGTACCCAACTGTTCAAGTCGCTGCCGTGGATGCCTCGACCGGGGCTTTGCTGGCCCGTGGCACGGCGACTACCCTTCTGGTGAGGCAGGCCATCGTCTCCTTTGTACCATCGGGCGATTTCCTGCATGAAAGCGGGCTTGCCGGGGCGTGGAGGATAGATGTCAGCGGGGACCGGCACCTTGGCATCGGAATAGGCCTCGAGGTGCCGCTTGGCGGGAGTGAAGGGACCATGCACCGCCCCGTAGCAAAGCCAGAGGTACCATGGTTTGTCGGAATCCCGCTTTTCCCCTTTCAGGTAATCCAGCGCCCAGCGGGTGTAGTTGTCGGTGGAGTACCCGGTGGTCATGACGGGCTTGCCGCCATTGGTCTCGATGAGCTGGTCTTTATAATAATTACCCGCGTTTTGCGGGTAGCGTGGCCGGTTCCACACCTTCTGGTAGTCCCAGTCGCGTCCCGCTCCCGTGTCCGTGCCGGTGTGCCACTTGCCGATCTGGGCAGTCTGGTAGCCATGCTTCCGAAAGACCTTGGGCCAAAAGGGACATTTATCCGGATCGTATTCACTGCCGGGATACTTACCCACCATGCGCATGCTCTCGACCCCGTGCTGGTGATGTCCGGTCAACAGCGTGGCTCGCGACGGCATGCACCAGGTTCCTATGTAGGCGGAGGCAAAGCGTACCCCATTGGAGGCCAAGGCATCGATGTTCGGGGTTTTTACCCAAGGATAGGCCTCGGGGTAACAGCTTACCGTGCGATGGGAATGATCATCGGTGTAGATGAACAAAATGTTCGGCTTGGTCTTTCCATGGGCAATGGAAACCAAAAAAAAGGTGAGGATCATTAGCAAACGATTCATCGTGATTTCCCAAGATCGTTGGCGCGAACGGCAGCCAGCTTGGCCGCCATCTTCTTCTGAAAAGCCTTCACCACCGACTGATATTTTTTCTTTTTGGCTAAATTGACATACTGCTTGGGATCGTTCTTTACATCGAATAGCTCGATTCCTTTCTCCGCCTTTTCACCATACTGAATGTAGGACCATTTTTCCTCCCGAAGAAGAAATCCCTTGCGCATCGGGGCCACGCAGAAGGCGGCATCGCGAACGGAATGATCGGGGTCGTTCAGCATCTTGGAAACGTCTTTTCCCTGGAGGCGTCTCTGGGCTTCCAATCCGCACATGCCGGCCAAGGTGGGATAAAGGTCTAACAGTTCAACGAAGGAGTTACAGACTGCGGGCTTCTTGCCCGGGGCGCTTATGATGAGAGGCACTTGGGAAGATTCGTCGCGCAGGCTCACCTTGGCCCAGAAGTCGTGCTCGCCCAAATGGAAGCCATGGTCGCTGGTGAAGATCACGATGGTGTTGTCGCGCAGGCCAGCCTCATCGAGGGCCTTCAGAACCTTGCCCACCTGGGCGTCGAGGAAGGCGACCGATGCATAGTAGCCGCCGACCGCCTTCTTTTGGCGGCGAATATCCATCTTCATGTTGGAGCTGGTGCAGTAATTGATGCCCGCCTTTGGGATGTCGTCCCAGTCGCCGGGTATCTTCGCGGGCAGAACCATCTTGTTGTAGGGCTTGAAAGACGGATAATAGGATCGCGGGGCGACGAAGGGCACATGCGGGCGCACGAAGCCAACACCCAACCAGAATGGTTCGTCGTTGTCTTTGCGCTGGTGAATGAGCTCCACCGCTTTTTTCGCGGTTTTGCCGTCGGAGTGCACAAGGTCATCCCCATCGGCTTCCACCACTACGAAGGTGTTCCCGCCCACTGCAGGCTTCTTGCCATCGGGATTGTTCTGCAAAGTCTCCCCGTCACCCGGGGCCCGCCATTCGGGTCCCTTGCTATTGAACCGTTCCGTCCAGGACGCCTCGTCGTCCGCCCCGTGCCCACCGCTCTCGATACCACCGGGCACGCCCATATGATAGATTTTGCTGACCCGTGCGGCGTAGTAACCGTTGTTCTTGAAATGCTGGGACCACGTGGCCCGATTCCCGATCTGCGGACGGGGGCTATTGTAGCCCAAAGCACCGGTCGCATGCGGATAATATCCCGACATGAAACTGGCTCGAGACGGCCCGCAATAGGTTCCTTGGCAATAAGCGCGTGTGAAACGCGTCCCTCTCTCCGCCAAGCTATCGATGTTCGGAGTCTTGCAAACCGTATTGCCATAGCAGGACAAGGCCGTCGAGGTGAGATCATCCGAAATGATGAAGAGCACATTGTATTTCCCCGAAGAAGGCTTGCCCTCGGAAACCAAAAAATATCCGCTCAAAAGAAGCAGGGTGAAAGAAAGGTGGATAGCTTTTTTCATAGGCTGAAGTTCATGAAGCGAATACAGAGGCAAGGCAACGCCAACTGATTTCTTCTTCGTATATCCAGGAGCGAAGGCTGGAAAAGTTGATGGCAAGATTTTTGATTCACGATCACTTCTTGGTTGAGCTACGCTGCTAGAGGATTAAGCATTTCTAAGAAATCAAATCAGCTGAAGCATGACACTGGAAAACTTTTTCATGAGCGCCTACCAAGGCCTCGAGTCCAATAAGGAGATCATTGGGACCGCCTTGGTCGCAGTCCCGGTTGTAGGAACTCTTGGAGCATGGATCGGAAAAAGCGGGAAAACGGAGAAGGACGGGATCTTTCTCGCAAACCTTGTGATCTGGATCGCCACCAGCGTATTTGCCTTTGCGGTGATCGTAGCCCTCATTGGCATGTCGATGATGGGAAAAAGCCTGTTGCAAGGAGACCTCGTGCTCCTTTGCGCTCCAATCTTATGCATGGCGGGAACCTTTTTCGGCATAAGAAAAATTTTCCCACTTGGAGAACTCTCCAGTAGCCATACCTTGAAGGACGTCGGGATTTTCCTGATCGGTTGCTTGGCCGTCTGGTTCATCTTCAAGACCTTCCGAGGTTGGGGCATCATTTTCTTCGGCAGCGTGTTCCAGTTGGTCGCGTGGCTAGTGGCGGGCTATTGGTTGATGAGAAGATTGGCCAAGCGTGCCTTTGGAAAAACAAAAACCAATGGCGACAAGTAAGCTACAATCTTCACCGACCATTTAAAATTCATTAAGGGATACCAACGAATGAATATGGAAACTAGACTTGATTTGTTATAAAACTTCAGGAAAACCTAAATTCGATTATGAGATTAAAGCGCACTGGGCGCCTCATACCCTTTGCAGTTGCATTTCCAGAAGACAAGATGTCTAATGGGCAGGACTCTTATCCTTGATGAAAAGCCGTTTACGTAAACCATTGGCCTCCGGCATGGCCAAAATTCGAATTTCGTAGCCCGAAGCGCGATCGCTTAGCCGGGTTGCGTTTTGGGCAAAATTCTCCTTGGCTCGACTCCACCGGCCTTTTTGTATCTTCCGGCATGGTTCAGGCATTTTCCTTTAGCTAAGTATTCTTCGAATACTAAAAACTTTTCCTTACACTTCATGAACGACCAATCCAATTCCAACGTACTTGTATACGACACCACCTTGCGAGATGGCTCTCAAGGTGAGGGTGTCTCCTTCACCGTGAGCGCAAAAATGCGCGTAGCCGAAAAGCTAGACCAGTTCGGCATAGACTATATCGAAGGTGGATGGCCCGGATCCAACCCCAGAGACATGGCTTTTTTCGAGAAAGCGTGTGAACTAGACCTGCATCATGCGAAGATAGCTTCCTTCGGTTCCACTCGAAGGGCAAACGTCAGCGTTGAAGATGATGCACAGATTCAGCTTTTGCTTGATGCCTCAACCCCCGTGGTCACGATTTTCGGAAAGAGCTGGCTATTGCACGTGACCGAGGTGATTCGCACCACGCCCGAGGAAAACCTTGGCATGATCGAGGACTCCGTTCGCTACCTCAAGGAACAGGGGAAAGAAGTAATCTATGACGCCGAACACTTCTACGACGGCTACCTCGACAATCCGGAGTACGCTCTCTCCACCTTGGAAGCGGCTGAAAGAGGTGGGGCCGACTTTCTCGTGCTTTGCGAGACCAATGGCGGCAAGCTCGTGCCACAGGTAGAGAAAATCACGAGAACGGTCGTCGAACGATTTCCCTCCACTCGAGTCGGTGTTCATTGCCACAACGACGTTGGCGTAGGAGTGGCAGTAAGCTTGGCGGGACTGGAAGCGGGAGCCGTCATGGTACAGGGCACGATGAACGGATACGGCGAGCGTAATGGAAACGCAAACCTCACCACCATCATCCCAAACCTCTCCCTGAAAATGGCGAGAGGCATGAGCTGCCAATCGAACTTGGCCAAGTTACGAGACCTCTCCCTTTTCGTGGACGACGCGACCAACCTCCGGCCAGATATTCGAGCTCCTTACGTAGGTTCGGCCTCCTTTGCCCACAAGGGAGGCGTTCACGCCGACGCCGCCTCCAAGGCCGACCGCAGCTACGAACACATCGCCCCCGAACTGGTGGGCAACCGCACACGCGTGCTCGTCTCCGACATGTCCGGCCGAAGCAGCATCATGATGAAGGCGAAGGAAATGGGGGTCGACGTGGATTCTCGATCGCCCGAAATGAAGACCTTTCTCGAGGAGTTGAAGAAACTTGAATTTCGTGGCTATGAATACGAAGCCGCCGATGCCTCCTTCGACTTGCTTCTGCGACGATTCCTACGTGGGGCCAAGTCGCCCTTCGAAGTAATTCGCTATCATGTCGGCATAGCCCGAGACGAAACGAAAAGTGAATCCAATTCGGAAGCTACCGTAAAATTGCGCGTGGGCGTTAAAACGCATCATACGGTGGCCGAAGGAAACGGTCCGGTTTCCGCTCTCGACCATGCACTGCGCAAGGCGCTCGAAAAGGATTTTCCCGCCATTGCGGAAGTTCGTCTCATCGATTTCAAGGTGCGCATTCTGGAAAGCAATTTGGGCACTGACGCCATCACTCGCGTACACGTCGAATCGACGGACGGAAAAGACACTTGGGGCACGGTCGGGGTAAGCGACAACGTGATCGAGGCCAGTTGGGAAGCGCTCGTCGACTCGGTCGAGTACAAACTGATCTCCGATGCGAGTGGAGATGCTCCCGAAGAGCTTTCCTAGCTAGCCGAACTTGGTACGGAGCAACGCCTCCCTCACACGGTTGGCCATCCATTTCGTTGAAACCGATGCACTAATCCGGAAGGGAAGGAGTGGTATGGGAAACCTGAGGACCGAGCGGATGCCAAATGACGGGATTAGTCGTTCTAAAAAACACATGTGTGGAAATTCCCAGGGCCGCGGCAAGATGACCCGGACCGCTGTCGTTGCCGATAAAATGGGCCGCTTTCTCCAAGAGCAGTTCAGTCAAATCGGAATTGCTTACTGGCTGTACGAGTTCGACTCTTTCGTGAAAAGCGAGATCGGTCTTGTAGATTTCTTCTTCCAGTTCTTCATCCGCCTCGCCAAAGGAAAAGACGACGCGACCTTGGTCATCATCGGAAAGCCAAGCCTCGGCATGCCCCAAAAAAATGCTCAATGGGATATTCTTTTCTATGGAACCGCTTCCGGGGTGCAACCAGAGAGAAGTGCCTGCAGGTGGTTCGCTTTCAAGCCAAGACCTCTCGAACAAGTCCTTCGGCATCGGCAGCTTCGCATCCTCGAACATTCGGGCGCTGACATGAGGAGGGGTATTTGGCCTTGATCCCAAAATTCTAACATCAGCGACTCCCGCAACCTCCAGTTCATCGACCCAATCGTCATCGCTCCAAAAGGTGAAGACAGTGGCCCCTTGGACAAAGTCGACCCTCTTGGCGTCAAAAATGTCGGCATCAGCTAGTCTCAGAGAAAAGCCAAGGGAATCAGCAAAGGAAAAGTAACGGGGACGAGTAATAAGGAGAACTTCATCGAAGTGCCGTCCAATCTCTCGCAACAAAGGAACGGTGAGGACAAAATCACCCAAACCACCAGTACGGAAAAGAATGGCTTTTCGAGAATGTGAATCCGCTTTTATCGTAGCTCCCAAAATCCGATCGATTTTTGTCAATATGCGTCAATACGTCAAGGAAGCCGAACCCATCGAAGCTAGCCGATATTTTCCAAAATGAATCTCTCGATGGACTCCTTATTAGGCTCGATGGAATAACGGACAATTTCCTCATCCTTTAAAGCTTCCAAGGACGAAGTAGTCGGTTCGGGCAAGCCCGCTTCTTGAATGACTGCGGGAAATTTCGCGGGGTGAGCGGTGGAAAGCACGAGATGGGGTCGATCGGAAACAAGATCCTTGAAGGAACAAGCGGTATGAGGGTCGACCAAGTAGCCGTACTTGGCATGGATCGATTGTATGATTTCCGGAATTTCGGGATCGGACACGCGAGAACTCGAAAACCCCAGATCGGAAAATCCCTCCAGCCGAACATTCCCCGTTTGGTGAAAATTCGACATGAATTCACGAACCTGTTCGGAATCGCCTTCGAGGAAATAATACAGGAAGCGCTCGAAATTGGATGCGACCTGAATATCCATCGAGGGTGCAAAACTGGGAGAAACCGGACCAAGGAGGTATTCACCGGTCCGAAAAAGTCTATGCAAAACGTCGTTTTGGTTAGTCGCCACCCGAAACTCGCAAATGGAAACTCCCATCTGCGAAAGAAGCCAACCCGCAAAAACATTTCCGAAATTGCCCGTAGGGACGACAAATACGGTTTCCTCCCGACGTTCCTTCGGCAAGCGCAGCCACGCGCTCAAATAATAAACGCTCTGGGCCAATATCCGTGCGAGGTTTATGGAGTTTACAGCGGATAGCCCCACTCTCTCCTTGAACTCATGGTCGTTAAACACTTCCTTGAGAGCGGTTTGGGCGTCGTCGAAGGTTCCCTCTATGGTCAAGGGAAAAACATTGGAGGCACCGGTGCAAGTCATTTGCCTTTCCTGCAAAGGGGAAATCCGACCATTTGGATAAAGTATAAACACCTTCACGCCCTTCTTGCCAAGAAGACCCGAAATGGCCGCCGCGCCGGTGTCGCCTGAAGTGGCGCCAAGAACGGAAAGAGTCTGTCCCGTGCGACCGATTTGGTCCTCGTACAGGTTACCCAGTAATTGCAGGGCGAAGTCCTTGAAGGCAAGTGTGGGTCCGTGAAAAAGCTCGAGCACGGACAGCTTGTCGTCGAGATGACGAATAGGAGCTATTTCCGGATGAGCGAAATCTTTGTAGGAGGCTTCCATGACTCGAGCCAGCGAAGATGGCTCCAGATCGTCTGCAAATAGTTTGAAAAATGCGAGACACAGCTCTGCATAAGAAAGTTTTTCCCACTCGGAAAGGAAAGTCCGCAAGTCGGGAAGTTCCTCAGGCAAGTAGAGTCCACCGTCGGGAGCCAACCCTTGGGCGACGGCAGTGGAAAAAGTGACTGGCGGCGCTTCGCCCCTCGTGCTGACGAATCGCATCTCGCGAAGAGCCGGTCTACTTCCCGAGACCGAAAGCGGCATGAGCCACCCGGGTGGCCATCTCGCCGTCGTCCGGATTAACCGCAACGGAAATCTTGATCTCGGACGTGCTGATCATCAGCATGTTCACGCCTACTTCGGCCAAGGCCTCGAAGAACTTGGAAGCTACGCCGGAGTGCGAACGCATGCCGACACCGACCACGGAGATTTTGGCAATCTTCGTACTTCGACCGAGCTTGCCTCCCCCACCACTGGCAAATTCCTCCTTCAACGCCTTCTCAGCACGAAAGGCATCCTCGGATGGAACCGTAAACGTAAGGTTGGCCTTCCCGTTTCTCGCCACGTTCTGGACGATCATATCGACCACGACCCCAGTCTGAGACATCACCTTGAAAACCGAGGCGGCGGCGCCCGGCCGGTCAGGCAGGTCCGTTACGCTGATGCGGACTTGATTATTGTCTATGGCCACGCCGCTTACCAGCATGTCCTCCAGAGATTTTACTTTCTTTTTCACGGTTGTTCCCGTCTTGTTGGAAAAGGTGGAGCGCACTTCGAAGACGACGTTGTGCTTTTGAGCGAACTCGACGGCTCGCGTCTGCATAACCTTGGAGCCACTGCTCGCGAGTTCAAGCATTTCCTCATAACTTATGGCCGGAATCTTGCGAGCATCGGGTACGGTGCGAGGATCAGCGGAATAAACTCCATCGACGTCGGTGAAGATCTGGCATGTCTTCGCCTTTAGGGCTCCGGCCATGGCGATGGCGCTGAGATCGGATCCGCCGCGACCGAACGTAGTCGGGTCGCCATCGTCGTCCAATCCTTGGAAACCAGCCAATACCACGACCTTGTTTTTTCGCAAGTGCTTACGAATCGAACCGCCGGTAATCTCACGAATACGAGCGCGGGAATGGTTGCCATCCGTAAGAATTCCAGCTTGCCAACCAGTCATGGAAACGGCGGGAACGCTTAAGGCATGCAAGGCCATGGCAAGCAGGGAAATCGTTTCCTGCTCGCCGCAAGTCATGAGCATATCCATCTCCCGATCATCAGGTTGCTTGCGAATCGCATTGGCTCGCGAAATCAAATCATTCGTAACCCCAGCGCGGGCGGAAACGACAACGACCACCTTATGGCCTTGGCTCCAAGTGCGCTTCACTCGGCGAGCAACGCGCTTGATGCAACTGACGTCGGCGACCGAGGTGCCACCATACTTCTGTACGATTAGATTCATTGGGAATTACTCTTACCGTTTGGGTCGAACATGCGAAAAAGAACGGGAGCCTCCAACACTCCGGGCAATTTCTCCAGCTTTTCCATCGCGACCGCAATGGAATGCTCGTTCGTTTCATGGGTGGTAAGGATCAAGGAGGCCGCGTTCCGGCATTCCTTGAGGGCTTGAGAAACAGTAGCTATGCTGACCTCCTGATCAGACAAAGCCTCAGCTACCTGAGCCAATTGGCCGGGGCGGTCGTCCACAGTGAGGCGCAGGTAAAAGGAGCCCTTCACCTCGCGTGCGGTGGCAGGTGAACATTGGTCTGGCGTGACGTGCAGAAGCTTCGGCGGGGGGGCATCGCCCGTAATCGTTTTCACGATGTCAACGAGATCGCCGACGACCGAACTGGCAGTAGGGTCTTGCCCCGCGCCACGACCCGTAAGAACGGTAGTGCCTACAGCAGTTCCCGTAATGCTAACCCCGTTGTAGACGCCGTCGGTGCGGGCGATGATTTCCTCCATCGGCACAAGAGCGGGGTGAACTCCCACTGAAACGTGATTGTTGGAAAAATTTCTACGGATGACACCAATCAACTTGATCTTGCAGTTCAGGTCGCGAGCCGCATGTAAATCCTCGTTGGAAATTCGGCGGATCCCCTCTATCGGCATATTTTCGATGGGGAACCATACGCCATGTGCGAGGTACGCGAGAATCACTGCCTTGTGGGCGGCGTCGACGCCGTCGAGATCCAAGGCCTCGTCCGCCTCCACGTAACCAAGGGAACGAGCATCGTTCAACACCTCGTCGAAGGAAGCGCCCTCCTGTTCCATGCGAGTCAAAATGTAATTGGAAGTACCGTTCAAAATACCGTAAACCAGCGGAAATTCATTCGCCACCAGGCATTCTCTGAGCACCTTGATGATAGGAATTCCCCCCGCCACGCTAGCCTCGAAGGCGTATCGAACGTTCGCCTTTTCCGCGGCCTCGAAGATTTCCTGTCCGTGGTCGCAGATAAGCGCCTTGTTCGCCGTCACCACGTGCTTGCCGTTGGCAAATGCGCGCAGGGTAAGCTCACGAGCCAAATTCACGCCACCCATTAATTCGCAAATGACGTCGATGCTCGGATCATCCACGATTGATTGGGTGTCGGTAGTCAGTTGTTCAGTCGAAAGCTCGACCTCGCGAGCCTTGGAAAGATCTTGAACAGCCACCCGAACCGGCTCCAATGAAACTCCGAGAATACTCTCGAGAGAGCTCGCATTTTCGGTCAATTGCTTCCAAACCCCCTGCCCCACCGTGCCGAAGCCGAGAATACCAATGCGAATTACTTTTTTCTCACTCATGTCAGAGACGAATTTTTGTATTGGAATTCGATTCGTCTTTATTGTCGCGACCGAACCGACTTTCGGTGCCTTCGCGAAGACGAGTGATGTTGGAGCGATGTCGCCATCCGATCCACCCCATCACGAGCAAGGCGAGACCCACTGCCGCCCAATGCGAACCCGTGGCTCCGGCCAAGGTCAAGACGAGGGCGCTAACGGGCAGACTGACCCCAAAACCTATCGAGGCCACGGCCACGTAACGCGTAGCGTAAAAAAGTATGAGCCACGTGACCAAGCCGATCAGCAGAGAATAGGGCATTACGCCGAGCAACCCGCCCATGGTGGAGGCCACGCCCTTACCTCCCCGAAAACGAGAGAACACCGGATAGGTGTGACCCAACACGGCCGCAGGCAAGCCCCATAGCCCAAGCAGCGGATCCTCTGGCAAAACGAACAGCGGAAACAGAAACCAAGTGGTCGCCACCAGACCTTTGAGGAAATCGAGAAAGAACACCAAATAACCCGCGGACTTGCCCACCTCGCGAAGAACGTTGGTTGCGCCGGGGTTGCCGCTACCCACGCTGAAAATGTCCACGCCCGCCCGTTTCGCTACGATGACGGCGAACGGAATCGACCCTAGAAGGTAACCGACTATCAATACGGCTATGGTCTCTACGGACAGCATTGTGGGTATGGTAAAAGTGGAGTGAGATCCCGAATTAAGGGAAGTTCAGAAGCTAGGGTTGTGAAGTATTATATAAAAAGTTATTGAAGTCAGGCGAGACGAGCAATGCGGGCTTCGTGGATATCGGGGTCGGCTTCTAGTTCGGACAGCGCCTCGGCGGCGGGCTCACCGTCCAGTTCGCAAATGGTGAGGGCAAGTTCGCCTCCCTCCGCTCGGCTAAGCGACATGTTGGCGATGTTCACCTCGTGTCGGCCGAGAATGGTTCCCAGCTTGCCCACGATACCGGGCTTGTCGGCATTGCGCACTACGAGGAGAACGTCGGTGGGATGCACCTCTATCGCCGTGCCGTCCACCTCCACTATGCGCGGGTCGTTCGCCTTGCCGAGCAAGGTCCCGCGGACGGAGCTTTGGCGACCACCGGTCTCAATGACCTTCACCTCTATCAGCTGATTGTAGTCGGTGTCGGAGGAAGACTTCGTGACCTCCACCTCGATGCCGAGCGCCTTTAGCTTGTAGGGGGCGTTCACGTCGTTCACGCCCTCGTCTCCCGCAATGCCGTGCAACCATCCCTTTTGAACGGCGCGGGTGAGGGGCACGGCGTCAAGATCCACGATGCTACCCCAATAGACGATGCTTATGCTCTCCACTTCGCCGTGAGCGGCTTGCCGAGCAAAGCTGCCCAAGCGCTGGCATAGGTTAAGGTATGGCGCAAGCGCAGCCACGTCCTTTGGGTCCACCGAGGGCATATTGATCGCGTTGCGGATGCGCCCACCGCGCAAAACGTCGGTCACGGCCTCCGCGATCTCCAGTCCCACGCTATCCTGGGCCTCCATCGTGGAAGCTCCCAAGTGGGGCGTCAAATTCAGGTTTTCGATCGAACGAAACTCATGGTCCTCGGGGAGAGGTTCCGTCTCGTATACGTCCAATCCGGCCACGGCCACCTTGCCCGAGCGCAGGGCGTCGGCCAAGGCGCTCTCCTTTATGATTCCGCCGCGGGCGCAGTTGAAAACCCGCACGCCGTCCTTCATCTTGGCGAAGGCGGCTTCGTCCACCATGCCGTTCGTTTCCTCCGTCTTCGGCATATGGACGGTCAGATAGTCGGCTCTAGTAAAACCTTCGTCCAGCTCCACCTTCTCCACCTCGAGCTCCTTGGCTCGGGCCTCGGTCAAATACGGGTCGTAGGCAAGTACGTCCATCTCGAAGGCCTGGGCTCGCTTGGCCACCTCGGCTCCGATGCGTCCGAGTCCGAGCACCACCAAGGTCTTCCCCCGGAGCTCCGAACCCTTCAGCTCCTTGCGCTCCCACTTGCCCTCGCTCATCCCCACGGCGCCCCTGACCACCGGGCGGGTTCCACAGAGCATGTGAGTGAAAGTCAACTCGGCCGTAGCTATCGTATTGCCTCCGGGAGTGTTCATCACGATCACGCCCGCCTCCGTGGCGGCATCGATGTTTATGTTGTCCACCCCCACGCCCGCTCGGCCGACTACCTTCAGCTCCTTCGCCACGGCCAACACCTCGGGCGTCACCTTGGTTTCGCTCCGCACGATTATGGCGGCGGCGTCCACGGCCAGCTCTTGAATTTGCTCGGGTGTGGAGCCATAGGCCTCCGTCACTTCGAAACCATCCTGATTCGAAAGGTACTCCACTCCGCTGGCGGAAATGCGATCGGCGACGAGAATCTTCATCGATTATTGGGGAAAAAGCTTAAAAACATGGCGATTTCACGAAAAAAGGCAACGCGGAAACCGAAAAGGCGATTTTCAGTCTTCACCCCGGATCCAACTTACTGCATGATCAATCCCCTCATGTTCGAATCCCTCACCGACAAACTAGGCAAGACGCTCCGCAACCTGCGTGGCGTCGGCAAGCTATCCGAAGACAACGTGTCCGACGCCCTCGCCGAGGTGCGCAAGGCCCTACTCTC
>Ga0315321_10002788_pt1 | contig 13559 bp, 13 predicted proteins | sample M180m21515metaG_FD_203464 | JGI IMG/M metagenome (GOLD analysis project Ga0315321, IMG submission 203464) | Ammonia-oxidizing marine archaeal communities from Monterey Bay, California, United States - M1 80m 21515 | ecosystem: Environmental > Aquatic > Marine > Intertidal zone | place: USA... | reverse complement strand
AAAATATGAGCCTTACGCAAAGTGTTGCCATAGTGGGCCGGCCAAACGTCGGCAAGAGTCGGTTATTCAACCGGTTGGCCGGGCGTCGGATATCGATTGTTCATGATCGCCCCGGGGTGACCCGAGACGTCGTTGTTGCCGATAGTCCGCAAGGATATACCCTTATGGATACGGGTGGGATTGGCATGTTGCCCGAGATGACTCCGACCGAAATTCAACAGGCGACGGAGGATCAGGCGGATTTCGCGATTCGGGCGTCGGACCTGCTTCTTTTCGTAGTAGATGGTCGTGAGGGTTTGATTCCTTTGGACGAAACCCTTGCCATCAAATTCAGGAAAATGGGGAAAAAGCCCGTTTTGGTAGTGAACAAGCTGGATGAAGCGGAAAAAAATTATTCAATTTCCGAGTTCGCCCGCTTGGGATTCGAGCAAACGGTTGGGATTTCCGCCGAGCATGGGCACGGCATGGACAATCTTTTATCAACGATAGCCGGGCGGCTTCCTCCTCCGCCAGCCCCTGCTGACGAAGACGTTGAGTCTCGAACGAAGATAGCCTTCATCGGGCGACCGAACGTGGGCAAGTCTTCCCTCTGCAACCGGTTGCTGAATATGGATCGCCTCATTGTCAGCGACGTGCCTGGTACGACCCGCGAAACGGTTGAGCTTGATTTGGACTATCAAGTCGAAGATCAGGATGACGTATGGCGATTCCGCTTGTTTGACACTGCAGGTCTCAAGCGGAAGAAGCGGATCGATTCCTCGCTCGATTATTTCTCGGCCGTTCGTACCAAACATGCGGTCGAGTCCGTTGACATAGTTTTTCTCGTTCTGGACGCCCGGGAGGGAGTGACGAAACAAGACAAGGTGATGGCTCACCATGCCCTTTCCGAAGGCAGGGCTCTCTCGATTTTGGTTAACAAATGGGATCTAGCTTTGGAAAGCTTCCGAAAAGATCCGCTTCCGGGGTACGAGGACGAAAAGGATTTTCGCAAAAGCTATCTGAAATCTCTTCGCAAGGAGTTTTTCTTTCTTCCGGATTCGCCGGTTTCCTTTGTGTCTGCAAAGACGGGATATTCGATCAAGGACTTTTTGCAAGTCGCTCAGGATTTGGATTCCCGTATGGACGAGACGTTGTCAACCTCTGCCTTGAACAAGTTGATTGGAGACATGTGGGAGCATCGACCTCCGGCCAAGATCAAGGGCAAGCGATTCAAGGTTTTTTATGCCGTTCAAGTGGAAAATCGTCCCTTTAGGATCAAGCTTTTTTGTAACCGGGAGGAGCGACTGAACGATCAGTACAGGCGCTACCTGGAAAAAGGAATTCAACAGAAGTTCGGATTGTCCGGTTGCCCGCTCAAGTTTTCCTTGGCAGGTAAGGAAGCTCGATACCAGGAGGATAAACCTTAAGTTATTGACCTTCGTTCTTTGCCCAAGCCGCCTGAGCGGCTTTTTTTGCGTCATTTTCGTTTTGCGGATCTCGTTCTTCAGGCTAAGGATTAGGCTTCATCAATGAATGACAAAACTCACAGGATCGCATTTTTCGGGTCTGACGAAATCGCTTTGCCTTTTCTCAACTCGGTTAAGGATGACCCGAACTTCGGTACGATATCCGCTGTTTTGACGCAACCTGACCGTCGGTCGGGCAGGGGGCGTAAACTCCGGCGAAATCCGATTAAGGAATGGGCTTTGGAACATCGCGTTCCGGTTGAAGACCCTGAAAAGCCATCGGATGCGCAAGCGCAATGGCTGAAGAGTCTTGAGATAGACTTGGTCGTCGTGATGGCTTACGGTCACATTCTGAAAAGAGACCTGCTCGAAGTAGCCCCCTCCGGTTGCTTTAACCTTCATGCCTCTCTCTTGCCCGCTTTTCGTGGCGCGTCCCCCATTGAGACCGCTCTTGCAATGGGGGAACGGGAAACCGGGGTAACCCTCATGCGGGTCGCTCCGAGAATGGATGCCGGGCCGATTGTTGACGTCGAGCGTGTCGCGGTCGGCGAGAATGATACCGGGCAAACTCTGCGCTCAAAGATTGCCCATGCATGCGTTCCGCTAATGGATAGAAACCTGCGATCTCTTTTGGGCGGCGGGGGCGATGAGAGCCCTCAGGACGAAGAGCTTGCCACCTACTGCCGCAAGTTGACCAAGCTGGACGGGGAACTGGACTTCAGCGCATCCGCCCAATCTCTCGTCCATCGCATTCAAGCTTTCCGGTTCTGGCCCGGGTCTTTCTTTTCCTTCAAGGATCAGAGAATTAGGATTGGAAAATCCTTGGTCAGTAACATGACCGGCAGGCTTTCGGTGGGTGAGGTGATCCATGATGACCGGGGGAATCTTTGCATCGGGACGGGGCAGGGTGGTTTGCTAGTGGAGGAATTGCAAAAGCCGGGGGGGCAAATGCTTCCCGCGCCTGATTTTCTAAGGGGATTCGATATTCCGGTTGGCTCGATTCTTCCTTCAGGGCATATGCCTGCTCTTTTGGTTCCTCGGAAAAGTAACGAGAAAGCGTAAAAGATTTCTTGCTTCCGTACGGGATTTCCCTAGTTATTTAGTTGTGGTGGAAATGATGAGGATTGCTTGTTCGCAGTTTGCGTGCGTGGTTGCTTGGTTTGGTTTGAAGCCAAAACCTTCTTCCTACGGTTGCCTTGCCTTTGTATCGATGGCAGGTGCTTTGTGCGGGAACCCAAACGTGCAGTTGGCCAATTTAAAGCAGGACATGGAATTGGTTACCCGCGAGCTTGCCGGCTTGAGGACCGAAGTTGAACTGCTTCGCCGAGAAAACGCTCAACTCAGGGTATCCGTCGAACAACTTTCTCGTCGTCAAAGTTCAAATGCCAGCGCTGGAAGCGCAAAGCAGGAGGGCCGCTTGCAAGCTTTGGAAAGACGGGCGTCGCAAAGTGAAAAGGGGCAAGTCGCTTTGCAGCAAAACATGGACAAGAAGATCAAGGAACTCATTGGGGAGATGAACAAGGTTATTACGCAAGTGAACAAGCCCTCGGGCGGAGGCTCTTCCCCAGTACCTTCCTTTTCGAACGACTACCCCCAGGAGAAGGGAGTCATTCACAAACTCGAGAAAGGAGAGACTGTGAGCAGCATCGCCCAAAAATACAAATCCAGGGTGAAATGGATTATTGACGCGAACCAAATCGTCGATCCAACCAAGGTTCCCGCAGGTCAGGAATTGTTCGTTCCCCAAAAGTAAGCTTATGGCCAAGACGACGTCTAGATTGGGAAGAGGTTTGGGAAGCTTGATCGCAGGAGGTTCCGCTAATCCTGCTTCCGTTGCAGATTCCCAAGGCAACGCTTTGCCATCTTCCCCAGTCGCGGAGAATCAGGAAGCGTCGGGAAGAATAAAACCGGAAGCAACCCCAGTTTCTAGGGGCAGTTCTGAAAAAAATGATTTCAAAAGTGCAGGGCAAAGCCTGATAGAGGTTTCTCTTGAGGATATCGTGCCCAATCCCCATCAACCTCGCAAGGTGATCGATCCCGAGGCCATTCAGGAATTAGCCGCAAGTATTGAGGCGGAAGGCCTTTTGCAACCAATTGTGGTCAGGAAATCCGGAGATTCATTCGAGCTCATTGCCGGGGAAAGGCGTTTGCGCGCTCATGAATTCCTTGGTCGGGGGAAAATCCTGACTCGCGTACTGAATGCAAGCGATCTGTCTTCAGCGAGTCTTTCCCTGATAGAAAATCTTCAGCGAGAAGGACTTAATCCGATAGAAGAGGCAATGGGCTACCATTCTCTTGTCCATGATTTCAGTCTAACCCAAGCCAAAGTTGCCGAACGCGTAGGCAAGAGCAGGGTTTACGTGACCAATCTTCTCCGGTTGCTTCAGTTGGATGAAGAAACTCGCGGATTTCTAGCTTCCGGTCAGCTTTCCACGGGTCATGCAAAGGTTCTTCTCGGACTGACTGATGAAGCCAGGCGCTCGGAGATCGCGAAGCAAGCGGTCCTTGAACAATGGACCGTCCGGCGGTGCGAACAAGCGGTTGAGGAAATCAAAAACCCCCGAAGTTCCGGATCTTCCTTATCCCGTTCCAGTGGCAATCAGTATTCATCGTATGCCAAGAAGGCTCAATCCGTCTTGAATAGAGAAGTATCGATCAAGGCGGGCGCTTCGGGCAAGGGCAAGATATCTCTTGCCTTCGAGGACCATGGGGATTTGGAACAAATCCTTTCCGCCCTAGGGGTATAAGTTTTCGTAAACGGTATTGCCTTTTGGTTACGTCAAAGGCAATATGGCGGGTTTCACAGGTTCGTAATGATTACTTTTCTAACACTCTTTTTGATTTTCATCTGCATCGTCGTTGTCATGTTGATCATGATACAGCGTACCTCTGGAGGTATGGGCTCCGCTCTAGGGGGCGGTGCCGCCGATCAGGTATTGGGCGCTGGTTCCGCGGCCCAATTGACGAAACTGACTGTTTGGGGAATCCTCGGCTTCTTCATTTTGTCCTTTGCTCTTTACGCTCTTTACCAAGGAGAAGCAGGAGACGCTGATAAGCTTTTGAGGACGGGTGAAACCCCTACTCTTCAACCCTCAACCGGTTCTTCGGGAAATGCCGGTATCGCGGATAGCCTCGTGCCCGATCCGACGGGTCAGGAAGCCCCAACCCTTCCTCCCGCACCAGCTCCTGGAGCGGATCAACAACCCGGGACCGAACAGCCGGGCAAACCCGTAGAGCCTGCCCAGCCTTCCTCTCCGGAATCGAACTCTTCCCAGTAGGCGGGAGATGACGCCTTTGATGGCGAAGATTTTCCAACTCCTTTTCAGCTTATTGATTCTCTTTGCCGGGGAGAACGTCCTGTATTCCAAAGACCCGTTTCCAGCCCGTGGTTTTGCAAAGATATTGACCGAGAAGGAAGCGGGCATCCGGTTGAATCGGTACAGAGATTTTCTAGTCAGAGACCTCAACCAAACGATTTATCACCAGAGTTACGCCCTGCGTTTTCGGTTGAGACATATGCCTAGAAGGGGAGAGGAGTCGGTCCATACGGGAATTCTCTCGGGGTTGGCTCTTGGGCATGGAACGATGAGGCTTGATATGGATCCGATCTCCGACAAGCCCAAGGCAGGAGCGCTTTTGTTGAGAAACCCTAGGGCTCCCGAAGCTTGGCGCTATTCAAGGGAAAGTTCAAAGAGCTTGAGATTGCAACCCCAGGATTTGCTCGATCCATTGGTCGAAGGTGTCAACCAATCTGCTCTCGAGTTGCTCATGCCTTTTGTCTTTTGGGATGCGACTTACGAAAAATCAGGAAGAGTTGCCGGCCGGCCGGCCCATGTATATCGCTTTTCCTCTCCGGAATGGGTTCGGAAAGCCCAGCCAACATGGGTTCGCATCAGTCTTGCATTGGACGATGCTTACGAAGCGCCCTTGCGCGTCGAGACTTTTTCCAATCGATCGATTGCCCATAAGACTTTTTTGCTCAAAAGCTTCAAGAAGATTAATTCAACTTGGATTGTGAAGACCTTTGATTGCAAGAATAGAGCTGATTCATCCAACACGAGGTTCGAAGTTCTTTCAGCCGCTTTGCAATTGGATTTGGATCCCATTCTTTTTTCTCCCGGAGGATTGGGGCGTAAACTAATGATCCCGCCCGAGGCTTTTCTTTCTACCAAATAGACCGATATTTGGGTAAATGAACTTGCTTGCATCAAGCAAACCTCTATTTTTCCCTCCAAAATATGAAAAACGGATATCTATCTCAATGGGCGCAAAACGTCTCACCTTCACCCACCTTAGCTGTGGATGCCAAGGCCAAGGCCTTGAAGGCTGCCGGGGAAGACGTTTGCGGTTTTGGGGCAGGGGAGCCTGATTTCGACACCCCTTCTTTTATCAAAGACGCTTGCGCAGAGGCTTTGGCCGAGGGCAAGACCAAGTACGCTCCAGCCGCCGGTGTTCCGGGGTTGAGAGAGGCCCTGGCCCAACAATACGCTGCTCACGGGGTCTTGCGTGAAGTCAACCCTAGTCAAGTGATTGTCAGTCCGGGAGGCAAGTATTCCTGTTATCTTGCCATTTTGGCCACCTGCGGGCCCGGAGACGAAGTGATCATTCCCGCCCCGTATTGGGTGAGTTACCCTGAAATGGTCAAACTGGCGGGAGCGACTTCCAAAATCGTTTTTGCCGGAGACGATCAAGGGTTCAAGGTTACGCCCGAGCAGATTGAGGATGCATTGAGCCCATCTACGCGCATGATCATTCTCAACAGCCCATCCAATCCAACGGGCTGTCTTTACGAGAAAAAGGAAATGGAGGCCATTGTCGAGCTAGCGTGCAAGCATGACTTTCTCGTTATGTCTGATGAGATTTACGAATACCTGCTATACGATGATGCAGCGCATCACAGACCGGCTTCTTTCGGTCAGGAAGCTGCCGAGCGCGTAATTACGGTATCCGGCTTCAGCAAGACTTTTTCCATGACCGGATGGCGCTTGGGTACGCTTGTGGCAAATCCGGAAATAGCCAAGGCCGTTGCCGATTTGCAGAGCCAAACCACTTCGAATGCGACTACGTTCGCTCAGTTCGGGGCCTTGGCGGCGATCAAAAATTGGGATCGCGCCATCGAAGCCGTTTCCGGGATGCTCGTTCATTTTGACCGTCGTCGTCTCAATTTGCTCGAAGGTTTGGAATCAATTGACGGTATTACCTGCCAACGGGCTCAGGGAGCCTTTTATCTTTTCCCGAACGTTTCCTCCTTTGGCTTGAGCTCGGAAGAGTTCTCGACCCGTTTATTGGAGGACCAAAAGGTTGCAGTGGTTTCAGGTCATGCTTTTGGGGCGGAAGGTTACGTTCGTCTGAGCTATGCGACCTCCGACGAAATTATCGAAAAGGGCCTCGCCCGAATCAAGAGCTTTTGCGAAAAACTCTAACTCGCCTTGCGCGAACTTAAGCTAAGCCGAGTTGCTTGGCGGAATCGGGGTTTTCCTTCAATGCCTGCTCGAATTCGTCCAAATCAAAATCAGCCACAACGAAATCTCCATGTTTCAGGGTAGGCGTCATGCTTTGGGCGCTTATTTCGAGCAATTCCTGCATCCTGCTCGGATCGGTCCGGACGTCCACAACCTCAAGTTCAACTTGTTTGTCCTTGAAATAGGCCAGGGCATCCACGCACCATGGGCATCCTTCCTTTACGTAAAGAACTGGTTTTTCCATGCTTGAATTACTATTCCATGTAAGGGGGGAAGAGAAGATTATTTTATCCTGCTTGGCAGAATACCCATTCCCAATCATGCTATGATTTCGAATGGGTGAGGATAAGCATATCAACAAGAAGAATGCGCCCGTAATACGGGTCAAAGGCGCTCGGGAAAACAACTTGAAGGAAGTTGTCGCGGAGTTCCCTAGGGGCAAGTTGATTGGCGTGACCGGGGTGAGCGGTTCGGGTAAATCTTCTCTGGTCTTTGACGTGCTGGCTGCCGAAGGTCACCGGAAATACGTCGAGAGTCTTTCTCCCAAGGCTCGCCAAGCTCTCGAGAAGGTCCGTCGACCCGACGTCGACTATGTCGAAGGGTTGTCCCCCGTGCTTGCGATTGAGCAGGCTTCGGCCCGCTCAGCCGGTCCGAGAAGCACAGTGGCCACTGCAACCGAGGTCGCGGATTACGGTCGACTTCTTTGGGCCACTGTCGGTCAACCGCATTGTCCGGTGGACGGAGGTACGGTTTTGCGCAGAACCCTTGACGATTGTGTCGGGCAAATTCTTGGGGAAGGGATGGGAAGCCGGGCAATCCTTCTTGCACCCTTCATGAAGGCCAAGGCCGCTGTTTTGCGTGAGGAGTTGCCCGGTTTGGAGAGACGGGGATTTCAGCGAGTGCGTATCGAGGGTGAGATCAAGAGATTGGATGATAACGATCTTATTCCGGAGAAAACCCGTGTCCGCGAACTTTCAGTCGAGCTTGTCGTGGATCGCTTGTCTATCAATGACCAGGCAAGAAGCCGGATAGCCGATTCTCTCGAGCTTGCGTTCAAGGAGGGGGAGGAACGGGCGATCGTCATGCTTGAAGATCCGTCCGATCAGACTTTTCGGGAAATATTGCTTTCCCAAAGTTGCGCATGCGAAAAATGCGGAAAAACCTACCCGACCCCAACACCCCGTCATTTTTCCTGGAATCATCCGGATGGGGCTTGCGAAACTTGTGGAGGACTTGGGCAAGTTCTCACTTTTCGAGAGGAGTTGGTCATTCCCGATACTTCGCTTTCCCTCGCCAAAGGTGCTGTTAAGCCTTGGCGTTTGGGTTCGCGCAAGATGATTACGTTGCGCAAAAACATTCTCAAGGCGCTTTCCGAGCAGGTACCCTTTGACCTAAAGTCTCCCTGGTCGGAGTTGCCTTCTGAAATCCGCAAGTTTCTTCTCCATGGCGATGAAGAAAAAACATATGAGATCAAGTTGAAGGTTGGTCGGGGAAGCCGGGCGAAGATTCAAGCCTTTCCAGGTATCATGCGCGATCTTTCCGAAACTATGCGGAACACCTCAAGCGAGGGTTTGAGAGCCCGCCTGCTTACTTATCAAGTGGGTACTACTTGTAAGTCTTGCCAAGGAGGCAGGCTTTCTTCCTTTGCCCGATCGGTTATTTTGACCGGTACTTCTTTCGATGCCTTTTTGTCAATGACCGCTTCCGCAGCTTGGACGTTCGTAGCGAAAAGCGTCCGCAAGGACAAGGCATGTGGTCAGGTCATGGACGCGGTTAGCGGTCTTGAGCAAAGATTGGGCTACCTTAATCAAGTGGGCCTCGGGTATCTCACGCTTGAACGCGCTTATCGGACACTGAGTGGGGGAGAGGCTCAGCGAGCAAGGTTGGCTACCCAGTTGGGGATGGGACTGGTTGGGGTAACTTATGCCTTGGACGAACCTAGCATCGGCCTACATCCTGCTGATCACGATCGTTTGCTCAAGGTTCTGCATGGGTTGAGGGATCGTGGCAATACGGTGATCGTGGTCGAGCATGACGCCGACACTTTGCTTGCCTGCGATTATCTTATTGAAGTCGGCCCCGGGCCGGGCAGGGAAGGGGGGGAACTTACTTTTAGCGGAGATCTTTCCTCTTGCGTATCTTCATCTTCAAGCCGTACCGGGCCTTTTCTTTCCGGCATGGAAAAGATCGGGAAAGACGCCAAGGACAAAAACCCCGGAAAGGCTCAGCTCATAGTCCGGTCGGCTCGGGCAAACAACCTTAGGGAAGTAGACGTATCCTTTCCGGTGGGGCTTCTTACCGTCGTTTGCGGAGTTTCCGGATCGGGGAAGAGTACTTTGGTCAATGAGGTTTTGGCGAAATCGGCAGCCAATGCCTTACATCGCGCAAAGCAACTTCCTGGCGCTCATTCTGGCATCGAAGGGATCGATCATTTCGATCAAGCCGTTCGGGTCGACCAATCCCCCATTGGCAAGAGCCCGCGTTCCAACCCGGCGACCTTCGTCAAATTATTCGATTTGCTACGCAAGTTGTTTTCCCAATGTCCATTGAGCCGTGTCCGGGGGTATGCTCCGGGCCGCTTCAGTTTTAACCTTCCGGGTGGCCGCTGCGAGCGCTGCAAGGGAGACGGGATGGTGAAATTGGATATGCAGTTCCTTGCGGACGTTTTTGTCGAGTGCGAGAGTTGCAAAGGACAGCGCTACAACCGGGAAACCCTGGAGGTTCGTTTTCGGGGAAGGAATATAGCCGAGGTTCTCAAGACTTCCGTTTCCGAAGCCATTGACGTCTTTGGCAAGCATCCTTCAATCCTTGCCAAACTGAAAACGCTCGAAGCGGTCGGATTGGGTTATCTGCAACTCGGCCAGGCTTCCAATACGCTTTCAGGGGGCGAAGCCCAAAGGCTCAAACTTTCCCTTGAGCTCAGCCGAAAGCAGGCTGGCAAGGCATTGTATCTTTTGGATGAACCCACTACTGGATTGCATTGGGTCGACGTTCAACGCCTTATGGATTTGCTTTTCAAACTTCGGGATGCCGGCAATACGCTTGTGGTGATTGAGCATAATCTTGACGTCATCCGGTTGGCCGATCACGTGATCGAGATCGGACCCGGAGGAGGGGAAGCCGGAGGTCATCTTGTCTTCGAGGGTAACCCCAAGGCGTTGGCCAAGGGTAAGTCGTTGACGGGGGAATTTCTAAGAAACCATCTTGCGAAGATAAAACTCAGTAGTTAAACATTGGGAATGCCAGAAAGCGAAGAGCCGGAAAATACTGACAATCTCTTGACCGGCAAGAGAAATGCCTTTTGGCGGCTCTGGAGGAGAAGGACGTTTCTGATTTTGGCTCTTCTCCTTCTGCTCATTCCACTTTACGGAACCTTTCAGCCTCTTTTTGAATTCATTCTCTTTGCCGTTTCGCTTGCAGCTCTCACCTATCCGATCTTTTACCTGCCGATCGAGCGCCTTGGGCGGAAGTTTCTTCCTCGCTTGCAGAAGCAAAGACGCTCGGAATTGTGCGCCGTTACTGCGACCCTTCTTTTGTTGTTGGTTCTCTTTTCCCCCTTCATTCTTCTTCTCTTTCAGGCCTCGGGAAGTATCCGCGACATTACCCAAACGGTCTGGTCTCTTGCCTTGGGTGAGGAGGAAGGGCGGAATGCCCTGATCAATAGCGTGGCCAATGGGGTGAGCGAGATACAGTCCATCTACCCCCGATTGCCCATCGACAAGGACCAAACCGTGCAGTTCGTTTCCAACTTGGTTGGGGACACTCGTGAATTTTCTGGGACCTTTTTGGAGTTTCTCTTTAAGGGTACTCGTGGATTCGTCGCCGAATTGACTCTTGCTCTCATTGCCCTTTCCTTTCTTTACGCTCATGGTGGAGGGTTTTTGAATCGGACAATGAAATTGGGTGGATTCGAGCAAGAGGAAGTGAACACATGGTTTCAATTGCATAGAAAAATTACCCTGCGCCTGTTGAGCGATACGGTTCTGACATCTTTGATCCGAGGGATAGTGCTTGCCTTGGTCGCTTATTTCGTGGGCGGTTTCTTCTTTCTTCCGGTGTTCTTTCTCGGGGCTTTCGTAGGGTTGGTTCCCGTAGTGGGCAGTGCCATGGTTTGGCTGCCCCTTTCCTCCCTCGTGTGGACAAGAGGCGAACCTGTCACCGCTCTTTTGATGGCAGGCCTATGCCTGCTAATGAACTACTTTGTCAGTCGGGCGAGAATAGGGATGGGACGTAGGCTTCACGAACAAGGCGCTTGGCTTAGCTTTATGCTCTTCCTTGGAATTATCGGAGGGATCCTTGCTTACGGTCCGCAAGGCTTTGTCATTGGACCAATGGCGGTCGTGCTCGCTTACGGGTTGACCCGTTTTTTGGCGGAACAATCGGATGAAAAACTACGGAATTCGGAAGAATCCGATCAGTCGGCATCATAAATAATCACCTTTTCCCACAGGTGACCGCATTTCTCGATGAAGGCCAAGTGAATCGGGTCGGCCTGATATAGGTCGTGATCATCCAAGTTTTTTATACTTACGCTCAATGCGCAGTCGTAACTGTCGTCAACAACCGGGCGTTTCGGCGTATTTGCAGGAGTCCCGATAAACGTGTTCTCGACCGAACTGATGGTGGCGAGCTTGTTTACCCCTTCGAAGAACAAGTCCCTGTCTTCTTGCGTTAATCCTTCCTTAAGCCAGAAAATAACCGTATGTGTGAGCATATCTCGCGTTATACAACCAGAGAGCCTTGAAAGGAAGCCGATTTGCAGGGAATGTGAAAATTTATCGCTTAGGGGATGACGGTTTCCCCATTGTCCTCTGGTTTTAGCCCGATGAGGCAATCAACGGATTTTTTTGCCCAGTCAGACGGCTTTTCATAGCTTTGCGCCTGCTCCCCAAAGCAGGACCGGAGCATATCCGTGTTAATGATGCCAGGGTTGAGGGCGACGGCGCTCAATCCGACCGGAAGTTCCTGAGCAAGGGCGCGCGTGAGTCCTTCGACCCCCCATTTGCTTGCGCAGTAGGGGCCTACTTCGGGAGCGCTCGATTTCCCCCAATAGGAACTAAAATTCACGATCGTTCCTACCCCCCGCTTTTCCATCGCAGGCAGAAAGGCCCGGATCATATTGTGAATGCCACCCAAGTTAGTGGAGAGTACTTTGGCGAATTCTTCGGATGAAACGTCCTTGAGCATGGCATTGGCGTTAATGATGCCTGCATTATTGATCAGCAAGTCGGGACATCCTAGTTTTTCGATCACTTGCATCGAGAAAGAATCGACCTGTTCGGGGATGGTGACGTCAAGCATTTGCAGATGATGACCGGTATCCAGAGACTCTCCGAGTTTTTCGAGCGAATGGACCGTCCTTGCTCCCCCTGCCACTTGCCATCCCCGGTTTGAGAATTCAATTGCCATGGCTTTCCCAAGCCCGCGCGAACAACCGGAAATGCAAACAATCTTATTCATTTGGGGGTGCTTTGGGTTCCTCGTATCCCACGCTACCCGGCCCCTTGTGATGTGGCGGTTCCCGGGACAGGTTCCAATGGGCGAGCAACCAGATCGAAGCAAAAGCCAAGGTCAGACCTAGTATGATAATCCATTCCAAAAGAGATTTCTTTTTTTCGGCCATGGGAGCGGGTTATCGAGTGAAAAATCGTTTGAGTGACATACGGATAATCTGAGATTGGATAAATGGAAACAAGTCTCGGGTGAAGTAGCCTTTTTGCAACCCTGAATGGAATGAATTCACCCAAGGAGAACCCATAATCTTCTCAAAAAATCTCGATTGTTCTTGCCTGATTGTGGTGACGTGCAAATAAAGTGAGGAAAAAGATAATGAATGATATTGCAAATACCGAAAAAAAGGTCCCGACGGCCGGAATTGTTTTTGGGATTCTTAATTGTATATTTGGAGGATTGGGCGTGTTGAGTTTGTTCAATCTGTCGAATGTTTTTAATGATCCTACGGGCTTGTACGAGATGTTGGGAAAAGATTTCCATAGTTGGCTCATCCTTTCATCCATTTTGGGGATCTTGGTAAACGCTTGGCTTTTGGCTTGTGGCATTGGTCTGTTCTATCTCAAGGCTTGGGCTCGAAAGGGAACTTTATATTATGCCTATTACAGCTTCATAATGCTCGTGGTTGGTCCTTCTGTTACCTTTCTGACGGCTTCCGAGATCAATGACGCTCCATCCTTGGTCAGGGACGCTTTTTGGTTTGGAATCGCGATCAGTATAGTTTTCGGCTTGGTCTATGCAGTTTTACTCATGATCTTCATGAAAAAGGAAAGTATGCGGGAAGCATACGGGTAATAAGCCAACTGGCAAATGGGCTTGATGCCGGCGCTAACTTGAGCCCTTGTCCTTGTTCGTGATCTCGACCACTTTTTCTTCGAGAGATTCTCCCCGCCTGATCTCCCGATAAGCCACGCCTTTTTTCTTTAGCTTGGTGAGGATGGCCAAGTCCGCTTCCGAATCATCAATCGAATCATCCAGCAGGATGATCAATCTAGGAGTGTGATCGTCTCCGCTTCTGACCGAGACAATGCCTGAAATCTCGCTTACAGACTTGATGAGATCTTCAGCGGGAGGCGACTCCAACCGGATGATCATGGTCTTGCCCCGGTCGATTACCTCGGAAACTTGGCAGAATCGAACT
>Ga0315321_10002785_pt1 | contig 13569 bp, 10 predicted proteins | sample M180m21515metaG_FD_203464 | JGI IMG/M metagenome (GOLD analysis project Ga0315321, IMG submission 203464) | Ammonia-oxidizing marine archaeal communities from Monterey Bay, California, United States - M1 80m 21515 | ecosystem: Environmental > Aquatic > Marine > Intertidal zone | place: USA... | reverse complement strand
GTACCAGACAGCAGACCGCCACCAGCAGTTCATTGCTGACAACGCAGAGAAATGGTCTCAGGTGCGAGTTTTCGATGTTGAGGTCGATACGCTCGAGCGAAACTAAACGACATCCGCCCGAGACAACGCAATCTGACCACCAAAACAGATATCAATGTCTTTCCCTGGCTGCCGTGGTCGGTTCTGGTACTTTCCTTGATACATCCATCCATCGTCATGAGCAATGAACTGCAAAGGCAATGGAGAAGGGTCAACATCACAGGCAACAATCGACGGGGGACAATCTGCCTGGGGATTGTCTAGATGAGGAAAGTTGACGTTCAAAAACTGGCCTGACCCGAGGGGTGGAAAATCATTGATGGCTGAAAAAACCGCCCCTGCCCACGACGATGCAATGTCCCAGTCGATAGGCTTCCCTCGTCGGTGATACTGCGACAACGCTATTGCCGGCCAACCATGAAGTGCAGCCTCACGTGCAGCAGCAACTGTGCCTGAATGGTGAATATCAACACCTAGATTTCCGCCAGCATTAATTCCTGAAAGAACCCAACCCGGCTGATCCAACTTGAGTGTGGCAAAAGCCAGTCGCACACAGTCTGCAGGGGTCCCATTCACGTAGTATCGGTTTTCGTCCACCTGCTGGAGCACCAGCGGCCGGTCTACTGTAACCCGGTGACCACAGCCCGAATGGGGATCGAGTGGGGCGACGGTAATTACATCTGACTGCCATTGGTGAGCTGCTTTTTCCAGAGCACGCAGCCCATCCGCATGAATTCCGTCGTCGTTTGTAAGAAGCAACATAGCGCTGGACCTCACATTTCACCCAGAAGTTCCCGAACAATTGTCCATACTCCATTCGTGGCAGAAGCGGCCGTCTGGCATACATCCTCACCATCTATCGGCTGCCTATCCTCACAGTTAATTGAGTCTGCAAGATTCGTTACGACTGATGCTGCCACAACATGCATTCCAAAACTTCTGGCGACGATGACTTCTGGCACCGTTGACATCCCGACAACATCGGCACCAAGCATCTTCAGCATCCGGTATTCTGCTCGAGTTTCATAATTAGGACCAAGACAATAGGCATAGACACCACGCCGACAGGAATGACCAGCCACCTGTGCAGCACGCGTGACCCTAGTTGACAGCACTTCATCATACACTTGAGAACCGTTTGTTTTCAGATACTCTGCAGACAACGTATTCCGAACAAAATCAATATGGTCGTTCAGAACAACAATCTCACCAACCACAAGATCTGAAGTCAATCCTCCAGATGCATTGGTGAGAAGCACTTGCTCAATCCCTATCGCTGCAAAAAGTTCAATGCCCCGATAAAGCATTTCAACAGGCAGCCCCTCATATGCATGCACCCTACCCTGCAGCATCACCACTGACTGGTTCTCAACGTGGCCCCAAACCAGTCGGCCAGCATGACCTATGGCCGTTGCTGATGGAAGCCATCCAAGTTCAGAAAAGCCGACAGTCCTTTTGTCTTCAAGATGATCGACCAATGACCCCATGCCTGTACCAAGTACGATGCCAAGACATGGCTTTGTTGTGAGAGGAACCCTGTCCTCAAATCCGGTATGAAGAACCTTTCTAGCAATATCTGTGGCAGCATATGAAGGGACCGGCTGCTGTGTACCAATCCGCTGCTCACTACCTCGTATACGTTCAAAGATTTCTGCCATAGTTCTTTCAGAGCCCAGTTGCTTCCGACGTTACCACAAAAATGCCTGCCATACTGCCACCCTTTGCGGGCTTTTCACGAAACACGTATCCTCGCGAGAAGAACGCCGGCGACTTCCGGCAGGTGTGAACCGTTGGCCTCAAGAATATTTCAACATACCAAGCAAAAAAAGGACTCTCCATGCCTACGCGTGCTGAACAGTTCGCCGGTCTTTCCGTCGCCATTGTGACACCTTTTCGTGATGGAAAAGTTGATGTTGAACGACTCAATGAACAGATTGCATTTCAAGTCGAGGCGGGGGTTACTGCCATCTGCCCGGCTGGGACAACAGGTGAATCCCCTACCCTCTCTCACAAAGAACATGAACAGGTCATCAGCGAGAGCATTCAAGCCGCTCAAGGCAAAACTCTGGTAATGCCAGGGACCGGAAGCAACTCTACATCCGAGGCGATTCGGCTCACACAGTACGCTGAAAAAGCAGGTGCTGATGCGGCTCTCGTTGTTGGCCCTTACTACAACCGCCCAACCCAGCAAGGTTTGTTCGAACACTTCAAGGCGATAGCCGAAGCCGTTTCTATCCCTATCTGTGTGTACAACATACCTAGCCGTACCGGCCGCAACATTGAACCGGAAACGATCTTTCGACTTGCTGAACTTCCAGGCATAGCCATGGTGAAAGAAGCAACCGGCTCAATGGACCAAGCTTCCCAGGTGCTTTCGGGTACAGACCTTACTGTTCTTTCCGGTGATGACAGCATGACGCTACCGTTGCTCTCTGTTGGCGGACGAGGTGTGGTCTCCGTGGTTGGAAATATCGTACCGAGCGATATGAAATCGCTTCTCAATGCCTTTGACCAAGGCAATCTTGGTAAAGCTCAAGAGCTTCATCAAAGACTTTTCGTACTCGGGCGTGACCTGCTTGGCCTGGCAAGTAATCCAATCCCAATCAAAGCTGCCATGAGAATGCTTGGCCGCGACACCGGAGATGTGCGACTTCCTCTGGTTCCACTTGAAGCAGGGCCCACAGCCCGTCTGCGTGACGTACTGGCTGACTACGGACTTGCTGTCGACTGAGTACACACCCTATCTGTCGCGAAGGCTCTCCAAGGGTTCTCGCAATCTCCGAATGTGACTCCACCGTCTCGGAGAACTTCAGTCACTGAGGTACCACCCTGGTTTTTTTGCATGCCAGCGGGCGGAACAAGCACCCAAAGAACCTTTTTTTGATACCGGCGAACAAACACTGGTCTGCTCGCGTACCGATCTTGAGCGATTTCACAGTATCAAACATGGAGGCTTGTACTATGGACCCACATTTCAATGAATACTTGGCTGCTGTAGCAGGAATGATGGAGTGTTATGGAAAACCACCCACCGACAGCTCGGTTGAAGCCGAACCTTGCTCGCCCATCAAAGCAGAACATTCTGGCTGCTCGTAAAGATACCGATCGTCTTCCATCAGGAAAACATTCCTCGGTTCAGTACACAACAGACCTAAGACGGTTCTCGAAATTTCTCCAGTATCTGATCTAAAACAGAAATCGAGACTTGTATGCCATGCCGACGCCCAGCCCGTGGTGAATTAATCATGACATGATGGAGATTAAAAAGCTGGCTAAGCACAGGATAGCACGGGCGATTGAGCCCGGCTGGCATGAATTCAACCACAAGTGTTCCCGGCCTGCAATGAATGATATTTGTAAGGCCTGCACCATGAACTCCAAGAACAATCTTTGCTTGTCGAAACAGGGCAATCTGCTCTCCAAACGACATGTCTTCGAGCCAGACATCATCGAAACCATGCTGCCGTCGCCATGCTGAAAACTCATTAGCGTTAACCGGACGACGTGAATGTGCTCGCTCAATATAAATCAATCGTTTTTGCTCATCACCATTGGCATCCTGAAGACCAAGCCCTTTCGCCAACTCCTGTGCCATAGGCGGAATAGCCTGCGTCGCTTGCAACGACGGCACCAGAAGCTCGTCTGCTTCAAGATGAAAAGTTGCATGAGGCTGAATGACGCTATCAAGTGGGACGCCAAGGGCAGCAAGTGAAGCCCGCTGCCATCGCGAATAACAATCAGCAACATACCAATCAGCCTGCTCACCACTCTGCAAGAGGGTCCATAAGCGGGGCAGCACTTCAGCAATCCAATGAAAATAATTATGGGAACCTTCACAGTTCAATACTGCTACCCGTCCAGAACATCGAGACACCGGCGGCACGAATCGCTGACGCAAAGAATTTTCAGCAACACGCTTCCAAAATCGCGGATTCAGTCTCCCAAATCGTATAGTTCGAGCAAAACAAGCGGCTTCTTGTGATAAATCTTTTGAATATCGAAGCCGAACATCTGCCCCTGGCACATCAACGTCTCCCTTTCGGCCGACTATCCTGCCAGAGGGAACAATAAGAACAGAAGTCGCAGGAATTTCTTTTTCAGGCAAGTGGCTGACTGATAGCTGTCCATCTTCCGTCCACGAATCGAAACAGAAAGAATCTACACAGACAGGATCTTTCACTTGAACGAGACGACAACTCTCTGGATACTCATGACGAAATTCAGAAATGGTCAATGTTCTTGCTGGAGCCAGCTGCGACCGAATGAGACAGCTCATGACATTATCAGCCAGAATATATTTCCCGAAACGAATCGTCTTCGGCTGATCAAATGCTTCAGGCATGGTGCATGTTACAAATAGGAGAATCAACAAACGAAAAATCAATAACAACCATGACAACAGCTACGAAACCGTGCTTTCGGCGCATTTTAATAACCTTCTTCATGACGACCAAAACAAGGTCTTTATTAGTTCTGCTGACGCACTGGTTCCTTGTCATGCAGAAACTGAGGCCCCATCTGCCTCACGAATAATTGCTCCACGGTTATCAAAAGCAGCTATCCGTATTTCATGCTGCTCGGCTATTCCTGCTGCTTCCGCGGCTGAAACGAGTGAATCTGCTTCAACATGTGTCTCACACACTGCAACGACAGCCGGGCCCCAACTACTTTGTGCAAATCCTTGTACACCCTGAAGATCAAGCCATTCAAAAAGGCGCGCCGTTGCTCCAGCATACGGAAGCCGTGATGACGCTCGCTCAAATGGCTTCCCAGCGAGCTTTCCATACGCTGTAATAGCAGATGCAAAATCTATAAATGTCCCCGATAGAACCGCCGGGAGAATCTCCATTACAGCAAGTCGCGTAAGTTCTGCCGTGAGTTCAAATGGGACGAGCTCCAGACCTGCGAATGCAGTTCGTTCGGCATCGCCGTGAAGGCCTTCGGCCTCACGCTGTACAAACAAAACGACTCTCCATGCCTCAGGTACCGCAATTCTAGAAATAAGCGGCGCGGTCACCTCACCTTGTAGTTTTCCTGATTCCAGAATGATCCCACCGGCGCCAAACCCGTACACACCGACACTCGATCGCAGCCCTCTTCCTGCCGCCTGAGCAAGGGCTGCGGCATCGTTGGCCGACATGGGCTGCATTGAGTCACCCGAACCATCAACATACAGTCGCTGCATGCCCGCAGCAATTGCCAAGGCAAGCTGTGTTCCAGTGCCCAGACCAATGTGCTGCCGTGGAATATCGAGCACTTCTATAGAGCAGCCCGATTGTTCGTCTAACCCCCATGCAGCCGCACACTGTCGAGCAACACCAATCGCCCGTTCACCAACGTGGCTTGCTGCTGAAAACGCTGTCGCTCTTTTCATTCTCACCGTAATGCCACAGCCGGCCACCATCGCTCCAAGACCTCCGAAAGAACGCCCAAGCGGCTGCCCGAACGAAAGCATTCCAAAGTGCAATCGCCCAGGAGTGATGACCTCAACTTCGCCATGAGCGGCTTCGGTTGGGGAGTCAGACGAATCGGTTTGACGGATCATACTTCCAAATAGAATCTTCTGCGTTAACTCGAGCAAGCACGGGCTTCATTTCCCTGCAAATTCTAGCTCTTCCATTCACCCAACGCCGACCATCGCTGGTTTTGAAATCAGGGAAACTGCTCGCGACCCCCTCACAATCCGGTCAAAAAAGAAATGTGACCGGGTCTTTTGCTCACGATAAAGAGCATTATTCACACGAGCACCACCTCAAGCCATGTGCTATTTCAATGCAATCGTTCTCGCCAAAGGACGAAGAACCTGTTCAACAACACAGTTTTCGATGACGTCCTGAGCTAACTGAGCAAGCCGTTCAACCGTGTCGACATAGGTTTCTCCGCCCTCGAGACTCCCATACTGACGGGCTGTGACATAGACACTCAATTGCTCCTCCGCAAACTCTCCCGTCCGCACCTGAAAGGCATTTGTGCGAGTTTCCGTGCTTACTCGAACCTGAGTACGGCATTCTTCATCGACTGCAATTGTTAGCGACGGCTCGTAGTTAATCAGTTTGCTTCCCGGCACATCACCAAGGCCCTCAAGGGCTGGCCCGGGGCCGAGTGCTTCCGCCAAGAGCGAGTTGTGGTTTCCCCGAAATGCGAAGTCAAAACCAAACAAGACATCAATCGCCTCGCAATCGAGTGGACTCATTGATAAAAGCGCGGGGGCCAGATCAAGTAAAAAACGATGTTGATCAAGTGCGTCTTCAATCGAAGCCGGATTCACGTGGCCAGAGCAAAAACGCCGAGGTTCAACAGCTACCCAACGATACCGTCCCTGCTCCTTATCTTCCTCCAACACGAAATCTCGCTTGTCACGAGCATGAAACTTCCGCATCGTCGGAAACTTTTTGCGAACACATTCAAAAAAGTGCAGTACTGTCTCCCGATGCCCCGGCAACTCCATCTCCGTAGCTAGATTGACGTTCATGTACATGTCGTCGGCTAGCGAACCATAGAGAGTCATCAGCAGGGTCTCCTAAAATATTCCATCGGTCGAACACGCGCCCCAAAGAAAAAAGAGTATACGCACCCATTTATCATGGTGTCAAAAAGCACAGCAGTACACTCATCACAGAAGAATCACTCATCAGACTGCGACCCTGCAATGAGCGCAATAAACTCTCGATTGCTCTTAAACTTCGCCAACTGCTTGGTCAGTTGCTCCATTGCATCAACATGGTGCATTGATGAAAGAGTTCTCCTCAACATGTTGACCGAATGCAACGTGTCTGGGTCGAGTAACTTTTCCTCGCGGCGAGTACCGGACTGAGAAATATCAATCGCCGGCCACACTCTCCTGTCTGAGAGTTTCCGGTCGAGCACCAATTCCATGTTCCCCGTACCTTTAAACTCTTGAAAAATGAGTTCATCCATTCGGCTTCCGGTGTCAACGAGTGCTGTCGCGCAAATTGTCAACGAGCCACCCTCTTCAAAAACACGGGCTGTTGCGAAAAGCTTTTTGGGAATATCCAAAGCTTTGATGTCAACGCCACCTGACATGGTTCGGCCTGTATTACCAACCCATTTATTGAATGCACGAGCCATCCGTGTAATGGAGTCCATCAAAAGAAACACATCCTTACCTGCTTCCGCCATTCGTTTACAGCGTTCAATAACAAGCTGTGAGAGACGGACATGGCTTTCGACATCGCAGTCGAGGCTGCTGGCGACTACTTCACCCTCGACGGATCGACGCATATCCGTGACTTCTTCAGGGCGTTCATCAACCAACAACATAACTAATGAAAGTTCTGGGTGGTTTTGTGATACGGCCTGAGACACTTGTTGCAACAGAACCGTTTTTCCCGTTCGCGGAGGTGCAACAATTAATGCCCGCTGCCCCTTGCCGAGAGGAGTAAGCATGTCCATGATTCGTGTCGTCAACGGCTGCTGACCTGTTTCGAGTCGCAACCATGACTCTGGGTTAATTGGAGTGAGCTGATCAAAGGTTTTGACTTCAGCATATTTTTCTGGGGTCATCCCCTCAATTTCTTCAAGCTCTCGAACTCGTGGACCCTGCTGCCGGCGTCCCTGCTGGACCTTTGCCTTTACAGAGACTCCTTCGCGAAGCCGAAATCGATCAATCATCGTAGCCGGAACAAAGGGGTCGGTTCGTTCACGTGAATAATTGTTTTCAGGACTTCGTAGGAATCCATATCCATTTGGATGAAGCTCAAGCACGCCTTCGCCCGGCTCAAGTGGTACCGGCTCACCATTCTCAGAAACCTCTGGTTCGGGCTCTGGCGGCCGCATGCCCTCGCCTTCCATGTCAACCGCACCTGCTCCAGCGGCTACAGGTCCGCCACCACCGCGACGATACCTTCGGCGACGACCACCATGGCCACCTTGGCCTCCTTGGCCACCTTGGCCACCTTGACCTCCGCCATAGCCTGAACGACCACCTGATCGAGAACGTCTACGCTTTGCCATATTCTTCTTTCATGCTCCGAAAACTACTTTTCTGGCCGTTTTGACCAGAATATGTGTGTCTTACTTTTGAACTGCCCCATCGGGGAGTATTCCGCCACGAGGCCAACAGCCACGTTTTGAAACCACCAAACACGTCGAGTTGCCGATTCACCTGAATGATTGACTCATGAAATAACTGCCAAGCAGAAAACACAATCATGTGATGAACCGAATAGCTGTTCGTGCTGCGGTAGAAACCGTTTCTTATCCGCCCCGTACCACCAGGGCGATATCGAGAGGGAAACACATATCCCTAGGCAAAAACCATGAGTCGAACGCACCGGGATGGGCAAATCAACAATTCGCCGACTCTGGCGGAAGAGCACGTTCTCTCACGAGGACGCCCTCTCCAACCCACCCAGTTGCATCCACCACATTTGGCGGATTCGACCGATTTTGAACGAAACTCTGTGCATCCATTTCCAATTCTGAGGCAAAAACCTGCGAAAGAATCGAAATGATTACCCCAGGCAAGCTACGCCTTAGGGAGCCCCGTTCGCACCGTCGCGATACATGGGTATCACTACGCACAAAGTATCCACACGACAGCAGGACTCGTCAAGTAGCCCATTCATCGTCCGTAAATTCGGGAAATAGGTCGCCTAGGGCGTTTAGTAAAGCCCTTTTGAGTATTTCCGCGGAAACTCCTTACTTTTCGGAAAATCTTCTCTGATTTCTCTGCAGCGTTTGACCGATACAACCAACAATGGTCGCCCGAAGCGGCTGCAGAACGTTTATGCAGAGGTCCCAACGATGTTCGGAATTAGTCTGACGCACCTGTATCAATTCAAATCACAACAGTTTTTGAAAGCTCGTGGATTCGGTACGTTGAAGCGCGCTGTTCTCAAGCCAACCGCCTCACTTCCTGCATTCATATGCTGGCTCGCCTTGTGTGCAATCCCTGCACAGGGGCAAGAATTGAATTCCCTGACCTTGCACCAATCGATTCCTGAAGCTCAGACCGTTGCGGCGCGACACCAGCGGCCGGTTTTGGTGATGTTCACTGCCGAATGGAGCCCGGCGTCGGCCCAACTTCGTAAACATGTTCTCACTGATGCTGACGCGGTATCGTTATTGTCCGCATGTTTCGAGTGCGTTTTAATCGATGTGGACGCACACCCTGACATAACCAACGAACTTCACATTCAGCACGTTCCAAGTGGGTGCATTCTCGACACCAACGGGAAAGTAGTCACACGATTTGAATGTCCAAGTTCCACTGCCTTGTTCATTGCAACCGTTGCCCGACAATTACCGCAGACAAGTACTAGGGCACAGATTGCTGGCCAGTCGTCGAGCCTCGAGAATGCCATCTCCGTCACTGCTACGACACCAGAAATTTCGGCTGACTTTTCTACCGCTGGTACTCTTCTCGCTGATGGTGCGGCCACTGGTCCAACGACTGCATCAGAATCTGTTAGTGGTATCGCGGCTAAAGTTCGTGGACTATCAAGTTTCGCAATGACCGAAGCGTCTCCTCCTGAAACCATCCGTCAACCGATCACACAAGAAAAAATATCGCAAGAGAAGATTTCAGTCACGCGTTATCCATCGACTGAACAGACTGTTGCGGTTCAGGCTTCAGTCGATCCAAAAGATCAACAAACACAGCCATCTCGGTTTCAAGCCAATGCTGACGAAGCGGTTTCTACAACAGCGCCCTGGCGTCCGGCGCCAGAGCCTTCCATCACAACTGAAGCCGCAATACCAGCAAGCATCGCCGCAGCCACCACCCCATGGCAGCCGGAGGTAGGACACCTTCATCCTGAAACGGCAACACCAACAGGCCCAGATCAGATTGTATCCTCTCTCAACGCAACGCCACGGGCAATCCCGGTCGCGCCCGAAGCCACCGCTTCTTCCTCATTGATCAACCCCAAACCGGAACACATTGAGCCACGAAGCACGGCCCAATCACCATGGCTGCCCGCAGCAGCCGGGGCAGCTGTTGCGTCCTCAACGCAGTCGTACAACGCCACCGCGTCCACCCCGAATCAATCCGCCGCATCACCACAGGCGGTTGCAGCAGCTGAGAAAACCACCGAGCAATCGTCAGACACAGTAGAGGCGTCTCAACAGGCTATTAATCCGCTACTGGCTGCTATCCAGAAACCATTTAGCGCTTTTTCTTCGCAACCACAAACAGAGGAAAAGGAACAAATTGTCAGGAAGCCAGTCCAGGCTACATATGCGAGCCAGGCTGCAAGCATTGAAGATCTGGAAGAAACGCTGCCCCAGAAAACGATGCCTCTCGGCCTTGAAGGCTACTGTCCTGTCGCCCTGATGGAAACAGGAAACTGGGTTGAAGGACAAGCACGGTGGGGTGCACGACATCGTGGTCGAACCTATCTTTTTAGCGGCCTCGAGCAACAGCAGACGTTTCTCTCTGATCCAGACCGTTATTCCCCTGCACTATCAGGAGACGACCCGGTCGCTGCTATCGATGGCGGGAAAACAAGTGCCGGCCAACGTCGGTATGGGGTTACGTATCAGAAAAGAATCTACCTCTTTGAAAGTCCTGAAACACGTGCCGCATTTGCAGCTAATCCACAGCGATACACCAGTAGAGTCCTGCTCGCTGAACAACCATCACAGAGTGGCGGCACGGTACTCCGTTGAATCAACTCTAGAAATATACTCTTCAGTGCCAATCAACCTAGCTGGGGCGTGCCCATCCTCGGCAACGACCGACTGCATCTCGCCACTGATCAAGCCGTTGCCGACGTTGTGATTCGTCAATCTGAGGGTGAAATGTTTTCTCAATGCTTCTGGCTTCTGAAACCGCAGCCGCGCTTGGATAGAAATCGGTTGCGAGACCTGCGAGCAGCCCGGCACCCAGCGCTGTCGTCTCCAGAACAACAGGACGGTCAACAGGTACGCCGAGCACATCAGCTTGAGTTTGCATGAGAAGATCATTGACGCAGGCACCGCCATCGACACGGAGGCGTGGGAGTCGATGGCCGCTTGAAGCTTCCAGACAGCCGAGTACCTCCGCTACCGATAAGGCAATTGCATCAAGAGCAGCTCGAGCTATGTGTGATTTTTCAGTTGAACGCGTTAGGCCGACAATCAAGCCCCGAGCAAAAGGATCCCAGTGCGGTGTACCGAGCCCAGCAAGGGCTGGCACAAGAACAACACCACCGGAGTCTGAAACACTTCTGGCTAGTGGCTCAATGTCACTCGATCGTTCTATTAGCCCGAGGCCGTCGCGCAACCACCCAACAAGTGCCCCTGCCACGAACACCGAGCCCTCAAGACAGTAAGACTTCAATGCTGGACCGGGCCCAAGCGAACACCCCGGTGTTGCCAGCAACCCCTTTGCATCGAGTACCGGTTTCGCACCGGTCGATTCAAGAAGAAATGCACCTGTTCCGTATGTGGTCTTGGCATCACCCGCTTCAACACAGCCATGCGCAAAAGCAGATGACTGTTGGTCACCAGCACATCCGGCAATAGGAATAGATGCCCCGAGCCACCCGTCGTCCACTTCACCAAAGATTCCCGATGAAGGCCGCACCTGCGGCAACATGGCCCGCGGAACGTTGAATATTTTCAAGAGTTCATCTGACCACTCGCCAGTTGTGATATCAAAAAGCAGGGTACGACTTGCATTCGTCACATCCGTGGCGTGTACACGTCCGCCGGTTAATCGCCATATGAGAAAGCTATCGACCGTGCCAAACAAGACCTCACCACGTTCACAGCGTTCTCTTAAACCAGAGTGCTTTTCGAATAAATGCATGATTTTCGTGGCTGAAAAGTACGGATCGATGAGCAGGCCGGTTCGCCGCCGAACTTCCGGCTCAAGACCGTCCCCCTTGAGTCGCTCACAAATGGGTGCCGACACACGACTCTGCCACACAATCGCTGGAGCAACTGGCTTCCCTGTAGCCCGATCCCACAAAACGGTCGTCTCCCGCTGATTTGTGATACCAATCGCAGCGACCTCTTCTGGTCGCACGCCAGCTTCTGAAAGGCATTGGCTTGCGCAACTAATTTGGGTCCTCCAGAGATCTTCAGGGTCGTGCTCGACGACGGCCTGATCGACTCCACCGCCGTTCGCCTCCGTCTCCATGCTGCGGACATGCTGTGGAAAGGTTTCTTGCTTCGTAGCAAGTGGCCGCCCTGTGTCATCAAAAAGAATGGCTCGGCTTGATGTTGTCCCCTGATCAAGCGCCAGAACGCATCGCTTCGTCGAGTTTGTCATGTACCGATTCCTCATGCCTTGGAGAAGGGTTATGATACCACTGCACGTACTGCTCCATGTTTACAACTCATTGTGAAACAATCTGTTTCCCGTAGTGCTCCTGCAAATGTGTTATTTCTTTAGTGATAGCCGACTCTCGGTCAGAACGTTGTAGATGGCCCATTGCCACAAGGACGTCCGCGAGGTCCTGAAGCGTTGCCAGAGACAGTCGAGGGGCAAATATCACCATGAGCCGCCGTTCGATCAAGTCACCAAGAGACACCGCCCATTCTTTCTCTATCACGAATACGGCAGCCGCTGTGGGCAACCCACTGTCTCCGATAAGTGGAGGCAGTGCGGTCGCTTGCGGACATTGTCTCATTGTTTCAAAGACAGCGGGTGCCCGTGCCCCAAAGAGGCCGACACTCCACTGCACAACTGAATCAATCGATACCTCTGGAACGCCTGTTTTTATCGCAAATTCTCTGGTCTGACGAAAACACTCCTCGCGGTCGCTTTCTTCCAGACATCCGGGCAGCACTCGCTGACGCGCTGTATCAACGACAGGCACTTCAAGTTCTGCAAAAATCTTTTTGACTGATTCCTCAGCCAGGCTCCGACACGTTGTTAACTTACCTCCCACAATTGACCATGTGGGTATCACCGCATCGTCATGACGAAGAAGAAGATGTCGTCGCGTCACCGAACCGGGCGTGCCGCCAGAGTGATCAGAAACACGAGGACCAGGAAGTGGCCGGACACCACAATAGTGTTGGACAATAGAATCTTCACTGAGTTGACACTGGGGCATGATCTCTCTCACAGCCTTCATCAAATAATTCACCTCAGACTGATCCGTTCGGGCCAGACCTGGGTCACCTTGTATAGGAATGTCCGTCGTGCCGACAAGAACCTGTTGTCCCGCGAAAGGCAGAATAAAAATCGGCCTACCATCTGGAGCTTCGGCATAGACACCGTCTTCGCCGAGAGACTCCCTAAGGCTGACGTCCTCGAGAATGACATGACTCCCTTTTGTCCCACGAACAAGCTGACGACTCGTATCGCTCCTGCGATCGACAGGTCGAATCACGCTGCGTAGACCTGATAGCGTCTGATCAACCCAGGCTCCCGTTGCGTTCACGATCGCATCCGGACGCACCGTGAAAGAATCGAGTGCAGCGTGGTCCTCAAGACCTTGAGCACGCTTGCCGGTGAATGTAAGGTCGCCATCTGCATCAATGTTCCATTCATGATGTGTCACAAGCTGGAAATTTTGATCACATTGACTGGCTTTTTTTTCTGCATCGACAAGCAACTCAATCGCAAGCCGT
>Ga0315321_10002777_pt1 | contig 13589 bp, 11 predicted proteins | sample M180m21515metaG_FD_203464 | JGI IMG/M metagenome (GOLD analysis project Ga0315321, IMG submission 203464) | Ammonia-oxidizing marine archaeal communities from Monterey Bay, California, United States - M1 80m 21515 | ecosystem: Environmental > Aquatic > Marine > Intertidal zone | place: USA... | reverse complement strand
AGGACGTCACCGCCGAGGCATTTCGGACAAAATGATCTGCGAGATACAGTACGCTTAGCACCTTCACGAGTTCCGAGGGCTGAAAACGCAGTGGCCCCAACGGGAGCCAACGGGTACTGCCGTTGACCTCATGCCCCAGGCCCGGCAACAACAGCAGTACCAGCAGCAGCGTACCGAACGCCAGTAATATCCGGCTGGACTTGCGCCACCAGTCGAGTGGCGCGCTGGCCGCTGCAAACCCAAGGCACAGACCCAGGGCAATACTAAAAAGGTGTTTTAGCAAGACGGCCAAGCCGCCGGAAATACCGCCGTGAGTTCCAATCGCGGCAGAGAACACCATGATGGCGCTAAAGGCGAGCAGGCCCAACACCGGCAGAACAAGCAAGGGATCGAAAAGGCTGCTGGTGCGCGACTCTTGCCATGTAGTGACCGCAGAGATAGTCACGAAATCATCTCCCGAGTCAGACGGCAAAAGATCTCGCCGCGGTGTTCAAAATTATCAAACATGTCAAAACTGGCACACCCTGGAGATAATAGAACCACATCACCGGGTTGAGCCCAGCGCGATGCAAGGGTTATCGCATGGGCGAGATCATCGGCTAAAGTGACCGGCGCCCGATCACCAATCGCGCCAGCCAGCAATAGTCGGTCTTCTCCAATCAGTAGCACCTGACGGGCGTATAGCTGTACGGCTTCGGCCAGCGCGGTGAACTCAGCATTCTTGGACTGTCCACCAGCGATTAAAACTACCGGACGCCCCATCCCAGCCAGCGCCGCAACGGTAGCACCCGGGTTGGTACTCTTGGAATCATTGACCCAGGCAATCCCGTTGCGCTCCAGTACCTGCTCGCAGCGGTGCGGTAGATCCCTGAAATCAGACAACACCTTCGCGCCGGACTCACCCACCGGGTAACCGGCCAGCTCAACCAGGGCGATGGCTGCAAGCGTATTTGCCAGGTTGTGACGACCTGTTAGCGATAGTGTCTCAACCGGCACCAGTCGTTCGCTGCCACGGACAATCCACTCACCCCCGCTATCACAGACGATTCCGTAATCAGAGTTGCTCTCTGGCGGATTCAGACCAAAGGTCACTGTTGCAAAGTCACCTCGGACATGCACGCTGGCTAGCGCGGGATCATCTCTGCTCAGAACGAGGCTACGCGCCCCTGGAACGATCCGTAACTTTGCATCGACATAGGACTCCATTGTCCCGTATCGATCCAGGTGATCGGGCGAGATATTAAGAATAGCAGCGACGGTACTTTGGAGTGAGCTGGTAGTGTCAAGTTGAAAGCTCGACAACTCCAACACATATAGATCGGGTTCAGGTCCTGACAACAGTTCCAGGGCGGGACGACCGATGTTGCCGCCGACTTTGACATCAAGACCGTGGGCCTTCAACAACTCCCCTACCAGCGTGGTTACCGTGGTCTTGCCATTGGAGCCGGTAATGCTGATTACCGGTGCCGTGCACGCACGGGCAAAGAGTTCGATATCGCCCACGATTTCCAACCCACGCTCGACTGCTGCTTGCAACACTGGTTGGGACAACGCGATACCAGGACTGACAACAGCCAGATCCTCTTCTTCCAGGGCCGCTAGATTGAACTCGCCACAAGACACCGGCACATTGGGCCATTCACGGCCGAGTGCTGCCCGATAGGGCGGTTGTTCCCGGCTATCCTGAACGGAAACCGCTACGCCGATCTGGGCCAGATAACAGGCACTCGAATAGCCCGAAGCACCCAGTCCGAATACTGTGGCCCTTCGCCAGGGAGGTGCATTTGCTTTGATCGCCAAGGCTGTCTCCACGAATGGTTTACCTGATCTTCAGCGTTGCAAGCCCAACCAATACCAGAATCAGGCTGATAATCCAAAAGCGCACGGTGACCTGAGGCTCTTTCCAGCCTTTTTGTTCAAAGTGATGATGTAATGGCGCCATGCGAAAAATCCTTCTACCCAGTAACCGGAAGGACGCTACCTGCAGCACGACCGATACTGTTTCTATGACAAAAAGGCCGCCCATGATGGCAAGCACAATCTCCTGGCGTACCACCACAGCGACCGTACCAAGCGCAGCACCTAGGGCCAGCGCTCCAATGTCGCCCATGAATACCTGCGCTGGATAGGTGTTAAACCAGAGAAACCCTAAACCCGCGCCAACCAATGCAGCACAGAAAACCAGAACTTCACCGACTCCGGGGATAAACGGAATCCCAAGATAGCCCGAAAAAAGAGCGTGCCCGGTGAGATAAGCAAACACGCCCAGTCCACAAGCCACCAGGACGCTTGGCAGTATTGCCAAACCATCCAGGCCATCGGTCAGATTCACAGCATTGCTGCTTCCCGTGATTACAAACCAGGTCAGCACTACAAAACCAAAACCCAAATCCAACGCCACGTCCTTAAATAACGGTACGATCAATGTTGTCTCGGCGGGCGACTCAGCCGTCAGATAAAGTGCCAGCGCAGCGATAAAAGCCACCAGGCTCTGCCAGAAAAACTTCTGGCGTGAACCGATACCCCGTGAATTCTTGTGCGCGAGCTTCTCGTAATCATCAACCCAGCCAATAACGCCAAAGGCGATACAGGTCAACAGGGTGATCCAGACAAAACGATTGCCAAGATCGGCCCACAGCAAAGTAGAAAGCGTCACTGCAGCAAGAATCATTACGCCACCCATGGTCGGGGTGCCGGCTTTATCCAAGTGGGTCTGCGGGCCATCGTCTCGGATCGGTTGGCCTGCGCCGATTCGTTCCAGGCGTCGGATCAATGCCGGGCCCGCAATAAAACTGAAGATGAGCGCGGTCAACACACCGCAAATTGCCCGGAACGTCAGATAGCGGAATACATTGAAGAAACTGTAATCCAACGCCAGCTGCTCAAAAAGGCTTTTCAGCACGCGATGGCTCCATCATGGGTCACACAGATAAGCGCATCCGCGACTACTTCCATCTGTGCGCTGCGTGACCCTTTCACCAAGACCGTCAGACCCGGGCTGAGCAGTTGGCAAGCGCCATCAATCAGCGCTTGAGATGAATCGAAATGGCAGCCGTTCTTACCGAATGCCTCAGCTGTCAGGCCTGCCAACATACCGCAGGTCAGCAGATGGTCAATCCCGGCATCACGCGCCTGGCGGCCGGCCGCGGCATGGAAATCCTCGGCCCGCGGCCCCAGTTCTGCCATATCTCCCAAGACCAGTGCTGTCCGGCCAGGCCGATTCGCCAACGCGCGGATGGCTGCTTTGAGCGATGCGGGATTAGCGTTGTAGGTGTCATCAATCAGGCATGCACCGCGAGCGCCCACGCGCACCTGCAGCCTCCCAGGTTGGGCCTTGACCGATTCCAGGCCAGCGCGAATCTCTGATTGGCCAGCGCCGCAGGCCCAGGCAGTACTGGCCGCGGCTAGCGCGTTCAATGCATTATGTCTGCCCAGCAGATTAAGCCTTGCCTCGAAAGATTCGTCCGGCAGATGTATCTCGATAAGCTGGGTGTCACCTTCTCCAGTCACTTCAGCTGAGATCCGGGCCCGGTTGTCGACACCAAAGGTAATAGTCTGAAAGGCTTGGCTTCGGGCAGCCCAGTAAGCCGCAAAACGATCATCGGCGTTGATAATGACGGCAGCACCATGGGTCATGCCGTGAAAGATCTCAGCCTTGGCTCGAGCCACCCCAGCAAGATCACCGAGTCCTTCCAGGTGTGCCGATGCAGCATTGGTAATCAACGATACGGTTGGCCGTGCGATTCGCGAGAGATAATCAATTTCCCCTGGATGATTCATACCAATTTCAATAACTGCGAACCGATGCTCAGGCTGTAGGCCCAACAGAGTCAACGGTAGGCCGATGTGGTTATTGAAACTACCCGGGCTGGCATGTACCGGGCCCAGTTGCCCCAGAATCGAGGAGATCATTTCTTTAACTGTGGTCTTGCCGTTACTGCCGGTCACACCGATGACAGGAATATCGAATCGATTGCGCCAAAATCCAGCGAGTTGACCTAGCGCTATGGTCGTATCCTTTACAACCAGGCCCGGTAACCCCCGAAGCGTGGGGCGGGTAGAGATAATGGCTACCGCACCAGCAGCGTGCGCTTGCTCCACAAAGTCATGGCCCTTGAAATTATCCCCATCGAGTGCGACAAAAACGGCTCCCGGCTGAAGCGTTCGGCTGTCGGTCGATACCGAGCTAAAGTCAGCATCCTCGCCTGTCAGTTGCCCGTCGACTACAGTGGCGATCTCTTTGAGACTCAACATGGCATATCTCCCAGTACGTGCTCGGCAACACTTTGATCCTTGAAGGGAATGGTCTCGCCGGCTGTAGTCTGGCCAGTCTCGTGACCCTTGCCGGCTATTAATATCAGGTCTCCTGGAGTCGCATGCCTAATGGCATACGCGATCGCCAGATGCCTCTCGGGAATGGTCGCTTGGGCAGGCACGTTCATGCCTTGACCTATGTCGTAAAGAATCTGCATCGGGTCTTCGTTCCGCGGGTTGTCATTAGTCAGCACCACTCGATCAGCCAGGCATGATGCACGCTCGCCCATTAATGCCCGCTTGCCGCGATCACGTTCACCGCCGCATCCGAAGACACACCACAACCGTCCGTCCGTATATGGACGCAGTGCCGTCAACGCCTGGGATAAGGCTTCTGGCGAATGCGCATAATCCACAACTACCGTCGGCCTGGAACCACCTGAACCGGGGCAGAATTCCAGGCGGCCCGGTACCGGCACCAGGTCTGTCATCACCTGGCTGATATCCTGGGGCGAATAGCCCAGTGTCAGCAGCGTGGTTGCCACTGCCATCAGATTGGCTGCATTGAAACGCCCACGTAAAATCGATTCAAAAGCGATCTCCCCACTGGGGCTTGCGAGGTGCAGTGTGATCCCACCTCGATGAACATCTATAGCACGGGGATATACATCGGCCTTGCTATCTTCCCCAAATGTCCATAGTTGCGCCGAAAGCCCGGAAGCTGCAAAGCGTTCACCAAAGGGGTCTGCCACATTGATAATCACACTTTCCAGTTCGTAGCGCTGAAACAGTAATAATTTAGTCTGGGCATAACGATCCATGCTTGCGTGATAATCAAGATGGTCGCGACTAAGGTTCGTAAAAAGCGCTGCATTGAACTCAACCCCTTCGACACGGCCCTGGTCCAGCGCATGAGACGACACCTCTAGGCAGGCGCTGTCAGCCCCCTGGGTCGCCAGTTCGGCAAGTTGTGCCTGCAAAGTAATAGCGTCGGGCGTAGTCAGGTCGGCGCTTTGCAAAGCATCGGGAAAACCCCAACCGGGCGTGCCGATAAAACCGCTGCGCCGACCCAGCGCGGTGAGCGCCTGTGTCAGCAGGGATGCACAGGTCGTTTTACCATTCGTACCTGTCACGCCAATGACGCACAAAGCACTGGAAGGTAGGTCAAAAAAACGACTGGCAATCCGCCCCACCCATTTTCTTAGATCGTCTACCGGATAACACCGCGCGGAGTCTATCGGGACTGAATCCCGGCGCTCATATAACGCGACTGCGGCTCCCGACTCCAGTGCCTGGTCAATAAACACGCGGCCATCGTGGGCCTGCCCGGGTACAGCAAAGAACAGGCTGCCGGGACGAACCTCTCGACTATTAAGGGTCAGTTCTGAAATGGGCCAGGTTTCTTGTTGTGGCTCGACTTCTACGATCCCTTTGACCAGCTGGCCAAGCTGTCGTGGCGCAACCTGCACTGATTGCATCATGCGCCAGTCTCTTTGCCTACAGTATGGGAAACGATGGTGACTCCCGAATCCACTCCGGCATCAGGCCGGATCCCGTACATGCGCAAAGCATCGGCCATAATCCGGGCGAATGCCGGTGCAGCCACTTCGCCGCCGTAATGCTTGCCTTGAGGCTCATCCACCATGACTGCCAACACAAAGCGCGGAGCAGACGCCGGCGCGAAGCCGACGAAAAGAGATTGGTAACGATCTTCTTCGTAACCGCCTGTGGGGCTAGGTTTGTGTACCGTACCAGTCTTGCCTGCCACGCGATACGCGGGAACACCGGCCCGCCGAGCGGTACCCTGTGGGCTGACTACCTTTTCCAACAGGAAATTGATCTGTCGGGTAATGTGGGCAGATAACACCCGCTGTCCTGCCACCGGACGGTGTTGACGTTGGAGTGTGACCGGGCGCAGGATACCGCCAGAAGCCAATACACTGTAGGCACGTGCCAGTTGCACAGGCGTAGAAGATAAACCATAGCCATAAGACAGGGTCGCGTGCTCACTGGGGCGCCAGCGCTCACGTTTGAGTAAACTGCCGACTTGCTCACCCGGGAGTTCGACTCCGCTCGACTGGCCGAAGCCAACCTTCGTCAAAATACCATATAGCTCCTCGGGTGCGAGCTCCATGGCAATTTTCGCAGTACCAATATTGCTCGACTTGATCAGCACCCCCGAAAGCGTCAGTTCACCATAGTCGTGCACATCCCTGATTGGCCAACCGCCCACATAATGGATGCCGGGACTGGTGGAGACCGGCGTATCCAGTGAGAAACGTCCGCTCGCCAGCGCCATCGATAAGGTAAACGGCTTGACCGTCGATCCGGGCTCGAAAACATCTGTCACTGATCGATTGCGAAATCTTTCTCCCGAAATATCGCTACGTTTATTGGGATTAAAGTCAGGAACATTGGCCATCGCCAATACCTCCCCGGTCTGCACGTCAAGCATTACCGCTGAAGCGCCGGCAGCGTGGTGCTCGTGTGTCGCCTGGGCCAGATGTCGCTGGGCGGAAACCTGGATACGCAGGTCTAAACTCAACTGCAGGTCACGACCGTGGTACACCGGGTGAATGCTCTCGATATCCTCCACCACACGACCCTTACGGTCGCGCAATACCCGCTTGCGACCCTCGATACCGGCAAGGTGATTATCAAAGGCCCGCTCGATACCTTCTTGCCCCCGATCGTCGACGTCGGTGAACCCCAGCACATGGCTGGTAATCGGTCCAGCCGGGTAATAACGACCATATTCGCGTAGAGACGACACACCCGCAATACCCAAGCTTTCAATGCGGGTCGCCTCAGCCGGGGGCAAGTGGCGACGTAAATACACAAACTCACGATCCTGATAACGATCCAATAGGTTATCTATCTGATTAACACTCATACCAAGCGCGTCAGCGAGACGCGACTGGTCAGCGACGGACTGAACCAGTGTTGGTGGATGTGCCCAAACCGCATCGAGCGGTGTGCTTACCGCCAGGACATCGCCATTACGATCGATAATTCGCCCCCTGGCCGGCTTGACGGCTATGCTACGTAATTGCCGTGCTGCACCTTCAGCCTGGAGCCGCGAACTGTTGAGAATCTGGACCTGGAAGGTTCGGCCCAGCAGCACTGCCATACCCAGACTCAAAACACCGACAACAAACCACTGGCGTCCACGGGAGAAATTAGCGACGCCGGTTGGGAGACGGGACGCAATCACCGTGCTGCCTCCAACTGCACCACAACGATGTCGGTTGGCTCCGGAGTGACCATACCCAGTTCCTGTCTTGCGGCCTGCTCCACCAGGTTATGCCGTGACCAGGTAGCCTGTTCCAGTTGCAGGCGGCCCCATTCATCGTTCAGCCGGTCACGCAACTTCTCGGCTACGCGAACCTCTCGAAACTCAACCCGGTTCTGATGGCGAACCATGACCACCGCCAGTGCTGAAATGAAGGTAAACAAGCTGAGAAAGGCTATCCACTTCATTGCAGCACAGTCCCTTGGGATTTTTCGGCGCAACGCAGGATCGCACTACGCGCTCTAGGATTAACCTCGATCTCGTGTGCCGAAGGGCGCGCGGGCTTATACAACCGGGTCAGTGTGGGCTGCAACCTATCGTGAGTCACTGGTAGATCTGGCGGAAAAGGGTCGCCTTGCGCGGCTTCACGCAGGAAATGCTTGACTCGACGATCCTCCAATGAATGAAAACTGATGACTACCAGCCGTCCAGTCGGCTCGAGCATATCAAGGGCCTGGGGCAATACCGCGTCCAGCTGTTCAAGTTCCTGATTGATATGCATCCGTACCGCCTGGAAGGTGCGCGTAGCCGGATGTTTGCCTGGCTCGCGGGTCGGCACACAGTCGCTCACCAACTGTGCCAGTTCAGCAGTAGTGGTAAGTGGGCGGTTTTCCCGGGCGGTGATAAGCCCGTGGGCGATACGCCGCGCATAGCGCTCCTCTCCCAAGGTGCGCAGAATTCTCGCGAAGTCGTTTTCCCCAACATCGGACAGCCACTGCTGGGCAGAGATGCCAATCGATGGGTCCATCCGCATATCCAACGGACCATTTCGCATAAAACTGAAGCCACGCTCTGCATCATCGAGCTGCGGTGAAGATACGCCCAGATCTAGAACGATTCCGGTCACCTGGCACGCAACCCCGGCATTGCTTAATGCGATGGACAGTTCAGAAAAAGACGCCTGGATTACGGTTAGGCGAGATTCACTCGTGGCCCACTCCCTGGCGATAGCGCAGGCAGCCGGGTCACGGTCAATGGCGACTACACGGCCCTGGCGGTCCAAACGGTCGAGAATAGCGCGGGTGTGGCCACCGCGACCGAAGGTTGCGTCTACGAAGATGCCATCAGACTTAGGATTCAGTGCCTCCACGACCTCCGCTGTCATGACCGGGGCGTGGGCTGCAGCCAACACGTTCCGGCTTTCCTTACAGCGAAAGCGATTCGAGTTCTACAGACAGGCGTTCGTCACCGATCTGTGCCGCAAGCCATTCATCACATCTCGCCTTCCATCGCAATTCATCCCAGATCTCAAACTTGTTGCCCTGACCGATCAGAACGATGTGCTTCTCCAGCGCGGCAAATTCGCGCAACGGCGTGGGTATCCGTATGCGACTAACACTGTCCAGTTCACAATCAGTGGCATAACCAATGAGAAAACGCTTAAGTGCCTGGGCAGAAGGATCGAAACTCGGCAAATCGACTACTTTCTGCTCGACACGCTCCCACTCGTCCTGCGGGTAAACCCATAGACACCTTTCCCGGGTATTGTTGACAGTGAGTACCAGTCGCCCACCACATCGCTGTACCAACGGTTCGCGATGTATCGTGGGCACGGCGAAACGACCCTTGGCATCAAGATTGAGCGTATTAGCGCCTCTAAACATACCGTTCCGCGTCTCCTTCAGCCAACTTACCTGCTGTTCTTGGGCTCTATGCCAAGGTCCAACTCAAAATTGGACACTTTCACTACCCCATCTCCTGGAAAGAAATCCCGGCCCCGCAAGGGGCCGGGCAATTACCAAAGGAGGATGAGGATTGAGGTGGATTAGCCGCCACCCACGGCATCAGAAAAGTTCTCATCGTTATTGCGATGATCATTTGGGAAAATACTGTTGGTCGACTTCTTTTATTCACATTTTCTGACCTTGAATTACATCATCTCCCACAAATTACCACTAAACAACACTATAGGGACGAAACAGAGAGACTGTCAACCCTCAATTGCCTGAAAAGGCTGAGTTTTCTGGACTTTTTTTCCGGCCAGGAATGGTTCGAAACAGCCGAGACTAGCAATCAACGGCTACCTGGATTTGGGACGGCAGTTCTACAAACTTAATGGAATATATGTATAACTGTAATAAGGATATAATTTAATTGAAAAATAGGAGTCAGCCTATAAGCCGGGTTCTGTCGAGGACAACCATTCATCTGGGACGTGCGTCACCGCACGCCTCTTGCGACCTACCCGGATCCGACGCGGGCCGCGCCAAAGGATCCCTATTTGGTCTTGCTCCAGGTGGGGTTTACCCTGCCGTTCACGTTACCGCAAACGCGGTGCGCTCTTACCGCACCTTTTCACCCTTACCGGCGAAAGGCCCAAAGGCCAGCCCGCAGGCGGTATGTTTTCTGTGGCACTTTCCGTCGGCTCGCGCCGCCCAGATGTTATCTGGCACCTCGCCCTGTGGAGCCCGGACTTTCCTCCGCCCCGTACCACCTGCTGCCCCGAAGGGGCTAGCGGCAGACACCAAGACCGCGGTTGTCCGGCCAACTCCCGGGCGCAACTTAATCGCAGTGTGCGGCTAATGCAAGTGCTGATCACTCATTGTCTTTAATAGTGCGGGTACGCTGCAGCATCCTCGCGTAGTAATCGTTCTTGCGTCCCCCGGTCAGGCGAGCCGCAACTTCACTAGCGACACGCGGCGTTAGGACCCCCGCAAGCAGATCGAGCAGTCTTTCCTCATCAATGTGGGTCCTGACAACTGCTTGGTCCGACCCGCCGACTACCAGGACCATCTCGCCCCGACACTGGTCGGAGTCATTCAGTAAAATTGTCAAAATCTCGGCAGCTGACCCGCGTAGAACCGTCTCGAAACGTTTGGTCAATTCCCGGCACAGTGCAAGCGGTCGCTCAGGCCCAAAGATCGATACCATGTCGTCGATTGTGTTGCAGATACGTCGGGGGGATTCAAAAAAAACCTGGGTCCGGGTTTCACTCGACAACGCCTGAAGACGACTGTGACGCGCAGCAGCTCGTGCGGGAAGGAATCCTTCAAAAACAAAGCGGTCTGTCCCCAAACCGGACACCGACAGAGCGGCAGTCACAGCGCTCGGTCCGGGGATTACGCTCACCGGCAGGTTGTGTCGTCGAGTTTCACAGACAAGACGATAGCCCGGATCACTGATCAGGGGTGTCCCTGCATCACTAACCAGTGCAACCTCCTCGCCACTTTGCAGTAACCGCAACACCTTCAATACCTGGTGGGCCTCGTTATGTTCGTGCAACGGGATCATTCGCGGTTGGTGAATGCCCAAGTGGTTCAGCAAAATTCGGGTATGGCGCGTATCTTCAGCTGCGATTACCTGGACACAAGAAAGGATCTTTGTGGCTCGGATGGAAATATCCCCGAGGTTGCCGATTGGTGTCGCCACCACGTACAAGGTGCCTCCTTGCGGCGCCTGTGTTTCACTTTTGATCACTTAATTTGCTCGCTTGGATATCGTTCGGCGACTATCACCGTACAGGAAATAGAGGTGCTCCGCTATACTGAGCCCATGCGTGTGCATCCTGCCGTTCGGCCGGCACTCATCGTGCTTTTGGCGCTTTCCATAATCTTGGTCACCGGCTGCGTTAGGATAAATAATCCAGCTGGAGTCAGCGCCTCGCCCAATATCAGCAACAAAACCGCGCCAAGCGCGCCAGTCCAATCCCCAACCCCAAGCAACCTCGTGCCCGCGGAACGCAGTTTGGCCCGAAAAGAACCTGACACCTCCGGCTGGACCTTTCTAAAGCGCGCCCTTAACGCTACCGAACCAAAAGCGGATGCCAACTTTCTGGCCGCGGCCCAAAGATTCCTAGAATCCGGTTTTACCTCTCCAGCCAGCAGCGCTCTGGACAATGTGGCGAGTAACGATCCAGGCAGTTGGCCAGATAATCAGCGCCAATTGCTGCGCGGGGTTCTGGCACTGGCCAATCAGAAACCCGAAGGTGCACTACGGCTGGTCGAGCGCCTGAGCCCTGAGGCAATGGATTCACACCAGCATCTGCTGATGATGGAACTCCAGTTGCGCGCATTCTTTGCGACTGGTGAAATACGCCAGGCCCTGATTCTCATGAGAACAAGGTCAGCCGAGCAGTCTCTACCAAAAGGGATCAATCCTTTGTACCGACTGGCCTTCTCGCAGTTGGCCCGCTTAAGCAGCAAAACCCTGGCAGAGCTTGACGCAGACCCCGCGCTAACTGAACAGGATCGAGCCTGGATCACCCTGGCAAGTCTTTACGCCCGCGATGGATGGAACCTTTTCCGCCTGCGCAAGGCTTTTTCTAAATGGGCAACTCAACACCAGCAACATCCGGCTACAAACAGCGTACTGACTACGCTTGCACCCCCTGATTGTACGAGCACTGACGACGCCCAGGTCGCCCTGCTGCTACCGTTGAGTTCTTCTTACCAAGAAGCCGCCAGTGCGTTTCGAGATGGCTTTTTCAGCCTGCACGAAGCTGATAGCGATCCGGCCAAACCGGCCATAAAGGTTTATGACTTTGGCGACCAGATTGAGTTGGTGTCCGACTATTACCAGCAAGCACTCCAAGACGGCGCAAGCCAGGTGGTTGGCCCCCTGGGGCGTCGCGCCGTCGCGGCGCTGGCCCAATGGCAACGTTTTCCGGTTCCAACCCTGCTGTTAGGATCAACTGGGCCGGGCCTGCGCCCGGGTGGCTTTTCCCTGGACTTATCACTACAAAATGAAGCGCGCGCTTTGGCAACCCACGCCCGGGGGCGCGGGCTACGCCGTGCCTTGATCCTACACAGCTCTGATCAGCGAAGCACAACATCCGCCAATGCGACGGCAACTGCGTGGGCACACCAGAGTGGAATCATTGCGGGAACAGCAATGATTCCCAAGGGGGTTGACGATTACTCCGATACTCTCGTTAAGCTTCTGGGCCTTGCCGACAGCGCACGACGCGGTGAGATGTTGCAGGCACTACTGGGCAACAGCACCCGTCTTTACACCGTGCCTCGTCGACGGCAGGACTTTGACGTTATTTTTCTTCTCAGCGATCAGTCGACTGCGCGGATGTTGAAACCACAAATAGATTTTCATCGTGCCAGTTCGGTGCCGGTGTACTCGATGAATACCATCTTTAGTGGCAAACCAAACCTGGTCAATGACCTCGATCTTGAGGGTATTGTGTTTTCTGATATGCCTTGGCTGGTGCGTACCAGCGGACGTTTTGATCGAACCACCCTGCCGTTTGCGCTGAATACACCTTACCGGTATTCCGTCACCGACCGACTGTTCGCTCTGGGTATGGACGCATACGTACTGAACCGCCTTGCCACATGCATGCACGCCGACCCCCAACAAACTTATGCCGGAGCCAGCGGCTTACTATCGGTAGGTTGGGATGGACGGGTTCACAGGATCTCAGACTGGGTCAGGTTCACCGATGGATTACCCAAGGCATGGGAACCATCGCTGGGCACAGGAAAGGGTTGACGTGCCCTGCCAGGAGCACACTGGCAGATGACCAGGCCGTGAACCGCCACTGGTCAGAAGATCTAGCCCTGGAGCAACTGCTGACCGGCGGACTGAAACTGGTTTGCCGTAACTACTGGACCCGTCGGGGCGAAATTGATCTGGTCATGCGAGACGGTAATGAGTTGGTATTCGTCGAAGTACGCCAAAGAACAAATACCGCTTATGGTCGACCTGAGGAAACCGTGAACCGAACTAAACGCGCCAGATTGCGCCTGGCTGCGAGCCATTTCCTGCAGCAGTCTCCTGAATTTCGCTCAAAGCCGTGTCGATTCGATATCTTTGCTGTAACTGGCAATGATGTTGACAATACCTGCCGATGGATTCCCGATGCGTTCTGACAGGCCATCTCAAAGTGCCGGCCATAAAGTACTGAACAACGCCAGGGTCATTGCCAGTAGACCGGTTGCGCCAGGGGGCTACTCACGCTACGGTCTGCCCCTGGAACAACCGTTACCCGTAGATCGGGAAAGGTAAGATATGCAATCCATGGAGCAGGATATTCGTGACCAGTTTGGCGCCAGTGCACAGATTGCACTCGCCAGTGCCGAGCGGCTGGCGGGCC
>Ga0315321_10002764_pt1 | contig 13618 bp, 11 predicted proteins | sample M180m21515metaG_FD_203464 | JGI IMG/M metagenome (GOLD analysis project Ga0315321, IMG submission 203464) | Ammonia-oxidizing marine archaeal communities from Monterey Bay, California, United States - M1 80m 21515 | ecosystem: Environmental > Aquatic > Marine > Intertidal zone | place: USA... | reverse complement strand
CATTTCCGAGGGCTTTCTGGACTGCTTCGATTAATTCACCTTTGTTCATAGCAAGGTGATCATCCCGCAAGAGGATATTTTGTAAAGCCAAAATAAACCTCAATCCCTTTATTTATAGGGGTTGACGCACCCCCAAGTTTTATGATGAACACATCCAGCCTCCTATCCGCCTAGGTTTAGAGTTATTAGATCGCAAAAATAAACCATTTTTCAATACTTAGACCTGATGGATCAATTGCCGGACAAAGTGTTGCGGTCTTCCTGCCATATTTTACGGGGAGTCCGAGTCACCCTGCCCGACAGGAAAAACCTCGCTCCAGAAATTAAAGACGCCGATCGGGCACAGAAAAGGGGCTACTATCTTCCGGATGAGGACGAGCGCCTTCGCGAAACTTACCTGAGATATCTTTCTAGTCGCTCTATTCTCTGGCAAATGATCGACGATTTGAGCCCCTTCCTAAAGTCGAAGGATCTGAGGATTTTCGGCCTCGCATTTTGTGCCGCTTCTATGCTCATGCGAAGTTCAAGTTATCTCATTGGACTTGCCAAGGAACGGCCCGTTGTTTTAGCCAAGCTCGACGAGGCGGAGCCCAGGTACCAAATTCCTCGGAAAACTTTAACAAAAATCTACCACTACCTAAGTTCGCCCCGAAATCGTTGGCGATATCATCAGGCCCGTAATTTTTACGAGAATAATCGAACGCAAATTGATGAAGCACTTCAAAATTCGGACATGCAAGACATTGCTATGTGGCTCATAAAAGAAGAGCCGTATTTTGATCAGAGCAAAAGAAACCTTTTCGGCGCGATCCTCACATACCGGGCCTACTCACTGAGCCGTCGAACCAGCTCCGGTTATAGCAAGGTGATGTTCCACTTGTTCCGCCTTAGCGGCTCTGCCATAGCCGAAATGAAGCAACCCTTTGTCAAGCCTTCAGGGGAAGGAAAACGGGTTACGGGGGAAATAATCGACGAAATCCGGGGCAAACTTCGACCAGGTGACATCTTTGTGACCCGCCACGATGATGCCATGAGCAACCTCTTTCTTCCGGGCTTCTGGCCCCATGCCGCTCTCTACATGGGACCACTATCTGACCAGGCCGATCTTAGAGTTCCCGCCCATCGCGATCACTTGGCCGACGTTCTTGAGGCCAAGAAGGACGGTGTCAAACTTCGACAAATTGAAGAAACCCTGTCGGTAGACTCCTTCGTTGTCCTTCGTCCTAGGGTTTCGGCGGAGGAACTCCAGCAAGCTCTAGAAAAAGCCCTAACCCATGAAGGGAAGTGCTACGATTTTGCTTTCGATTTCCGGAAAGCAGAACGCATGTGCTGTACCGAAGTCGTCTACCGAGCTTTTCATGGAATCGGGCGGTGGAACCTCAAGCTTATTAAGCAAAGCGGTCACCTCGCCCTACCTGCAGAAGAATTGATCCGTCAGGGCATGCAAAATGGGATCATTGATGTCGTTATGATTTTCGGAGTGAATGGAGATACGCTCGAAGTAGGCACGAAGGCCAGAGATCTCCTCTTATCCACCCTAAAAGACTGATTCTGCGCCTCACCCTTGCTCGATTAAAATCCGCTGCTACGCTCACTTCCATGTCCAGCCAACTCGGCCAACTTTTTCGCATTTCAACCTTCGGCGAATCCCACGGAGGCGGGGTCGGTGTTGTCATCGACGGCTGCCCACCACTCATTCCTCTGTCGGAAGCCGACCTTCAAATCGAACTTGATCGTCGGCGTCCGGGTCAATCTGAGATCACGACACCACGAAACGAAGCCGATCAGTGCGAGATCCTCTCCGGAACCTTTGAAGGAAAAACCTTGGGGTCGCCCATCGCCGTTTTGGTCCGCAATAAGGATCACCGCCCCGAGGCTTACTCGGAAATGTCCGAGAAATATCGCCCATCGCACGCCGACTACACATATGATGCCAAGTTTGGAACACGCAACTGGCAGGGCGGTGGAAGATCGTCAGCTCGGGAGACAATTGGCAGGGTCGCTGCTGCTGCTGTCGCAAAGAAAGTCATCAAACACTTCTATCCGGACCTAGAGGCTCTGGCCTGGGTTAAATCAATCCAAAATATTGAGGCTAGCATCGACCCCCTGACGGTCACAGCAGAGGTAATTGAATCTAATGTCGTCCGAACCGGTGATCCCAATACGGCAGGAAAAATGATCGATCGCATTAAGGAAATCCGTTCAGAAGGGAATTCCATCGGTGGAATAATTGAAGGCGTCATCCGGGGATGCCCTCCAGGGCTAGGGGAACCAGTTTTTGACCGTCTGGAAGCCGATCTCGCAAAAGCAATGCTCTCCATTCCCGCAACCAAAGGATTCGAAGTCGGATCCGGGTTTTCAGGGACGACCCTGACCGGAGCCGACCATAACGATCATTTCTACATGGAAGGCGAAAAAGTTCGCACCCACACAAATAACTCAGGTGGAGTTCAGGGCGGCATTTCAAATGGGGAGCCTATTCTCTTCCGCGTCGCCTTTAAGCCCACCGCTACTATCATGTCGGCCCAGCCCACGGTTTCAAAAAACCGTGAAGATACCGAATTGAAAGGACGTGGCCGTCATGACGCCTGTGTCCTTCCGCGCGCAGTCCCTATCGTCGAGGCCATGACTAACTTGATCCTCTGCGACCACCTTCTTCGTCATCGGGCCCTCTGCGAAAGGTAGAGATCAGGGGCGGAAAGAAAAGGTCAGATCAGCCGTATGAGAAATCTCATTCACCAGCATTCTTCGCGGTTTGAACAACCCCTCCCAACTCTCAAGAAAGATAACTTCCCGACGCTCGTCGTTGTATCCCACGATGACCGAGGCATGAAGTGGTGAACGCTTCTTCTTCGATGGCATTACCTCTTCAGAAGGTCTCTCATACTTTTGGTCTCTCCCCTTGTCAAAATCTCGGGAGATCCGCGTATGCAAGTGATCGCGCTGGCGGTCCCAGCGACGCCACACGATGACCGGCATTCCAGCCCGAATCGAGCGCCTCACAATTTCGTGATCGTAGTCACTTGCCCGATTAAGATTGAAACGTGCCTCTCGGGCTACCGAGCTATAAAGCCCAAGCATATCCGAACCTGCTGCAGAACCGGTGTTCTGAAATTTTCCGGCAACCGCTAGCCAGTCTTCATCCAGATGCAGGCCAAGGTAGCGGGCTACCATCACAAGAGTGTTGAGTCCACAGTAGGGCCGATATCCCTGCGGCACGACCTCTACTTCATTAAGAATCACATCTCCCCGGTCCGTCTTGGTAACCTTAGCAGAAAGAGCCTTGAGACGGGCCCTAATTCCTAATTCTTCCTGGGAAGCATCAAGCCACGACTTGGGAGCACTCTCCCTTTTTCTCAGCCGAACTCTCAATAAACGATCCTTGGCCTCGAGTAACTGAATTAAGAGCCCTGATTCTTTGTATTCAAACTGACGATAAATCGCCCGCAACCCCCGGGTCCTCCCCCGCTTGAAATCCCGAGGCCTCTCATCGATCTTTTTGAGATTCCCCCCAAGCTCCTCTGCGGTGCGGGCGTAGAATTTCTCAAACTGAATTTTCCGTTGTTCGACTCGTTCTTGCAAGAGGATCGCTGCTTCTTCGGAAGACATCCCATCGGGAATCCTGCGATCAAGATAACCAAAAAATGAGCCGGCATCAGCAAACGTAATCTGAAGTTCCTCAAGTTGTCCCTTCCGTTTCAAGGCCCGCACGAGAAGAGCCTGAACACCAAAAACCTTGGGGCGGGCCATCAAATAGGCCGAACTAACATTCGCGATTCCGGCATCGGCTTCCCATTCTCCAGGCAACGGCTTTGAGCCATCCCAAACGCCCGAAGCTAATAAAACAGTGGTTAAATCCTCTCCATTAAGAGGACTATCATGTTTTGCAAGCGCTCCAAGAACTGCATTGGGAAGAGCCTGCAATGGAGCCATCAAACCCCACATGAAAAAAGCCACTTTCATGAGGTGTTGAAACCACCAATGAAAATGTCCCTGTAACATCAATCTTAAAGAAGTTTAGATTGTTCTCACTCTTCGCCCGATCCTTCAGGTTTTCCCTGAGCAGCACCTTCGGCACTCTCCTCGGGAGCATCACGATTGATTCGCTCCAGCATTATTTCAGTTAAGCTGGTCGCGTCCTTGGTGTAGGAAAGGATAGGAATGGCGGCTCCACTCGAACCACTTTTATCAAAAATGTAGTCATACCCTTCAGCGTCACCCAACTCACGGACCATCCCCATAATTTCCTTGCGCAAAACACCTAATTCAACCGCTTGCTTCTCAGAAAAAGCCGTTTTTTTTCGGGTAATCCAAGCAATCCGTGCATCCTCACGAGCCTTTGCTTCGGCCCGGATCGACTGTGCCTCGCGGAAAAACTGCTCTTTCTTTTCACGGGAAAATGAGGAGGTTTCAGCTTTCTTTTGCGCTTCAGTTGCCTCAGCTATCAAGGCTCCAACTTCCTCGGCCTTCGTCTTATTTCTTTCGACGATTTGTGTTTCGTAACCTTTAAAAGTCTCAAGAACCGCGGTTGATTTGTGATACTTAGCGAGAAGTTTTTGCATATTTACAGTCCCTATCTTGTCGTTCTTGTCCTGCGCGAAAGAAGACGAAGCCATGATAAGAGCTGAAAAAAGAACCGCGATAATTTTAAATGGTTTCATAACGTTTGTAAGAGTGAATTTTTCGAAATTAAGCTAATTTTATTTAGGAGCTTCGGCCTTGGGCTTTGCTCCTCCGGGAGTTTCTAATGTGACAGATGACGGGGCATTTTCGTTCAATTTTTTCAGAACCACATCAGTTAAATCGACGGTATTTCGAGAGTAGATTAAGAAGGGCGTCCGAGATGAGGTCAGCCCGGAATCATCAAAAACTAAGTTCACATCAAGAGTTGCCGCGTGATCTCTGACAGCAGTTTCGACCTTACTCCGAATATCATTGATCATTCCAACCATTTTTTGATTCAAGGATCGACGCTGCCTTTGAAGGAACTCTTCACCTTCCTTAATCAGCACAGAGCGGGTGGCCGCAAGTTCTTGGGCGGAAGCTGCGATTTCCTTGCGCTTCTTTTCAGCAAGGGAGGGATCGTTAAACTCATTTTTCTTCTTACCCAGTTCCTGTTCAATGGCCTTGATCGCCTCCACTCTCTCCCTGTAAGCAGCGTCAATTGCGGCCAACTCCACTTTTTCCTCAGCCTCGGCAGCCTTTTTCTCGTGAAACCCACTGAGGAGCTTCATCATATTCACGGTGCCTACCTTAAGCTCCCCGGCTGAAGCACTCAGGGCCATTCCGAGAGCAAGAGTAAGAAGGACGGCTTGTTGACCGATCTGGAAGGGTAATGAAATTCTCATCGAAAATATTTTATTACAAGTGGCTGTCGTGCAGAGGGTCTCATTCTCCACTGGGTTCCTCCAGCTTCTTTTTTAGGGCTCCGAATTCTTTGCGTAACGCGGGAAGACGGGAAAGCGCGGCAAGCTTCTTTTGCTCTTCTCGAATCGGTCGCGCCGGATTGCCCATATAAACACCCGGCTTATCAATACTTTTAAAAAGCCCGCTTTGAGCTGCCAGAACTGATTGATCAGTAATTTCGAGATGTCCGGCAACTCCGGCCTGAGCCGCAATAGTCACGTAATTTCCGAGGCGAGCGCTTCCAGCAATACCACACTGCGCCACCACCAGACAATGTTTCCCGATCTTAACGTTGTGACCAATTTGCGCCAAATTATCGACCTTCGTCCCCTCTCCCACCACTGTTTTTCCAAATCTGGCCCGATCGACACAGCAATTTGCACCGATTTCAACATCATCCTCGATTTCGACGATTCCCACCTGTGGAGTCTTCTGGTGCTTGCCATCAACAAGATCAAATCCGTAACCGTCCGAACCAATCACGCACCCCGGTTGCAGGATGACCCGGTCGCCGATCGAACAAGCTTCTCGGACGATACTTCCAGGGTGCAAAAGGCAGTTCTTCCCAAGCGAAACGTTCCGGCCAATCAAACAGCCGGCTCCAATAATACTTCCATCGCCAATCTTCGCACCCGATTCAATCACCACTCCGGGAGCGACCTGCACCTTAGCGGGATCAATCTCGACATCAGCAGCAACGTGGGCACCCGGAGAAATTCCGGGCTGAACAACAGCTGATTTGGAGTGGAAATAGTCAATCACTCTTGAGAAGGCTACCGAGGGATTATCGACTAGAATTAGATGGCAACCGGCGGGCGATGAAAAATCACCCTTGGGCACTAGGACCAGCGAAGCCTGAGTCTTCGCCAAGTGCGCTTGATAGCGAGAATTCCCCAAAAAGCTAATCTCACCAGATTTAGCCTCAGTCAGCGAATTTACTCCCGTGTAGACAAAACCCTGATCGTGACTAGGCGAAATGCCAATCAGATCATGCAGTTCTCTCCAACCGAGCGACACCAGCGATAGCCAACTTAGGCTCGTAAGAGTTATTCTTCCTCACTTCCCTCGTTGATTTCAGCGAGGAGGGAGTTGGTAAGATCAGTGGTTTCGCGGGCATGTAGCACGAACGGAATCCCCTGGTTGCTATTAGCAGAAACATCAAAAATAAAATCATAGTTTCCCTCTTTCGCACGCTCGCTGACAGCTCGTTGAATTTTGACCAAAATCCCCCGCATTTGCTTCCGCATTTTGTCGCTAAGTGCGCGATTCCGGCGATTAAGAAATTCCTTTCTCTCCCGTTCCTTGGCCTTTCCGTCCTGAGCCAAACCGTTGGATTCCTCAAAGAAGTCGGCTTTCTCTTTCTCACCTATATCCTCCTTCTTGAGCTCCTCTCTAATCTGCTGGAGCTGAGCGTCAATCTCACGAATCTTGGCAAGGCGTTCGTTATTATCGCGCTGGATTCTTGCACGCTCAATATTGATTTCACGCTGAACCTTTCCGGTCTGGTAATAATCGTTAAACAGACGCTCCATGCTAACGGTAGCGATTTTAAGACGCTGCTGTGCATGGAGGACAGGGGTGAGGCACAAAAGCGCGACGAGAAGACTAAAAAGTGACTTTTTCATAATAAATTTGGATGAAATGAATCTTGTTAGGTTTTTTATGGAGAATTCTCGATGTTACGTCAACCACGGGCTTGGAATTCGTTCCATCTGACAGATTTCGAAGCACGATAAGAGGGTCAATACGTTCTTATTATGGCCATTCCACCAGCGCCGTAGTTGAATTCGGAAGGTTTCTCGTGAAATTTCAGCCAGAATCTACAAAATTTTCTCATGATTAAAGTCACCTCGGATGTCAAAACGATTACTCAAATGACTCGCGACCTGCCGGGTCCGCTCGCCGTGGTCCCCACAATGGGAGCTCTCCATGAAGGGCATCTGGCTCTGATTCGTCGCGCCCGCCAATTGGTGGGCCCCGGCGGAACCGTCGCCATCTCGATTTTCGTCAATCCCATCCAATTCGATCGCCTCTCTGATCTAACCAACTACCCCCGCCCGCTGAAAAGTGATCTCGCCCTCTGTGAAAAAGAAGGAGTCGATCTCGCCTTCACTCCGCAAAAAGATTTTTTCTACCACTCCGATCACTCGGTTCTTGTAACCGAGTCTCAGCTTAGTAAGCGCCTTTGCGGCTTGAGCCGTCCCGGTCATTTTGACGGAGTTCTCACCGTTGTGGTCAAATTGTTCAATCTCCTTCAACCCACCCTCGCTGTTTTTGGGGACAAGGACTTCCAGCAAATCGCCCTCATCCGTCGCATGGTTCGAGATTTAAATATGCCAGTTAAAATCGTCGGACATCCCACTGTCCGTGAGCCCGATGGACTTGCCCTCTCCTCTCGCAACATACGCCTCACCCCGGAACACCGTAAGGATGCTCCAAGAATCCAGCGCTCTCTCTCGGCTGCCAGCAACCTTGCCGTCACGGGAGAACAGAACCCTGCCGCCTATCTTCTGAGCGCAAAAAAACACCTACTCGCCAACGCTCCAGATGGCTTCTCCATCGACTACCTCGAACTCATCGACACAAAATCAATGCAAGCCGTTTCTCTCGTCACGAAGCCCGCTGTTCTTGCCACGGCATGCTACTACGGGAAGATACGTCTGATCGATCATGTTAAGATCCTGATCGGCTGATCCACAAATCCTCCATCGACTCAATTATTTGGCCAATTTAACCGTATATCAGATCTAAGGAGCAGAAACGGATAGGTAAAATAGGCGCAAAACAACTGATGACAAAAAGGACCATAAAAATCGCTCTTGTCCACCTCCCTGAAAAGTCTAACTTCCTAGTCATGAAAATTTTGGTTCTATTACTCGCTCCCATTCTCTTCGTTTCCTGCTCTGGCAGCCAACCTAGAGAACGTAGGGTCGTGCCACCTCAAGGAAGCGATGTCGGTAGTAAGCCTTGGAACGACCCATCGGTTGGACCTCGCCCTCAGGGAATCTTTGGCGGGATGGAGCAAGGTCGATAAATTTGCCACCGTAACCATCTGGAGTGAGTGACCCGGCTAGCGAAGAACCGATCCACGAATCCTGTGATGCATGCGGCAAACTTCTAGACGTAACGAGCTTCAGTCCGTTCGATTCCGTCATCTGCCCCCGTTGCTCGGCTGAGACAAAGGTAAGACGGATTTTTGGAAACTATCGCCTTGAAAGGCGCTTTGCCATCGGAGGCATGAGCGTCATTTTCATCGGCTGGGATACCACGCTCAATCGCAAGGTCGCAATTAAAGTTCTCAACGAGGAATACTGTAACGACGAAATTCGCATTCAAGCCTTCGAAAACGAGGCCCGTCTCACCGCAAAAGTGAGCCACACCAATGTCGTTAAAATTTTCGCCGTCGATCGTGCGCACGGTCGCTTCTACCTAGTCATGGAATTACTTGATGGTCGAAGCTTTGAGCGAATCATGGGGGAACGTGGAGCCCTTCCCGAAGACGAGGTTCTGGAAATTGCGATCCAAATCACTTCCGGACTCAAAGCGGCGAAGCGAGCTGGCATAATCCACCGGGACGTCAAGCCCGGTAATATTCACATCGCCCCAGAAGGACGCGCCAGCCTTCTAGACTTCGGACTCGCCCTCATTACCCAAGATGGAAAAGCCCAAGCCAAAGAAGCTTGGGCTACTCCCTACTACGTCCCCCCCGAGGCTCTTGACCGCGATATCGAAGATTTCCGAAGCGACATTTATGCCTTCGGTGCCACCCTTTATCACGCTCTAGCAGGATGCCCCCCATTTAAATCAGCTACTAACTCAATAAGCAGCCTTCGCAAAGCCAAGCAAGCTATCCCAAAACTTTGCAAAGTAGCACCATGGATCAGCCGGAACACCGGAGAAGTCATTGATCGCATGATGGCCTTTAACCCAGACCATCGCTGGTCAAGTTACAGCAAGGTCATAAAGGCCCTCGAACAGGCCAAGCTCACAATTGGCCACGACTTTTCTCCTCCGATTTATACCCAGGCTAGAATCAAACGGCGCAAGAGGAAAATGATCCTCAGTATTATTTCCACCGTCCTTTTGATTTTAGTGAGCATCGGCTTAGCGACTTGGAAGCCCTGGATGAAAATCACCAGAGATTCTGAACAGCTTTTCGAAACCAATGACTCTCAAAATAAAAAGCCAAAGATCTTCAACCCAAACGGTGACGACCGACCAAGCATAGCGAAACGATGGGCCGAAGCTCGTCAGCTAACCAAATCTGGTAATTACGAAAAAGCATCTGAAAGATTTTTATCCATTTCACGCGATCCCACTGTCTCCGGAATGGAGCAAGTCTGGACCTCTCTAGAAGCATCGATCGCAAATGCTTTGGCTGGCAAACCCGGCGCAGCCCGGCGGCTAATCTCCAAATCCCTCTCGGACCTTGAGGATCTTCCGGAGCAGCACTCACAGCAGAAGCGCTACCGGGAACTCTGCCAGCTACTGGAACGCATCAAACCTCCCACAACCAATGATCTCCCTGACGAGCCCAAGAACATTACCGACTGGATGGGAACCTTCGCAATCGCTCTCAAACTCTGGGGACAAGGCAAATGGGAAGAAGCTCTCCCCTTGTTTTCCAACGTTCGTGGAGCCGAACTTCCCGACGAACTCTCTTGGTTTGTCATTTATCAAAATATAGCTGACGTCTATTTGGGAGATGGCCAGATTCTGGCCAGACTCAAAAACTTTCCCACCCCGAAAGACCAGCAAGAAGCCAACAGCTTGATCGGCGAGATTACGAATGCTTCAAAAAACCTCCGTTCTATAGGGCGAGCAAAGTACAATCTGGATGCTAGGCTGACTCACCTCATCCAGCTTCGCAAAGAATTTCAAAACAGCCCAGTGTTCACCCACTCCCTGACGTGGAAGAAATTTCAAGCACACCTCAGAAACAAAGGATCATCATACCGCTTCGATGATATCGGGGCATTACTTCAAAACCCGCCGGAAGACGCTCCATCAGAAGCAATTTGGGCTTGGTCTTACCTCCAAAGAAATGCCGCTGCTTTTCTGAACAACATTACCATCCACAACAACTGGATCACCGAGAAAAAAAATGGTGAGCAAATCACTGGAGTCTCCGGAGATAGCTCTGGCTTAAAACTCGAGGATGGATCCGTCGTCCCTTGGTCTGAAATCAAGCCCGAACACTTGTTGGATAAACGAGCCAATGAAGAAGCTCAGGCAATTGCCTTCGCCTGGTTCGTCGGATTAAATGAGCAGGCCGAAAAAATGGCTGAAGATTTGGCAGGTCGCAATCCTGAATTTAAGACCAATTGGCGACGCGTCATCGTCGGCACCTCACAATAGATAGACTCATCCCGCTCGGCCTATTCGGAAGAAGTAATGAAGTCCCCTGCTGATCAGGGTTTGAGGGCAGGATCTTATTCGGCTTCCTGCCACTTCTTGATTTTGGAAAAATCAATTCTGAAATCCTCATTCTTTTCTTCTCCCGCGATGGAAATCAGTAAGGAGCTGGGATGGAATCGTCGTGAAAATTTCTACTCAACGGCCCACTTTACGTTCGATCGCAAAACATACACTTTAACGTGCCGTCTATAATCTTTCGTCCGGCCGCGCTTGTAAGAGAACACGACCTGCTCGGGGAAAGATTCTTTAACTACATATTGAAGGCGATCCTGCCCAGAACCCTTCCAAGCGAAAAGAAGAACAATCTGCTTCTCAAAATCAACGGCCTTGGAAATCGCGGCAAGTGCTTCTTTATCGAAATATTTGGTCCCATTCTTAAGGGACTTCAGCACGACTGGTTTTGTTCTGGACGCACCCTTAAACACGGCTTCCTCAGCACGTAGATCCTTCAGCTCCGCGATTGGCTCATGATTTGCAGGAACTGCAAACAACCCACCCACGATTGTTAAAAAGGAAACGATGGCTATCAAATGTGTTTTCATCATGGCTAGGACACCTCAGGTTAACGATCCTTAGAATTTTCTGTAGAACAGTTTTATTCATCGGGGGCTGAATTTCACCCGGTTATTTTGGGATTCCGGGTAATCCCGATCACCGAGGTGATCTTTGGTCATACTCAATCATCTCCCGAGCCTAGGCGTGGCTAACAAGTCGATGATGGGAGTACAAGACTTCCTTTTTAAACTAACGAGGATCCTGCATTGACCGGAAATACTCCTAGTTGCTGCAGCGGAGAAACGGAGAGCTTAGGATCGAAGAAAGCAACATGAGGATGCGAGGGTCCGACCTGTAAGCTTGAAGCTGTCTAAGGCCCCTTCCAGTTATGTTTAGGATAACGACCCGCGAGATCTTTTTTCATCTGCGCAAATCCTCTCTCCCAAAATCCGGGCAGATCACTTGTCACCTGCCACGGCCTCTGGTTAGGTGCTAGAATCTTCGCCACTAACGGATGGCCGTTGGCTATCGTCGGTGTCTCCTTCACCCCGTAAAGTCGCTGGACTTTCTCCTCGAACCACGGGTCGTTACCAGCGGCATAAAACACCCTCGTATTTACTCCGTTTTCCAAAGTAATCTTCTCAGGCGCAAATGAATCCATGGCCTCGCGCTGCGGAACCGCTAACCAATCGTGCAGAACCCGCCACGGGTCGCGATCCTTCACCTCCTTGAAAGTCGTTGCCCCAGCGCAAATCTGCGCGATTGCCATCTCGCGATCCCCAGTATCAAACCCCGGAAAGTCCAATTCTGGCATGGCCTTGCTCAAAAAAGCCAAGCGCGCAATCCACCGCTCAACCTTGGCATCCCACTTCTTTAAAGCCAAATCACCCGCGATTACCCGCCCCGCCAGAAGCTCGCCCGCCAAGTCAGGATCCACTTCCCCGCCCCGCTTTTCCTCCAGAACCAAACCACGAAAGATCCGTTGCTTTACCGCCACCACCCGGCGTGAGACTTCATCAAAAATAACGTTTTCCGAATCACTGACTTCTCCGGCTGGAATCCAATCTTCCGAGACCTCAACGCCCCGTGACAAAGTCACCGAGCGCTCCCTGCCTTCCACCTCAATCATGTCGACTGCCAAAAACAAAGGCGCATTTCGCACTGCCGATTTCGGATGTAACTTTCCTTTGCGACCGCCCACCACGTGGCACACTGCGCTTCCTTGATCTCGCCTCACCGCCAAGCGATCACCAAACGCTACCAGCATTGCCTTGGCGCAAGCTTCGCCACGCTGACGAAAATCCGGCTCTTTGATCCGGGCACCCCGCTTTTGTGAAAGTCGCCCTAGCTGCTGGAAATTCTTCCACGTCTCCCGAGCCCCTCTCGCCAGCACCCCAAGCCCCTCGCATTCACGCGGCCGAAAATCGACATTCTTCGCCGCCATCATCGCCAACCATTCCGCTCCAAAATCATTCCGCCAACCCGGCTCTCCCTCCAGGAATTCGGCCCACATCTTCCCCCGTCCCCCTTTCTTGAAAACCCCTTCTCCTTGCACCGCAGCCGCCACAAATAAGACCTCACCCAGACAATCCCTTCCCTGAAGCACGAGAGAGGCCAAACGGGGATGCAGAGGTAGCGCCGCCATCTGTTTTCCCACCTTCGTTAACCGGCCATCCGAATCCAAAGCACCAAGCCAAGTCAGAAGCTTTTCCGCATCAAGCCGGCGCTCGGCCTCAGGCTGAGACAACCAACGAAAACCCGAGATTTTATTCACTCCCAAACGTTTCAAGAAAAGGATCGCCTCGGCCAAATCCACCCGCCGCACCTCCGGCTTTTCAAACTCCGCCCGATTCCGGTGATCACTCTCGCTCCACAAACGGACACAGCGACCCGGCCCCGTACGACCCGCACGACCCGCACGTTGATCGGCCGCCGCTCGCGCGATCTTGACCACGCGCAACGAATCAAATCCGCGCGCAACATCGTAACTCGATTGACGAACCAAACCGGAATCGACGACCACCTTCACCCCCTCAATTGTCACCGAAGTCTCGGCCACATTGGTCGCCAGAATAATGCGCCTAGACCCGTCAACTTTCAGAGCACCCTGCTGTGCCGCCGGACTGAGTGCCGAGTAAAGCGGACAAATTTCCCACCCCTTCAGTGCCGCCGCATTTTCGAGAAGGCTCTGCGATTTCCGGATCTCATACATCCCCGGCAGGAACACTAGAATACGATCGCCCTCGATCAAGTCACGTGCCTCCGCTTTCACTGCCGCTGCCACCCGATCCCAAACTTC
>Ga0315321_10002762_pt1 | contig 13635 bp, 7 predicted proteins | sample M180m21515metaG_FD_203464 | JGI IMG/M metagenome (GOLD analysis project Ga0315321, IMG submission 203464) | Ammonia-oxidizing marine archaeal communities from Monterey Bay, California, United States - M1 80m 21515 | ecosystem: Environmental > Aquatic > Marine > Intertidal zone | place: USA... | reverse complement strand
AGGGATTGGGCTTTTTCTTAATGTACCTGGTGATTCCAAATTGCCCAGTACGCTTCCGTTATGCTCTGACCGGGGCGATAACCGCTATGGTCTTGTTCGAAATAGCAAAGAATATGTTTATATTTTACGTTGCTAATTTCAACACCTATCAGATTATCTATGGCGTGCTTTGGACGATACCGGTGGTTTTGGTCTGGATATTTGTGTCCTGGTTGGTCACGTTACTGGGGGCGTGTGTGGCTGCAGAGATGGCGGTGTTGGTGTCGGCAGTCGTTCCCGCGCCGCGGATGCGCCCAGTGATGGGCTCGACAACTGATGCAACTCAGAATCGCTCGCGCAAGAATCGATAAGGCTTGCGGCCAAAGGAGGAGTCCAGTTGTATTTCTTGACTATTGTCCGACGGCTCAACGACAAGCGCCGCGCAGTGTGCGCCTGGAGGCTATGCCCGCCCAGATCCTAGAATAACTTGTCTAAAATTTAATATATTATAATATTGTAACAATATTCGGATTACTCTTAAGCCTCCCTGGAGGTCTTTTCGTATGACACTATCTGCTGTACTCCGAGCAGTTCTCATGTTCGGTTTGGCTCTTGTAGCTTGGCCGGCATTGGCCGGCGAGGTCCGCGATCCGGCTGTGCATTTTTTCCAGGACAGTTTCAATGATCTGTCTGAGGAGGCCGAAATCGCGCAAGAGGAGGGTAAGGCCGGCGTTTTGGTAATGTTTGAAACGGACGATTGCCCGTGGTGTACGCGCATGAAGGACACGGTACTGAATCAGCCCCAGGTGCAGGATTATTTTCGAGCTCATTTCCGGGTGATTGCACTCAACACGGACGGAGACGCTCTGGTGACAGGTTTCGATGGAGTCGAAGTGTCAGAAACTGAGTTTGCACTTCGGCATAACCGAGTCCGCGCCACTCCAACATTCTTGTTTTTCGATCCTCAAGGGAAATTGCTGACCCGTTATACCGGTACAACTCGTGACTCACAGGAATTCCTCTGGTTGGGTGAGTATGTCGTTGGCGCCCATTTCAAGACCGAGCGTTTTTCCCGGTACAAGCGCAAGCGCTGGGAGGAATCCTCCTGAGTCAATGCGCGAAGGCGATCTTTGGCTCGGCAGTAGATCTTCGATGATGCGTCGTACTGCGCAGCTAGCTCTACTGGTGTTTGGTGCCGGATTGGCACAGTTACCAGTGCTGGCGGACAGTGCTATTGCACCATTTGAGCCTCTACCTCAACCGCTGACACTGCAGGACGCTCTGCGACTGTCTGGCGACAACCATCCGAACCTTCGTCTTGCGCGAGCCGGAGCCTTGGCTGCCCAGATTCGCTTGCAGAAAGTGGAATCAAGTTCTGGGGCAAGCGTATTACTTGAACTACAGCCGCGTGCGGCAAGCAAGGCTTTCGTGTCTGGTGTCGATTTTCAAAACGACAGCCGTTACGGGTTAGTGTGGCGCAAACGTTTAACCGATTTTGGTCGCAGCGCCAGCCGCCGTGAAGTGGCAGGAGCAACCCTGGAGGCCAAGCAGGCGATCTACGAGGCGAGGCATGGCCGTCATACCCTTGAGATCATGGAGCGTTTTTTTGCAGTTACCCTGGCCGATTATTCTTACCAGATGCATGATGAACGTATGACGATCAGTTATTTTCGCTACACGCGCATGCTTGAGCGCCAGACCCGGTTTGAGCAGTATTCTGATCTGGAGGTGGCTGAGCGCGAGGTCACGTATCGCCAGCAGTATGTTGCACGCCTACAAGCCGATTTACAGCGTCGCCAGACCCGACACCAGCTCGCCCTCGCACTGGGTAGGCCAGGTGAATTATCCAGCGAGCTGGTGATGCCTGATCTTGCGGTCTACCGCAAGCGCGAGATTCCTAAATATGCAGACTTAGTGAATCGGGTTATTCTGTCATCCCCTGCGCTACAGGTCCTGCGCCACGATGTGGCCGCGGCAAAGGCCGCCATTGATGTTGCCCAAAAGCTTCATTCGCCGGTGTTAAGTGTCGAGCTTGAGGCCCGTGAATACGTCAACAGCACGAGTTCCAGCCGTGATCGGTACCGGGCCAACCTCAAGTTCAGCATGCCTTTGTTTGATGGAACAGGTGGTCGTGATCTTGAGGTCGCACTGGCGCAAAATACACTTTTGCAAAAACAGGCTGCACTCGCGTCATCAGAGTATGCAGTACGTGAGGAGGTACTGATGCTGTTGCACGGGCTTGAGGTCAACCAGGCACAGGAGGCAGCGGCGCAGGCACAGGAAACCTATCGCGGTTATTACCAGGATCGTAGTCGCGCCATGTACGAACTGGAACTGCGCTCGGACTTAGGTGATGCACAGGCTGCAGCAGCTGAAGCTATGCTGGACTCAATCCGAGTTGATTTCGAGCGAGCGCTGTTGTGGGCGCAGCTCGATAGTCTGCTTGGACTGTCATCAGCCCTGATTCAGGAGAATTAAACGCTATGAAAGCCCTCATCCACCCGTTTATTGGAATACTACTACTGTTTGTTGCCCTGGATGCATTTGCACAGACCTTGCAAGGGTCTATTGGCTGGAATCGTCGAGTGGCTTTGGGTTTTGGAATGTCAGGGCAAGTGGAAGCCGTACTGGTTCAGCCGGGGGCCGCAGTGAATAGCGGCGAGATCTTGGTGAGACTTGACGCAACAGTTTACGAGATCGCATTGCGCAAAGTGGGTAATGCCGAGGAGTTATACCGCGTGCAACGGGACGAGCAGCGTGCCGATTTTGATCGCGAACAGACGCTATTTGAAGAAGGTTCTTTACCTGCAGTGCAGTTGGATCTGGAAAAACTTGAACTGGCACGTGTCGAATCCGCCTACGCCGGTGTTTTACTCGAACGTCAGCACGCCGAGTTTCAGCTCGAACTCGCACGCCTGAAAGCTCCTTTTTCAGCGTGGGTTATCGATTCGGCGTTTGCGCCTGGTCAATATGTGAACCATGATTTGGGCAATCCTCCGGTGATCACGCTGGCTGAGCGAGGGTTCTATCTTGCCCGCGTATTGGTCAATGCCCAAACCGCTGCCAGGTTCTCAGTGGAAAGCGACGTTCGGGTTCAGGTAGACGGTCGGGAGTTTGAGGCGATCACCAGCGCAATCGGTCTAGAGCCGGTTCCGGGGTCTGAGCAGAATGCGCAGTATCTGCTCGCGGTTCGTTTTGCCAGTGATCAGTTGATTCGCCCTGGCACTGCATGCGCGGTTACTTTGCCTTGAGCAAGAGTCCCTGTGAGGAATCCTTATAGTGATGCGATAGTTTGCAAGGTAGTGACTAACTCGTTTAGGGGATAATCTGCCGATTCACCGTTGGCACGGTTGCGGTATTCCACCGACCCATTGGTCAGACCACGTTCCCCCACAACGATGCGGTGTGGAATGCCAATCAAGTCCATTTCTGAGAACATAACTCCCGGGCGTTCATCGCGATCGTCCAGTAGCACTTCGAAACCGGCATCGACGAGTTCTTTATAAAGCTCCTCTACGACCTGCGCGACCTTTGGCGATTTTTTGAGTCCGATCGGTACAATGCACACATCAAAAGGTGCCAGGGGTGGCGGCCAGACAATGCCGTTGTCGTCGTGATTCTGTTCAATAGCGGCAGCAACGATCCGGGTGATGCCAATTCCGTAACAGCCCATATACAGCGGTTGATCGCGGCCGTTGGCATCAAGGTAGGTTGCATCCAGCGCCTCGCTGTACTTGGTGCCCAATTGAAACACGTGACCTACCTCGATTCCCCGGCGTACCTGGATTTCTTTTTTGGAATCGGTTGGGCACGGATCGCCATTGACGGCTTGGCGAATATCCTGGGTTGTAGGCTCAGGCAGGTCGCGCCCCCAGTTGACACCGGTGAGATGAACATCGTCGCGATTGGCGCCGCAGGCAAAATCTGTGAGCATGCCAGCACTGTGATCAACAATCGTAGGAATTTTCAGGTTGACCGGTCCAATTGAGCCCGGGGATGCACCGGTGGCGTTACGGATAGCCTCTGCACTTGCCATCCGTAAAGGCTTGGCGACCACATCCAGGAATTCGGCTTTGACGCTGTTCAGTTCGTGATCGCCACGTAGGATGAGGGCAATCGGTGTTCCCGAAGAGCCCTGCACTACCAGGGTTTTCACAGTTTTTTCGGCCTTCACTCCGAGAAATTCACAAAGATCAGCAATGGTGTGTTGGTTTGGGGTGTCGACTTCACTCATTTTTTCGCTGGGTGCCGGACGCGAGCTAACCGGCCGTGCAAGATCAACTTTCTCGACGTTAGCGGCGTAGTCACATGATGAGCAAAGCGCGATCGCATCCTCGCCTGAGTCGGCCATGACATGGAATTCGTGCGAAAAATTTCCACCGATGGTTCCACTGTCTGCTTCGACGGCCTGAGTTTCGAGGCCGAGGCGTTTAAAGATTCGTGTATAGGCGTCGTACATCGTTTGGTAACTTTCGGCCATGCCTTGGGTGTCGCGATCGAAGGAGTAGGCATCTTTCATGATGAATTCCCGAGACCGCATCACCCCAAAGCGCGGCCGAATCTCATCGCGGAACTTGGTTTGCACCTGGTATAAATTGACCGGCAGTTGACGGTAACTGCGGATCGTTGAGCGCGCGAGTGTCGTAATAACCTCTTCATGGGTCGGGCCAAAGCAGAAGTCACGCTGGTGGCGATCGGTAAAACGCAGCAATTCCGGACCGTAGTCGTCCCAGCGGCCGGATTCACGCCACAACTCGGCCGGCTGCACAGCGGGCAGTAAGACCTCCTGGGCGCCGGCCCGATTCATCTCTTCACGTACTACAGACTCAACTTTGCCTAGGACGCGGTGCCCCAATGGCAACCAGTTGTAAATCCCAGAGGCCACCTGGCGGATCAGGCCAGCCCGGAGCATCAGTTGGTGACTGATAATCTCGGCGTCAGCAGGAATTTCCTTAAGTGTGGCAAGAAAAAAACGGGAAGTGCGCATAAATCGTTGGCTGGATTAACGGTTATTAAGATGGAGTGTATGCGTTTTGTCGTGCTGATGGGTTCTCATCTTTGACATGGCCAGTCCAGGCCCGGCTGTTGGTTCCGTGTCGCTCAATGTTTAGTTCCCGGTTTGGGTTTTCTGAGCTGAACCCGCACAGAATCAGTTTTCTCACCGCCTAATTTGGGCCGAGACGTCATTTCTATCCCGCGGGCTTCATTCAATTCTCTTTCCCGGGCGCTAATCAGAGAGAGACAATCTCGCATCCTAACGATGGTCTCGCTCGACAGGACATGGCGAGCACCTTTATGTACCGCCGTCTCGCGAGCGATCTCGGTCAATATCGAACGCATCTCACGTAATACGCGAGCCTCTATGGTTTCTGTCGTCACCTTATGTAATTGCCCTTAACTCATCCAAGGTTTAAGTCCACTAGCAAATCCAGTAAACACAAAGAGTAATGCAACTTGGTTCATGGAGTTAGTTTAAGCTCGGATTGCTTGGTAAGTTTCAACAACATCTTAGTGCCAAAATCCCATTTGATTTTAAGCCCGCAAAGTAGGTGGTCAACCCCATGAGCAGTTTCAACCCGTGCGGGGCTTAGAGAGAAGGCGCTGAGCAGATCTGACCAGCTTCACTGACCGCCACTGATAACATGGCAAAGTCCAGATTGTTGGATTTTTGCAGGTCGTTGATCATCTGGGCCAGTCGCTCAGTGTCAGCGCAGTGAGTAGCAACCCACTGGCGAACCCCGGCCTTGCCGCGGCCACCTTCGGTATCAAGAATAGTGGCAGTGATCGTCCGTTGGCTGAGATGCAGATCAGAACGCAGGGTTGAGCGGGCAAGGGCGTGCCAGTGATTAGTGATTGGCAGGTCACGAATGTGATCGGAAAGCCAGTGCAAGCCGAGGCGATCACCGGTATCGAAATAGACCGTCGCGACCTGGGCGATATCATGCTCACGACTGTTGGCTACATCGGTGATGTCCAGGGCACTGGTGAGAGCAGCCAGAGCTGCAACGTGGTTGGCCAGTGCCGCCGGCACGTTTGCATTCAAATAGCGGCGCACCCGGCGTTTTTGCGTCAGGCGGTTTGAAGCGGCCAACGCCCGGGGAAAACTGCGGCGAAGTTTATCTACTCCACCGCGAAATTCGGCCACCGTTGCAGCAATATCAATTGGCCGCTGCCGGTGGCGTAATATCCAGGCGGTGGCTCGCTCCAGTAATTGGCGAGTCTCATGCATAAGTTCTTTTTGTGTTTTCGAGGCAACCCGATGATCCAGCGCCTCAATTTCGCGCCATAACTCACGTAGCCGGAAGATTTCGCGTACCGCCGCGTATGCTCGGGCTGTGTCTGCTGGAAGACCTCCTGTCAGTTCGTTCATTCTCAACGTGAAGCCCGATCCGACGCGATTGATCATGCTGTTCGTCACGTGAGTTGCAATGATTTCCCGGCGCAGGCGGTGGGGCGCCATGAAGCGGTCAAAGCGAGGGCTCAAGGCCTGGGGAAAATAGCGTTGCAGGTCTTCACCAAGGAAGGGATCTTCAGGTACGTCCGACTCAAGCAGGATCTGGTAGGTCGAGATCTTGCTGTGGGCTAAAAGTACTGCCAGTTCAGGCCGCGTAAGGCCTTGGCCTCGGGAAATACGTTCGGCGATCTCTTCATCTCCGGGCAGGTGTTCCAGTTCCCGGTCTAGTCCGTAACTGCGCTCGAGTTGGCGCATGGCACGGCTGTGGTGGTGAATCAGGCTCGGTGCCCGGTCTACTGCCAATGCCAGTGCCTGGGTTTGTGCATAGTTGTTGCGTAGCACCTGGAGCGCAACCTCTTCGGTCATTGCCTCCAGCAGGGTGTTGCGCTCATCCATATCAATCTCATGCGCTTCGACAGCCGCGCCCAGAAGAATCTTAATGTTCACTTCGTGGTCGGAGGTATCGACCCCGGCGGAGTTATCAATTGCATCCGTGTGGCATAGACCTCCGCGATGACTGAATTCAATTCGGCCCAGTTGGGTGAGTCCGAGATTCCCGCCCTCGCCAATGACGCGGCAACGCAACTGTGAGGCATCAACCCGCAATGCGTCATTGACCCGATCGCCAACCGATTGATGGCTTTCGGTTGACGCTTTGATATAGGTTCCGATGCCGCCGTTAAACAGCAGGTCCGCCGGGCTTTTTATCATCTCGTGTATCAATTCAGTTGGACTGAGTTGCTGCGCGCCAATGCCTAACGCCTTACGGGCAGACTCAGTTAACTCAATCGACTTGGCGGTACGTGGCCATATGCCGCCTCCGGCTGAGAGTTTCGTCAGGTCGTAATCAGCCCACGTGGAGCGAGGCATTCGAAACAGTCGTTCGCGCTCTTTGAACGAGGTTTTGGGATCTGGGTGTGGGTCAATGAAAATATGCTCGTGGTTGAAAGCGCCGATCAGGTGGATATGAGGGGACAGCAACATGCCGTTACCGAATACGTCCCCGGACATATCGCCAATACCCAGAACGGTAAAAGGTTGCGCCTGGGTATCAATATCCAGATCGCGGAACAAGCGCTTGACTGACTCCCACGCACCACGGGCAGTGATACCCATGGCCTTGTGGTCGTAGCCAGTCTTGCCCCCCGAAGCAAAGGCATCACCCAGCCAGTAATCGTATTCAGCAGCCACGTCGTTGGCAAGATCGGAGAACGTTGCTGTTCCCTTATCGGCGGCAACGACCAGGTAGGGATCATCTTCGTCGTAGCGCACAACGCGGGGTGGTGAAATGACGAAATCGCCATGGCGATTATCTGTCACATCGAGCAGGCCGCGGATGAACGTCTGGTAGCAAGAGCGTACTTCAGCGCTGCGCTCACCGGGTTCCAGTTCGGACAGGCGTCGTGCAATAAATCCGCCTTTGGAGCCGACAGGGATAATGACAGCGTTCTTGGCGATCTGTGCTTTGACAAGCCCCAGGACTTCGGTGCGAAAATCTTCCGGGCGATCGGACCAACGCAGGCCACCCCGGGCCACTTTACCGCCACGCAGGTGGATCGCCTCGACCCGGGATGAGTAGACAAAGATCTCAGCCATCGGCCGTGGTCGGGGCATGCGGGTAATGGCGCTACAGTCGATCTTGAACGAGAGTCGCCCCGGTTGTTCGCGGTGATGGTCTTGAAAATAGTTGGTTCGAAGCATCGACTCAATAAGATTAACGAAAGCTGAGAGAATACGGTCTTCGTCTAGATTGGTAACCCGTTCAAGCCCAGTCGCGATTTCATCTCTTATGTTCTGTACTGTTTCGGCGCGATCACCGGCCAGATCTGGGTCAAAGCGGGTGTGAAAGAGTCGGATGACCCGGATGGCCATATGTGGGTTGCCTACAAGGGTCTCAATCACGTAATCCTGGCTGTACCGAAAGCGCAGTTGCCTCAGGTAGTGATAGGCTGCGCGTAACAATGTGGTCTCTTTCCAGTCGAGCCCAGCACGCAGCACCAGTCGGTTGAAGCCGTCGTTGTCTGCCTGACGACACCAGACCCGTTGGAACACAGTTTCAAAATGATCTTTGCCGTTGTCGACATCAATGGCGCTGCGGTCACGGTCTTCCAAGTCAAACACATGCAGGAAAACCAGCGCACCTTCCTGGCTTGTTATCCGGTAGGGGCGTTCAGATAAAACACGCAGACCCATATTCTCGATGACCGGCAGAACATCGGAGAGGACAGCCGCGGCAGCTGGAGAATAAAGCTTGAGCTGTGCGCGATTGGTCTGACTGTCGCGCTCGCGATACAGTTCAATACCCAACTGCGAGCTTTGCTCGGTAGCGACAATCTGTTCCAGATCACAGGCCCCGTGTTGGGGAGTGAACTCTTCTTGGTAAGCGGTTGGAAAGCCATCGCCCCAGGTTTCGAAGCGAGCCAGGGCAACCTCCCCTCCATATTCGGTTTCGAGCGATGAGTACAAGTCTTCTCGCCATGACCGCGCGGCTTGCGCTATGCGTTGCTCGAGCGCCGTAGTGTCTGGCGAGAGCGCACCCTCGGGATCGACGCTAATCAGGTAATGTATTCGCGCCAGCACCGAGTCGGAAAAATGCACATCAAACTGAAGTGTGTGGCCAGCATAGGCTTGCAGAAGAATGTTTCCTATTTTCTGCCGCAGATCGCTGTTGAACCGGTCACGCGGAACAAAAACCAGACAGGAATAAAAGCGGCCGAAACGGTCGCGGCGTTGAAACAGGCGGGTCCGTTGACGCTCCTGTAGCTCGAGCATTCCGATAGTGATCGAGTACAGTTCTTCATCACCGATCTGGAACAGGTCATCTCTCGGGTAACTTTCAACGAGATTCTGCAATACCTTAATGCCATGTCCGTTTTCGGGAAGTCCGCTGCGCTGTAGCACGTGTTTAAGTTTGAGCCGCAGAACAGGCACATCAGCGACGCGGTGAGTGTAGGCTGCTGCAGAAAAAAGGCCCAGCAGACAGGTCTCACCGGTTAACTGGCCCTGCGCATCAAAATGCCGTACCGCTATCAAGTCCATGTAAGCAGGACGGTGTACGAGCGAGCGTTTGCTGGATTTGGCAAGGAGTAACGGGTCGGATTCGTCCAGATAACCTGGTAGTTCTGAAGGCAGTGCAAGAAGGCGTTGGTTCAAGTCTGAGTCGGGTTGTGGGCGCAAGATGCCCAGTGCCGAGTCTGCCCGCGCGACCAATGACGGTTCTTCGCCTGCCGGGGCATCAAATTCAATGGCTCCAAGGAAAGTAAAGTGATCATCTGCAATCCAGTGGCAAAGGGCAGCCACTTCGCCAGTGGATTCCGAGTTCAGCGCGGTGCGATCGGGATTGATACCCTCGGCGGTCGCCAAAGCCAGATCACGCATAGTTTCCCAGTCGGTATCAGCGGCTCGGACCTCGGCAAGGACGCGGTTAATTTCCTGCGTGATTACCTCAAGGCGCTCTGGCGTAGTCTGGCGGCTGATCTGAAAAGACAAAAACGATTCTTTACAGGCTTCTTTGCCCTGATTATTCAGACCCACCATGGTTCCATCGGGACCACGCTCGACGCTGATCACGGGATGAACTGTCAGATAAATGGTATGACCCAGTCGGTTCAGGGCCATGCGGATGGAATCGACCAGAAAGGCCATATCATCAACCACAATCTCGACCACACTGTGCCGGGTCTGCCAGCCGTGAACTTCGGTCGTGGGGTTGTAGATACGCAGGCAGGCGTTCCCGTTTACTCGGTGCTGTGCAAACTTAAGGTGAGCCAGGGCTGCCCCGTAAAGGTCATTCAAGGGGGCCTGTTCCAGATCCTCGGTGGGTACTCGATGGTAATAGGCCTTGAAAAAGGACCTTGTGTGCTCGACCTGTGGCGCTGGAAGTCTTTCCCGCGCAAGATCGGATAGCTGTTGGATCAGCTTATCGAGTGTGAAGTGCGGTGTGACTGACATCCAGTGAGGTCTCCACGACCCTTTATTACAGGGGGGCAAGCAGGTCGGAATATACGTGAATTCCAAGAAGGGTTAAATTGTTTTGACGAGATTGATGTGAACGGATACGGTTGCATGGAAAGGCCATAGCCGCGCTAAGGCACAGATAATATCTGTTGGCCTTTCAGGCGCCAAATTTAATGGGAGTAAATTATGATCGATCAGCCGCTATGGCGACCTACCTCCGAGCAGATTGCCGGTAGCAACATGACAGCTTTTGCCCGTGATGTGGCATTACGCTGGGGTCGGGTATTCGATGATTACACCGTGTTGCATCAGTGGTCGGTCAGAGAGTCCGGCGAGTTCTGGGCCAGCGTCTGGGAGATGGCTGATGTGATTGCCTCTGGCAAGATTGATCCAGTAGTCGAAAATCCCAAGCGGTTGCCCGGGGCACGCTGGTTTCCCAATGTTCGTCTGAATTTCGCCCGCAACCTGCTACGCCGCCGCGATGACGCGCCGGCGCTGATTTTTCGTTCAGAAGACAAAATAAAACGTACGCTGAGTTATGCCGAGTTGTATCGGCAGGTGGCAGGACTTGCTGGCACGCTCCGCCAGGTCGGCATCGGGCCAGGAGATCGGGTCTGTGGTTTTATGCCCAACATGCCCGAAACGGTCAGCGCCATGCTGGCGACAGCGTCCGTGGGCGCGACATGGTCATCTTGTTCACCGGATTTCGGCGTGCAGGGCGTACTGGACCGATTTGGCCAGATCACGCCCCGAGTACTGTTCAGTGCGGATGGTTACTTCTATAACGGCAAGGCGCATGACTCTTTGGAGAAGTTGCGTAAGATTCAACAAGGCCTGCCGTCGCTGGAGCACACCGTGGTCGTGCCTTTTTTCTCGAACGATTCTGATCTGTCACAGATAACCGGGGCGGTGTCAGTCGATGAGTTCAGTTCTTCCGAGGAGGAGATCGATTTTGTCGATCTGCCCTTTGATCATCCACTGTACATCATGTATTCGTCAGGAACCACCGGTGTACCCAAGTGTATTGTCCACGGTGCTGGCGGGTCTTTGTTGCAGCACCTCAAGGAGCAGCAGTTGCACGTGGGGTTGCGCCCAGATGACCGGCTTTTTTATTTCACGACCTGCGGCTGGATGATGTGGAACTGGCTGGTATCTGGACTGGCCAGCGGGGCTACGCTGGCGTTGTATGACGGCTCTCCTTTTTACCCGGATGGAAACGTCATTTTCGATTTTGTTGAGCAGGAGAGAATCAACATCGTCGGAACCTCGGCTAAGTTCATTGATGCCATTGCCAAGGCGGGCCTGTGTCCGCGCGAAACTCATGACCTGTCTAGTGTCCGCACTCTGCTTTCCACCGGATCACCACTGATGGCCGAGGGTTTTGACTATGTTTACGCTTCAGTCAGTGATAGCGTCTGTTTGTCTTCTATTTCTGGCGGCACCGATATCTTGGGTTGTTTTGTCGGCGGAAATCCCAACCTTCCGGTATGGCGCGGTGAAATTCAATGTCCGTTACTGGGAATGCAAATCGAAGTGCGTAACGATGATGGCTCGCTTTTGGGGCCGGGTGAGAAAGGTGAACTGACCTGCGCCAACGCCTTTCCGTCAACGCCCATAGGCTTTTGGAATGATCCGCACGATACCCGTTACCACGCGGCATATTTTGAGAAATTTGAGGGGGTGTGGTGCCACGGCGACTACGTCGCGACTACCGACCACGGCGGCATCATTGTCTACGGTCGTTCGGACGCTGTTTTAAATCCTGGCGGGGTTCGTATCGGTACCGCCGAGATTTATCGGGAGGCTGAGCGAATCGAGCAAGTGGTTGAGAGTCTGGTGATCGGCCAGCAGTGGGCAGGAGACGTGCGTATCGTGTTGTTTGTGCGTTTGCGGGCCGGTGAGGTGCTGGATGACGAGTTGCGTAGCCATATCTGCACCGAAATACGCAATAACACCACGCCGCGTCACGTCCCAGCAAAGGTGATCCAGGTCAGCGATATCCCACGCACCAAGAGCGGCAAGATTGTTGAGCTCGCTGTGCGAAAAATGGTTCACGGTGAACCGGTCGCCAACCGCGAGGCACTGGCCAACCCCGAAGCACTCGAGCTTTTCGCCAACGTGGCGGATCTGGCCAACTGAGGGGGGGGTTTATAAAGCTTTAGTTTTGAGACATCTCGATAACCCGGTAACCGCTCGGCGCCAGCAGACGCAACGACACATCCAGGTGATCCACAGCGATAAGGGTAGCGACAAGGCCATGTGCCACATCCTCAAGGCGGATCGGTATTGATTGTCCGTCGGCAAGACCAATCGGGGGAAGTGAGAAACCCAGCGTCGAGAGCAGCGTGCCCGCTGTGCGTTGCAGTTCATGGACATAAGTCGCCAGGGTCAGCAGTGTGGCGAAATCCCCATTATCGATTGCCAGGGTGTCATTTCCGGCAAGACAGGTACGCCCGGTACGTTTCTCACCCTGGCTGATGGCCCACCACTGGCATGCCCGCTTAGCCGCCTGGCCGGCTTGTCCCGTAGCCGTTATTGCGAGAGCTGTTACAGACATACCGGCTGGGTCCGCGATACCCAGGCTTTTTAGCATTGCGTCGAGTTGCGCGCGTTTTTCGTCAGTCAGGCTGTCACGATGCGCTTGCAGTTGCGCGGCAATACCCGAGACCTGATCGACTGAGCGTTGTATTGCATCGGGATCAACCCGGGTGAGTTCTTTTTGTGCGTGTCGGATCAAGAGTACCTGGCGGTCGCTGGCCGAGAATAGTATCTCCTGGCGCGGTGTGGCGGAATGGGTCAGTCGGATACGGCCATTGCTGATCAGTATCTGCGCTTTGCCGACTATACCGTTATCGATGGTGTCGATCAGAAATCGGGTAGCCGCCTCTGATGATTGAACCGTGAAGGCAAGCAGGGTGGCTGCAGCCAGGCGGCCAATGCGGCGCCTAGTTTGCAGCACATCCTTAGCGAGAACCCAACAAGTGCTGTTGTTAGACAGCACTTTGTACATCTTGTACATCAATCGTCCTCGTACTTGGTTTGTGTGGTGATTTGGTCGCAAGAGTCCGGGTTGCCGTAATTGATAAGACAGGGAAGGGTAGTCTAATCAGCCATATTATTCCGTTAGCAGCGTCACGATAACACAGGAAGCGAACAGCTATACTCGGATACCTGTTTTTGATCTGAACACCCTTTTTATTTATTGGCTCGACAGGCAATGTTAATTTATCCCGACATTGACCCGG
>Ga0315321_10002761_pt1 | contig 13636 bp, 15 predicted proteins | sample M180m21515metaG_FD_203464 | JGI IMG/M metagenome (GOLD analysis project Ga0315321, IMG submission 203464) | Ammonia-oxidizing marine archaeal communities from Monterey Bay, California, United States - M1 80m 21515 | ecosystem: Environmental > Aquatic > Marine > Intertidal zone | place: USA... | reverse complement strand
CATTAAAAAAGTTATCTCGTTCTAAAAATTCCTTTCCCTCTTTTACCCATTCTTAAAGTAATGGGTCTTAACGATGAAAAAAATATTCCTACTAATTCTAATTATATTAGGTGGGTGCCAGACCACACCGAATAAGGACTGCGCCACTTGCGCTCATGATCTCTATCTATGGAAAGCTGCGGTTGACAGAGTTGCAAAAACCAACTTTCTCGACGAGGACTATAACGCCATAGTGCACTACACTAACTTTTCCAATGCATGGGTAACTACAGGAAACGATATTCATATCACTGATGACCTTCTACATCAGTTATCTCCAGATCAGAGAGTGGCTGTCGCGGCCCATGAATTAGGTCATTTAAAGGCAGGCCATTATTATTCCAGTATGGGGGTTTCCATTCTTACATCCATCGCCTTTTCGGTCGCAAATATATTTGTGCCAGGGTTGGGCTATGCCGAGTATGTGGTCAAACCTGCTGTCGTTGGTGGGTTCTCTCGTCCTCAAGAACTTGAGGCCGATAAACTGGGAGTTAGTTATTTGGTGAAGGCAAATGTACCACCTCATCATTTGATCGAAGTGTTCAAGATTTTTCGCAAAGAATCTGGAGGTAAATCTGATGAGGCCAGCTATTTCTCAACCCATCCAAGTTCAAGAGAACGTATCGAACAGATAGAAAGTTTTTACAAAAAACCTTTATCTCAGGTGGAAGAAAACTAATTTTTTTCATCAGTATCAGGTTTTACCAGATAGGTGTAACCATTCAGTCCCTCCTTGTAAAGACTAAGGAAATCATCAGCCTCTTTTTGCGTGACTACGCCTCTTTGCACACAACCGATCAAAAAGCCATCTATGCGTCCCGCAAGTTCATCGGCGCTAAACTGAACATAGTCCAAAACATCCGTCACATCTTCTCCCTCAATAACCTGCTCGTAGTTTAGTGACCCATCATCTTTAAGTGAAACGTGAATAGTGTTGGTGTCGCCAAACAGATTGTGCAAGTCCCCTAGAATCTCCTGATAAGCTCCAGTTAGAAAAATGCAAAGAGAATAGTTTTCTCCAGGCTTTAGCGAATGTACACGCAACGTATTTTCGGTTCCTCGATTGGTGCCGATGAAGTTGTCAATTCTTCCATCCGAATCACAAGTAATATCTTCAAGCGTCGCGTCACGGTTAGGTTCTTCATTCAAGCGGTGGAGCGGAACAACAGGAAATACCTGATCAATCGCCCAGGAGTCTGGCACAGACTGGAAGATAGAAAAGTTGCAGAAATACTTATCTGCCAGCCTAGTTCTAAGAGATCTAATATCTTCAGGAAGAAATTTCAAACGGGAGCTCAGCTTTTCTATTTTACGACAAATACCCCAGTAAATACGTTCAGCCACAGAACGGTCAGCCAGAGAGATCAGGCCAAGCAAAAATTTATTTTGCACCTCATCTTTTAAATGCAAAGCATTGTGCCACGACTCAATTAAATTTTTATTTGAGGTCGAATCGAGAACATCAAGAATTTCCTTCACCACATCAGGAGCATCCTCGGAAATTTCAATCTTGTCACTCCATTCAGGAAAGCTAGTTACATCCAAAACGTTCACAACAAGAATTGAGTGATGCGCAGTCATAGCCCGGCCCGATTCTGAAATGATATTTGGGTGTGGTAGGTTTTCGGCCTGACAAATCTCTAACAGGTGATAGACAACGTCGTTGGCATATTCCTGTACTGAATAATTGGTGCTTGAAGCAAAGGTGGATCGTGACCCATCGTAGTCAATACCCAACCCACCTCCCACATCTATATACTGGATATTACAACCAAACTGCATCAATTCAGAATAGAACCTCCCTACTTCTTTAAGGCTATCTTTTATTCTGCGAATATTGGTGATTTGACTTCCCAAATGAAAGTGAATCAGTTTGATACAATCGAGAATATTTTTATTTTTGGCTATTTCCAGTGCTTCCATTAACTCCATAGTATTCAAGCCGAACTTGGAGTACTCCCCAGCTGATGAGGACCAACGCCCCTCTCCTGCACTCACTAACTTAATACGAAGTCCAATATTAGGTTTGACTCCGAGTTCAACTGATACTCTCTCGATCAACTCTAGTTCGTCAAGTTTCTCGACAACAATGAATACCTTCTTGCCCAACTTCTGGCTCATCAATGCCAGGCGAATAAAAGCTTCATCCTTATAACCATTACAAACCAGCAACGCTTCCGGATTATCGAGGATGGCGAGAATGGCATGCAATTCTGGCTTTGACCCAGCTTCTAGCCCTATATTGAAAGGCTGTCCGAATTTTACAATCTCTTCCACCACCTGTCTTTGCTGATTGACCTTGATGGGATAGACACCCTGATACTCACCCTTAAAACCATATTCTTCAATAGAATTTTGAAACGAATTCGCAAGGTTAGTAATACTAGCTTTCAGAATATCTGAAAACCGAATTAAAACTGGTAAAGAATATCCTCTAGACTGTATATCATCAACTAACTCCTTTAGGTCTATATGGTGTGCGCTCTTTTTTTCGGGACGCACAACAATATTCCCCTTGGCATTGATATCAAAAAAACCCGCACCCCAGCCATTAATGTTGTAATGTTCACGGGCTTCGTCAATGGTCCATTTCGTCATGGCGTATTTTTACTTTTTAAATTTATTCCTGCGTAACGGAAAATTCTTTCTTATAGTCTAGAGAACTTTTTCTAGTCAGAAAAGTTTATTGCCCATAGCTTCTAAGTATTGGACTGTGCTCATTGATGAATAAGTCAAATTACCGTATCGAGAAGAAATGTCAATTGAAAACAAAGAGATTCTTTGACACCAAAATCTATGATATAAAACCGGGATTATATTACTGAAACACTAATCTGGAAGAGCCCATGAAAGTTGAAAATGTAGAAGTGCGAGACATTGCCAAAAATTTCGGTACCCCCGTTTATGTATACAGTCTGGAAACCTTGCGTCTTTCCATTCGCGAGATCAAACAATTAGCTCCTGTTACCCGTTATGCGATGAAAGCTAATTCCAATGTAAACATCCTTAAGGAAATGCTTAATAACCAGGTAAAAATTGACGCAGTCAGTGTTTTTGAAGTACAGCGTGCTCTGCGTGCTGGATTCCGCACTGACGACATCTGCTTCACCAGCGATGTATTTTTCAATGATGACGATGTAAAGTTCTGCCTAGAAAATAACATCTACTGTAATTGCGGAACATTAGGAATGGTCGAAGAGTATGGCAAGGCGCTAAAAGTTAGAGGTGCTGGTTCCTCTAAAATTTCCATAAGAATCAATCCTGGCGAAGGTGCAGGCCATTCGAAAAAAACTAATACCGGCGGCCCCTATAGCAAACATGGAATCTGGTATCAAAACCTGGATGAGGTCAAGCGTCTTACGCAACAATATGGGCTAACTGTTTCTGGAGTGCATATGCACATAGGTTCCGGTGGAGATATGGAACATCTCAAACGCATAACAGGAAAACTAGTGGAGTTTGCCAAACAGTTTGAACAGATCGAAACTGTAAATTTTGGGGGCGGACTGCCCTACCAATATGACCCTGATAAGCCACAGGAAGATATTACTGGGTATAAGAGCATTCTCGAGGAACGAGCAAAACTTTTAAAGGATCATTTTGGTCGAGATATTGTCTGTGAAATTGAACCGGGAAGAAGGTTTGTCGCGGGTTGCGGAACTCTGATTGGAGAAGTACGTTCTCTCAACCATACCTTCGATGAAGAAGGAAAACGTATAGACTATGTGTTGACCAATGTCGGCTTCTGTCATCTCATACGCCCTATGGCATATGGATCGTTTCATCCAATCTGGTTTGACGGTGATGATCTGGGAGCAGAGCAAGACCTCATCGTTGCAGGGCCGGTTTGTGAATCGGGAGACGTTTTGACACAAAAAGATGAAGAACCGGTAGCACGAAAACTACCCCTGCCAAAACCGCGCGACTGCATTGCCATAGGTGGAGCAGGGGCTTATGGTCACGTAATGTCCTCGAACTACAACTCCCAGCCACTTATTCCGGAAATTGTGGTCGATGGTAACAGATGCGAACAAACCCGAAGCCGCCAAACTCTTGATGATATTTTAAGAGAAGAAATAAAGTAGGTCCCCTGAAAAAAGCGACAAATAAAGTCAGCTTCCCAGTTAAAAAACTAGAGCCAGAAAAACCTGGCTACCAAAAACTTAAAATAACAAGTTAATTTTCTGAGCCATCTGTACATCAGCAAGGGTAACACCGCTTGCAGTGTGGGTCCAGTAGCGGATAGAAATGCGTTTATAGTTAATGATGATATCAGGGTGATGATTATTGGCCTCCGCCATTTCAGCGACTTTCCTCACAAACTCGATACCCCCCATATATTTAGAAGCGTGATGAATCCGTTCAATAAAAAGGACATCTCTTTCATTCTTACCAGTTTTCCATTCTGGTGCCATCTCTTTCAACTTTACTTCCAACTGTTGCTCGGTGAGGGCAATCTTTTCTACCATTTTTTAAAACTCCAAAATTTAAATCCCGTCACGTGTCGGGTTCGATGATTAAAGAAGTTTATCCAGTTTTTTTCTCAGAGTAGTTTCGTGTGCCTTGTACACAAAACTTTCTTTGCCATTAATTCGCACTACTGGAATACGTTCCTTATGTAATTCAAAAAGGATAGGATCGGATTCAATATCCGTCATAGTTAGGGTTGCCGGATAATCATGAAGCACTCGTTCAATAATTACCTTCGCTTCATCGCAGAGACAGCAGTCTTTTTTAGTAAGAATTTCAATGCTAATACTCATAGGTTTTTAATTAGAGACCTTACTTTATTTATCTATTCGCGAAAGAAAGAGGCATTTGAGGTAGAGACTAAGCTTGCATCTATTAACTACATGGAGTGAGTCATCGTTGTTACTTTACCCCAGATAATGAGGACGACAAAGATCAGGATAAATCCGACTAAAACCACCATCGCCAGCGGACGTTTTTTCCAATATCTTTCTTTATTTTGATCGACAAAGGGAATAGCAGCTAGAAATAAGATGATTAAGGGCGGCGCAACAATCAGAGAAGGCACCCATAGATTTTCTAAAGCAAATATCCAGACGAACTGCCACGGCGGCTTAGTTACCTCCAAGCCTAATACAGGCTCTTCCCCTAATGGTGGTGCAATTGTAAGTGCCAATAAACATATCAACAAAAAAACGCCTGCTCCCGCTCTCTGGAGATATGCCATATGCTGGGTAAAAGGGATATTCTTACTTTTTTCTTGCGCTGCCGGTAAAGAAGATAGTTTGTGGTATTTAACATAAAACAAGTGCAATCCCAACATCAGCAAGGTAATGATTGGGAGCAACGATATATGAGCCATATAAATTCGGTTTAATAATGGGACTCCAGGTGCAAACGCCTCAGTCAGGGGCAAACCAAAAATACCTATTTGTTCCGCCACCCAGAGAAAATGTGCTAGAGCTTCATACGCTTCTTGATCCCATTTAATAACTGTTCCGGTAAACAGTAGGGTAACCATCAGCAGCATCAGCCCGATACCAATCAACCAGTTTATTTCACGTGGGTTTTTATAAGATGCTGTAAAAAAGACACGTATAACATGCAGAGTCATCGTGACAGTCAAAACCTCTGCAGCCCAGAAATGAATACCTCGCAGAAACCAACCCAAATAAACTTGATCAACTAAATAATGAATGCTTTGGTTCGCACGCTCGGGGTTGGGAACAAAAAACTGTGCCAACAAAACACCACTGACAGCCAGAACCATGAAGGAAGATAGAGTCATTCCTCCAAGAGAATATTTTATCGAATTGGAGTGTTCGGGAATGTCGTACTCAAGAAGATGAAAACCTAAACGATCTTGCAAAATTTTTGAAAGTCCGTTAGCCATTAGATCATTCTCCCGGCCGCATGAATGTGAGACCAGCAAAAGCTAAACCGGCAAACAGGGTGATCCCCACAGCAGTTCCAAACCCTTTGCTGGAGAAAGAAACCCATTCATGGCGAGAAAGCTCAACCTTAGGCCCATCATGTTTGCTATGGTGTTCCTGTATTTTTTTATTGTCTGTCGATATTGGCTCCGCCAACTCCTCTTGTGTAAACAGATCAGTCGGAGAAAACATGTTATCGAGTCCATTGTCGGCCTCTAAAGTTGGGGCCGTCTTACTCTCTTTCACTAAATACATAGAGTCAATAGTCACTGGTTCTTCTATTTTTTTTTCCTCAGGATTATGGTCCTCTCCATTTGCAAAAACTGCCAAAGTTGAACAAAAAAATATAATCACCAGAAGAACTATAGATGAAATACGAATACTTTTCATGACTAACTCCCGAGCACCATTTGAGAAAAAGCTTCCAAAGTTTCGTCGTTCGCCCAGTCACGAGGTCCAATGGCTTTATGAACAATCAGGCCTTCTCTATTTACTATAAATGTTTCAGGGACACCTGTAGTCTTATAAACTTTTTTTGCGATTTCACTGTCAGGGTCAAGCAATACAGGAAAAGTAAGATTGAATTTTTTCATGAATGGTTCAATTAGGCTTTGGTCGGTATCGATACTGATAGTAAGCATCTCGAACCCAAAATCTTTGTATTTTCGATACAACTTTTCCATGGAAGGCATTTCTACTTCACAGGTTCCACACCAGGTCGCCCAGAAGTTGATGAACACTACTTTTCCCCGATAGTCAGAAAGCTTCACCTTTCCTCCAGCCAAAGTAGAAAGTTCAAATTCAGGAGATAAAAAAGCCTCGGCCGGATATTCAGTCTCAAAAGGCTTTAAATCAACCTTATTGATTGACATTACAAAGATCGATAAAAGCGCAGCAACCAAAAGTGCGTACGGAATATAAATACTGATGGGTTTATCTTCGACTACATTTTCCATAATTAACTTTAAGTCCTGCGATAAGGCCGGTAAAACTTTTTATCCACGGCAATTACAATTTCGTCCAAGGTTTTTCCTTGATTATATAAGTCATAAGCGTAAAACACTTCCCCCAGACAAATATCGCATTTAGAACCATGTTTATTCGTGTAACAGGTAAGAAGAGTTTTATGCCCGTGATTCTTTTTGCAATGACAATAACAAAACAAGCTGTCTATAACCTTAGGGATTTCAGCAGCAATACGATAGGCTTCTGCTACTCGCCCTGTGAATGAGGCATCCGACATTATTGGTCGAGTTTCAATTAAAAATCCTGTTGCCGGAGCCACAGGTGGCACTTTTATCTTTGGCTTTGTACCCACATAAACTCCCCCGACAACCAAGCAGACCAAAAGACCTAAAACTAAAGATGATATACGTTTTTTACTTAGCATTGTTACCGGTTTTTTATTGCCCTTTTTATTACCCATAGTTTTCCAAAGCACAGAAATACGTTACTAATGTAAGTAGTTGGTTATCAATTAAATTATATGGACTGCCCAACCTCAATTCAACTCAATTTAATACCATATGTACTAGGGATAGTTTTCCAGATCCAAAAGATTACGACTGGGTATTCGCAAACCCAATATGAGTAGCTGCTTTGACTAGCTGGTCTGAGCTTTTCCACTGCAACTTATCTTGAGGAATGAGCACATCACCTTCAGCATTTCTGAAGGGGCGCCATTCCCGGTCCAAATAGACTTCATTCGGTCTGAAACTTCCCTTGTATACTAAGGAAGCATTCTCAGCAATATAATAACCAAGGTAGAAATATTTTATTCGGCTTTCGAGGGCATATTCCATCTGTTTCAACACGCTGAAAGTCCCCAAGCTCATTTTTTTGTCGGAGACTTGATAAAAAGTATAAATGGCAGAAAAAGACTGGGAAGTTTTGTCACCCAGTGCAACCCCAATGAGATTTCCGTTTAGATAGTATTCGAATTCAATACCGAAGGGAGTGTTTACATAAAAAGATAGTCTGAAATTTTGCTCATCTTCTACATCATCCTGAAGAGAGAAAAATTTTTTCTTATGAATGAGATAAAGCTCAAACTTCTCTTGGGTATATTGAGGCGTACCAATTCTGACCTCAACATCCTTACATGAAGATAAAGCCCGTTTCTGGTTTCGGGTTATTTTAAAATCCTCGGTCCGCACTCGAATCGGAATGCACTTGTAACAATCCTGACACTTCGGGCGAAAAAAATAATCCCCAAAATGACGCATTCCATGAGCCAACAAGTATTCAAACTCGACCTCAGAGACATCCTCAAGCAAGTATTCCTCAAAAAAGGACTTCCTATCCTTAAAATACCCGCACTGAAATGATCTTGAGTCAATAAAATGGGCTAACATATTAACAGTACCCCGCCAAGCGCTGGAAAACCTATAAATTTCAAAACTATTAAGCCTCCATTCTATAATATTTTTCAGTCAGATGACATAGCAGGATATCAACTTACATGCTGATTACCTTTTTTAAGCTCCCTTCAGTCAGCAAGTTTGAAATTTCACCTGTTTTATGATTAACTTTTCTCGTGTACAGGACTAATATCGATAAAGCTTCTTCAAACAAAAGAGTTCCCCTTTCTTTTCTGGAGATATATATACTTGAAGGTCTCAATCATCATCCCAACACTTAACGAGGGGTTGGTTCTCGAGAAGACTCTGACGCAAATACAACAACTTTCTCCCCATGAGGTGATTGTAAGCGACGGTGGAAGTGCAGATAATACCTGCCATATTGCTAAAAAGTCTAGTAATTCTCTTGTCATTGGTTCTTCCGGTCGCGCCAGACAAATGAACGCTGCTGCCGACGAAGCCACCGGGGACCTGTTACTTTTTTTACACGCTGATAGCCGTCTCGAACCTAAAAGTTATAGAAAAATGTTGGAATTCATGAATAACTCTAAATGGATTGGAGGTGCATTCACACTCTGTATAGAGTCCGATAAATGGTCTATGAATCTGATCACTTTATTAGCAAATATCCGTTCCAAATACTTTGGCCTTGCTTATGGTGACCAAGGGTTTTTCGTCCGCAAAGAAGTATTCAAAAGCATGGAAGGGTTCTCCCCCATTCCTATTTGCGAGGATATTGATTTCTATCGTCGCTTGAGAAAAAAAGGATCAGTGATCTTGCTAAAAGAAAAAGCACATACGTCGCCAAGACGCTGGGTCAAGGAAGGAGTTGTTTTCACCACAGCGCGAAATATATTCATCGCAATCCTATTCGGAATAGGATTCCCCCCACACACACTAACGAAGTGGTACCAGACCATCCGCTAGCAAGCAAAATTTTCTAATGCTTTAAAGGTTAAGGAAAAGGTTCTAAAAACTAGAGGACTTCAGTGAATACCAGTATCATCCAGATTACCAAGATCACATTAAAGACCACCCCAACATGAAAAAAAATATTGAAGAACCTACTGTAGGTGAATTTATAAGTTTGTTTTGGCTCGGTCATAGTTCAGTCCATTACCAGAGTGGTTAAGCGTTTTGCCAAATCTGATCCACGGATCACCTTTCGTACAGGACGCTCTATAAAATTTAGACTCATATAAAGCCTCTCCAGATTCATAAAGGTTTGTGACTCAGCAATCGCTTGACCGCCAGCATCTCTTATTTCATTGCGCCAGATACTTAGAACATTTAAGTTTTTCAGGCTTACAGATTTTGCCAGAGCGATGGCCCCAACATCTCCCATCTTATTCGAGCACAAATACAGTTTTTTTAAATTGGCAAAGCGCGGACTTTCTGCAATTGCCTGTGTGCCCTCATCGCCAATTCCTGTACTATCAAGATGAAGCGCCTGCAAGCTGGGTAACTGCTTTGAACAGGCCAAGGCACGAGCCCCTTTAGGACCAATGGTGTTAGAATCTAAGAACAAAACTTCCAGGTTTTTAAGGTTTGGAGAGCTTGCCAGCGATTCAGCACCCTGAGTTCCGATATTATTAGCTTCCAACATAAGACATTTCAGGTTTTTAAATACCTCTGCATTAGCCAAAACTTTGGCTTCTTCATCTCCAATAATATTGTTGTTAAGGTAAAGAGAAACGAGCCCTGTCAAACCTTTTACCCGGCTTAAGATTTCGATAGACTCTCCGCAAAGCTGATTCTGGCTAAGAAAAAGCTGCTTCACTGAAGACAAGTCTTCGGCATCACAAAGCAGGCTCAATTCTTCTGGCCCTATATTTTTATCTTCTAGATCGAGTAGCTCTCCATTCGAGGTCAAATTTCCCATAATGGTTTGCTCAAATTTAGATTTCACGACCTCTTGCAATAGAAAAACCCCCAGAAATTAACTTAATGATTAAATACACTTTAAAGGATTTCATTTAAAAGATCAAACACCGGTTTAGCCTTCCTTTATAATAAAAGTGTAGGCAGAGTTAATGGTAATGCCTTTACAATTATAAATATTTTTTTGCACACTGTCCGAGTGATGAATTGGATGGAGGATTAAAATGATTGTTGGCATCCCAAAAGAAATTAAAGCTGATGAGTACCGCGTGTCAATGACCCCTGCCGGTGCCCACGAACTTATAATACGTGGCCATAAAGTGTTGCTGGAAGATAAGGCCGGAGAAGGTAGCGGTATCACCAATCAGAATTATCTAGATCAGGGGGCCCAAATTGTTTCCAGACAGGAAGTCTTTTCTCGGTCGAATATGATCGTAAAAGTAAAGGAACCTCTCCCAGAGGAATACGGCCTGCTAAATGAAGGGCAGATCCTATACACCTACCTTCATTTAGCACCAGCCCCAGAACTGACTCAGGCTCTGATGGATAGAAAGATAGTTGGTATCGCCTACGAAACCGTTCAATTACCCGACCGATCTCTTCCTCTTCTCATTCCCATGAGCGAGGTAGCAGGACGTATGGCTGTTCACGAAGGCGCTAAGTATCTTGAACGTGAAAATGGAGGGCGTGGCATTCTGCTTGGTGGTGTTCCCGGTGTTGATCCCGGCCATATAGTCATCATCGGAGGAGGCATAGTTGGAGCCAATGCCGCGAAAATGGCTATTGGTACAGGAGCCCAAGTCACTCTCCTAGATATCAGCCTACAACGTCTACGTTATCTTGATGATATATACGGTAGTCGACTCAAAACCCTAATGTCGAACCGGTTCAATTTATTGGAATCACTACTTACGGCAGACCTCGTGATTGGTGCTGTGCTTATACCTGGCGCCATGGCTCCACGCCTTATCACTCGCGACATGCTGCTTCCTATGCAGAAAGGATCGGTCGTGGTTGATGTTGGTATCGACCAAGGGGGTATCCTTGAAACTTCACATCCTACAACCCATAGCGACCCAATTTTTGAAGTTGATGGGGTTATACATTATTGTGTCGCTAATATGCCAGGAGCTCTGGCGAGAACATCAACCTTCGCGTTGACCAACGCAACCTTCCCTTACGCTCTGGATCTGGCTGAGAAAGGGTATAAAAAAGCTCTAAAAGACGACGCATCGCTAAGAGCTGGCCTCAATGTTTGTCTTGGGGCTATAACCCACCCGGAAGTCGCAAAGGCTCAGGGTAAAGAGTTTTCTCGCCCAGAAAATTTTTGTTAATCCCTATCAATTTCTTCAGAAAATAAACATGAACTTTAAGCAGGTATCTTATAATATATGTGTCAAACGTTGAATGAAACAATGAGGGAGAAACAACAATGAATAAGGAAGTTCGCGATTTTCATTTTAATGTAAATGTTCGCACTGGCAGTGGTTCGAAAGCTAAAATGGCAAATAATGAAGACTCGTTTCTCCGTGCTATTGAAATTCAAGAACGTAAGCGGGCAAAGAAAGAATGGGAAAACCCTAAGCAAGAAGAAGTTGCTGAGACTCCGGTCGTAGAAGTCGAAGAAATAGAACCTGCAGAAACTATCGAGGTTAACGAAGTTCCAATAGATGAACCCCCATCGATTGATCCCCCTAAAGCCACACCTCCTCCTAAGCCTAAACCTTCAGGTGGAGGCGTACCAGGACCGACACCCAGAAACGATTTTACCGCAGAAGAAAGAGCAGCTATGCTTAAACGAGCCAGAGCCCATGCCGCAGAGGTTAAAGCAAGAAACAAATAACTAGTTACAGTTAAAAATATCTAGAGGGGATTGCTGACGCAGTAAAACACTCGTATTCTATTCAAATTTATGAATTGTACCTTCCCTGATTCCTTTTTCGAATGATTGTGTTCCCTTAACGAGCGTTCCGCTTAAAAGAATAAGACCGATAAGGTTAGGGACAGCCATCAATGCATTCATCGCATCGGCAAAGTTCCACACCATTTCCAGTTTTATCTGGGCACCCACAAACACAAAAACTATCCAAGCATATCGGTAAAAAAGAATATGTTTTTCTCCAAAAAGATATTCAAAGCACTTTTCACCATAATATTCCCAAGCTAAAATTGTCGAAAAAGCAAAGGTAACTGTCGCAATGGTAACAATTAAATTCCCCCATAACCCAGGTAGCCCGGATGAAAAGGCTTGCAGGGTCAAGGCCACGCCTGTTTCCCCCGAAACCCAGACACCCGTTGAACTTAAGGTTAATGCAGTTAATGAACAGACAACCAAGGTATCTATAAAGGTTCCCGCCATGGAAACAAGTGCCTGTTTGGGGGGCTGATTGGTCTTAGCCGCCGCTGCTGCAATGGGCGCACTTCCCATTCCTGACTCATTAGAGAAAAGACCACGTGCCACTCCATAACGAATGGTGTTTGCCAAAGAGGCTCCGGCAAAACCCCCTGTTGCAGCAGTTCCTGTAAAAGCATCTTGTAAAATCATCGCAATGCCCGCTCCCAAGTGCTCCAGATTATTTAAAATAATAACCAAGGCCCCAAGAAAATAGATCACCACCATAATAGGAACCAAATAGGAAGCAGTGTCTGCAATGCGTTTGATTCCACCAATAATGACCATTGCGGTAAGCAACATCATCACACCGCCAACAAAAAAGCTATTAATACCTAAAAATCTGCTCAAAGCCTGGGCTGTAGTATTAGCCTGTACCATATTCCCAATTCCAAATGCCGCCATGGCCCCAAAAAAGGCAAAGCATATTGCTAACCATTTTTGTCCCAGACCCTTTTCTAGGTAATACATGGGTCCGCCAGAAATTTCTCCTTTAAGATTCACCTGACGGTACTTGACCGCTAAAAATCCTTCGGAATATTTAGTGGCCATTCCTACCAACCCGGTCAACCACATCCAGAAAATCGCTCCAGGTCCTCCCAAGGCGACAGCAATACTAACCCCAGCAATATTCCCTGTCCCCACCGTTGCAGCAAGCGCTGTCATGAGAGCGCCAAAATGCGAAATATCGCCCTCTCCTTCTCGTTCCTTAGAAAAAGTTAAGCGTAGGGAATAAAAAATTTGACGTACCTGAATACCTTTCAGGCTAAAGGTTAACCAGCAACCTGTTCCAAGTAAAAGAATCAAAAGCCAAGGGCCCCACATCAAACTCGCAAACTCAGCTAAAAGAACATTCATTTAATTTGTGGTTGTCGGTATATTTCGACATTAAGGTTAGAGAATAAGAAGAGTTTTAACGAGACCTCGGTGACAGAACATTTAACGAAGAGAAGAGAGGGGATCCTTCTTATTTTTGGCTTGGCGAGACTGCTCAGATCGTCGATACCATTTCGCTGCCTCATCCAAGTCTTCCTCAACCCCGTTTCCATTGGTGTACATCC
>Ga0315321_10002760_pt1 | contig 13638 bp, 10 predicted proteins | sample M180m21515metaG_FD_203464 | JGI IMG/M metagenome (GOLD analysis project Ga0315321, IMG submission 203464) | Ammonia-oxidizing marine archaeal communities from Monterey Bay, California, United States - M1 80m 21515 | ecosystem: Environmental > Aquatic > Marine > Intertidal zone | place: USA... | reverse complement strand
CCCTTAATCAATTCGGAATGGGTTTTGGCCTGAATAAAACTTTATCCGATCATTTCAATGTCAGTGGAGGTTACGATTATTCCTATTCGGATCGCGATACTGATTCCTTTGGAAGGCATGTGATTCGCGCCCAGATCATGGGTAGATTTTGATATGCGTAAACTCTTCCTCCTTCGGTTTTGTGCCTGCTGCCTATTGGTTTTTCCGCTTTTGCGCACTAATCTCTACGGTCAAACCAAGTACACGACCGATCCCTCGATCCAAAAGGACCCTACGGGTTACAAGCTGAGGTCAGGGGATTCGATTCGTATCATTGTTCAAGGAGAGTCGGATGCCACTATAAGTACCATTGTAAATAATTATGGCATGGTCAAACCCGCTTATATCAAGGAAATGAAACTGTCTGGCTTAAGTATGGTCCAAGCCGAATCCGTAATAGTAAACCAATATATACAACAAGAGATTTACAGTAAGCCAGTAGTCAAAGTGTTTGTCACCAAGTATACCGAACAGGTGGTTTTCCTTGCCGGTTCCGTGGTTAAAAAGGGCCCTTATATCTTCCCCGCGGAGGTACAGGCAATGGGTATTGTGGAGGTCATTGCCAGAGCTGGTGGCTTTACTGACATAGCAAAAAAAAATAACGTCTACGTTACGCGGACTTATTATGATAATTCGGGCAAAGCTACCAACACCAAGACCTATGAGGTAAACGTTGAGGCTTTGAACAAGGGAACTCTTTCATCAGATTCTCCACAGCGATTTTGGATCTACCCAGGTGATCGCATTCAAGTCCCGGAAAGGTTGTTTTAATGGAAGAAGATTTTGAAAAATATGCCTCCTCTCCGGCCGCAAAGAGCAAATCAAAAATAAAAGGCGTTTCGGATTTTCTCTTGATCGTAAGAGATCGGTGGCTTCTTTCCGTTGCCCTCGCTCTTCCAATTACTCTTGCTTACGTATTCGTCAAGCAACAGGTTCCTGAGCATTTTCGGTCCTCCTCCTCGTTCAGTCTAACCCCCCCTCCCGCAATCTTGAGTCTGCAGAGTGTGGAAAGGGAAAACCACTTGGAAGGCTTGATCGCAAAGCATACCGAAGGGCTCAACAATCAGCAATTAAGAGCCAATGTCATACTTCGGCTCGAGAGCAGTCCCGAATACAAGTCAATTCTTTTGGCCCCCTACTTAAAAGATGGAATCCGCGTGGGGTTGCCTTCGACCTTCAGTTATACCGTTGCTCAATCCGGAACCAAGAGTCGCCCCCGTTTCATCATTACTTCTGATGCGAGAAGCGCCAAGGGGGCTATGATTATTGCGGATCTTGTCCAAACGGAATATGAGAGATTGCATCGGAGTACCAAAAGCGAAAAAGTAGAGTTTGTTAAACAAACCTTGGAGGATCTTCTCGAAACCAGCCTGACCAATGAACGCAACATCGCTAAAGATATGGCAAGCTTCAAAAATAGGCATGGAATGCCTTATATTGAAGATGAAAAGGCAGTCACTGGTGATAGGAAAAGTCAGTTTGCAAACGAACTGACCAGGTCGAGTTTGGAGCAAATTCGAATCACCTCATTGCTCCGTCAAATCGAAGGTATCAAGACGAGAATAGGTTCGTCATCCGGTTCACTGACCTCGAAGGGCGTGAGGGAGAATATTGCTACCACAAAGGAATATTTTGAAATTGATGCGATCGAACAGTTCGGAAGGATTCCTGCGCTAAGGACGGCCTTGGGTGACTTGGAAAAAGAGCGAAAGGATTTTGAGGAAACGGGTTCCGGGTATTTGAAAAATCACCCCAAGATGCTCGAAAATGCCAGAAGCTTGGACCAGGTGCAGAGGGCGTTTTTGGCGGAGGTTGCTTCTGCAATCGAGGACCTTAAGGACAAGCTTAGGCAATTGATACTCGATGAAAAGGAGTTTGCCCGTGAAATGGGCAAAGTACAGCAAGATTCTGAAAAGCTCAGTGGCATCGAAGAAACGCTAAAGAACTATGAGCGCCAATTGGCCGTTGTTCAGCGCAGTACGGATGCGATCCATGGGAGGTTGAACGAGGTGAATATTGAGCAGGCCTTGCCTTCGGATAAAGAAGAGCCTCTTACAATGGATTCTTTTGCCCAGGAACCGGGAGGGCCCTATTCACCTGACAGGCAGAAGATCAAAGAGCAAGGAATCATGATTTTTGCAGTGCTTTTCATTTTGATTCCCATGTGTTTTGAATTCATTGACAACCGGGTCAAATCGCCATGGGACGTTGAAGTCTTCATCGGGAACGATCTTATCGGAGGCATCCCAAAGATTTCCGAAGTCGATGAGCGGGAGCGACCCTTGATTGTGGGCAATGACCTCGATGATGGCCTGACGGAATCGTTTAGGAGCATGTACAGCAGGATCCAAATGAATTCACATGCGGATTATCCCAAGCTGATTTTGGTTACCTCCGCAATTCCCAGTGAAGGTAAAAGTTTGATTTCTGCTAACTTGGCTTACAGTTGCGCAAATCATGGACGGAAAACAATCCTTGTTGATTTTGATTTGCGCAGACCCGGTCTGCACAAGTTCTGTAATTTGGAAAATAGCAAAGGTCTGCTTACTTTGGTTAATGACGTCGGCCAAAAGGGGAGCGAGGTCGAAGAGACCATATCCGACGTCTTGACTGAAATTCACCCGAACCTTTTCGTCTTGCCGTCGGGAGGCAAGACACGGGCAGCGACCGAAATGCTTGAGCACGACGATTTTTCTGTTGTGATTGAATTGCTCAAGAGAAATGCAGAGGTCATTATCATCGATAGTCCGCCAATCGGGCTGTTCCCTGATTCGCTTGCAATTGCCCGGAAGGTAGACGAGGTGTTGTTCGTGACTAGGTACGGCAAGGTCTCGCGTAAGGTGGTAAAGACGTTGATCGAAAGCATTCACGAGACTGGGGCGAACCTTTTGGGTGTTGTGCTCAATGACCTTCCCCAAAAGAAAACCCCGGGATATTACTATTCCGGATATTACGGCTATGGGTATTTCAGGTACAAGTACTATAACAAGTACTATGGGAAATCAGATTCGGAGGAGACGACGCATAAGGCAACCGTCTCCAAGTCGTCTTAGGCGAGGCTTTTGGCTGGATTGCCCGCTACCTTTTTACCCGGATCGACGCTTTTCGTGACTACTGAGCAGGCTCCTACTATGGAATGTTTACCTAGAGTGATTCCAGGCAGGATGAATGCTCGGGCACCGACAAAAACGTTTTCTTTGATAACAATTGGTTTTGTTATTAAATCAAATTTTCCGCTTTCAAACTCGTGAGTCCCCGAACATAGGTAGCTTTCCTGGGCTACGATGGAATTTTTCCCAATGCAGATTTTGTCGAGTGAATAGATGACGGCATTGGCGCCTATGCATGCCTTGTCCTCGATTTCGAGGTTTTTCGGATTTTCTATTTTGGCCGTCTGGTGTACAAATGGAGAGCCTGAGATTCGGCAACCGAAGCACTTGAGTACAAATAGTCTCCAAGGGTTAAAGGGCTTGGGTGTCAGATGACAAAAAACCCCCCAAACAAACTGCCAAAACAGTTTGTACGCCCGATGGGATGGACCCCAAGGACTTTTTGGCTTACTCATTAATCGAATTTAGGTATTTTGTTAAGACCATGAACTACGAATACAAATCAATTTCACTAACACCCGATGGGATTCGCGTAAAGGGAGATGACATTACGGAAAAACTAGCAGCGATGATTAACGAAGTGAGTAACAGCAACGGGAAAAAGGGATGGCGGTTGATTTCCGTAATCCCTTCGTTGAAGAGCGAAGGCGCCGTTGTCAGGCTATTGGTGACTTTCGAGCGAGAGGTCACTTGAGTAAGAGTCTTTACGGAGGGAGCCAATCAGTATTCTACCCCAACGACTTCTTGTGAATTGATACTTACTATGAGAAGAACCGTTTCTTTCTTGCATAGTTCGAATTCCGAAGAAGCCTGCCCCCACTTGCTTTCAACTATGTCCTCCCAATAGTATTGCCGTCTCTCCCAAAGGTCTCCTTGCAAGTTGGTTTGCGCGAGTATCTTATATTTGTATCCGAGCAGGAGATCCAATTCCCTCACCGGTAATTTGCGAACGATCTTTAAGAGCACGTCACCCTTGAATTGATTTAGGTTCTGCTGGGCTTTTTGGTGACGAGTATATTTATATTGGGCTCTTTTTTCCTTCAGGACCTGAACCTCGGCTTCGAACTGACTGTCTGGGTCCCACTGTTTGCTGCAACCGAAACCCAATAGCAGGTAACCCAATAAAAAGGTACACGCTCGGTATAACGAATTTCTGCTGAATGGCATTGAAATTGCTACTTGTAAAGGTCTTGATCGAAAAAAACACATCTTTCCCACTCTACCTAGAGCAACGGTTTTCCAAACTCTCGGCAAACATAAATTTGCCTCCGCCGAATTCTGGTTTGTTTTTTTTCCGGTTGATCCGGTTGCCCAAAGAAGGTGTGGAAACTGCAATTGATCTCTATTCCAAGGGGAGTAGAGTGTTCCTAAAGGTATCCAGGATTCTTCAGCCCTTGCGTGAGCTTGATCGTGACTCGAAGCATCAAGCCGGTGATTTCCCAAGCATAGGAGTCCCTGTGGAGATATCCTCGGGATCGTGTGACGTTGATGAGCCAATCGTTAGGGAAATTCTTCGCGGAACCCCGATGGAATTGGATTCGAAACTTAAAGGCGATCCAGATGGTTCGCACTATTTCATTTTCTTTACTGACTCTCGAGAGTGCGTGGCATCGGGTATTACGGATCCCCACCATGTAAACAAATGCGAATTATGGACCAGGCTCATTTGTTATTCTTACGGAGCGGAGCAAATAGCTCACCGAAGATTTTATCGTCGCGATTTGTCATTGAGTTCATAAGATAGGGCGATCATGGGAAAACAAGCAGGTAGTCTGTCCTTGCCCAAGCTTCTGCCAAACATCTTTACGACGATAGGACTTTGTTCGGGGTTAACCGGGATTCGCTTTGCATTGGAAGGGCAATGGGAAAATGCGGTTTTTTTAATCCTTATCGCTGCATGCTTTGATATGATCGACGGTCTTTCGGCCCGCCTGCTCAAAGCGTTTTCCCCTTTCGGCGCAGAACTTGACAGTTTGGCGGATACCATCAGCTTTGGCGTTGCCCCTGCTATCATTACCTATCTTTGGATAAGGAGTCCCATTGTGGCCTCCCAACAAGTCTATCTTCTGGAGTGGTATTGGATGCCAGTTCTTTTTTTCGCGGCATGCAATGCCTTCAGGTTGGCCCGCTTCAACGTCATGCATCTTGACGAAGACGAAACCAAATCCACGAAAAGTTACTTTGTCGGGATGCCCGCCCCAGCGGCAGCCGGTTTGGTATTGATGCCCTTGGGCTTTGATTTCATTCTTGCAAGATTCGGACAAGACCCACTTTTGTCAAATTATCCCAATTGGATTATCGGGTGGGTTATTATCGTTTCCTTGTTGATGATTTCCCGTATACCGACTTTTTCTTTTCGCAACGTTCGGTTCAACGTCGCTCGAAACAGGGCATTAATCGTTTTGCTTGCGGTCTTGTTGAGCGTCGCCGTTTTCATGAAGGAAAAGTGGATATTCCTGTTCTCCTTAGGAGTGCTGTATTTCCTTAGCATTCCGTTCTCATACTGGACGCACCGCAAGGATTCATTGGATTGAATCCTTGCCACCGAGTTCATCCTGAGGGAACTTCCTGTAGTTCCTTTAATAATTTCTTCGCAACTTTGTTTTTGGGATCAAGGTCCAGAACGATTTTGAAATGCATGTCAGCTTTTTGCCCATCGCCATTGTCTTTTGCGATTTTGCCTAGCTCCATGTGCGAAGCCCAATGGTTCCAATCGTGCTCCACCGCCTTAACGAATCGGGCGTTTGCATTTTCAGTGTCTTGGTGCGCAAGAAAGAACAGGCCTTTTTCATAGTTCGCCTCAGGATAATGCGGGTATAAAGCAATGGCTTTGTCAAGGTGCCGGTTTACCTTTTCGTCCAAGCGCGAATCATAATTGCATTTGTATATTCCGAAATAAGCTTCGCCGGTAAATTTCCTGATCGCTTGCAGCGACTCCAACTCCTTTCGGGACTCATGAAATCTCAATTTGTCCAAATGTAGTTCTTTGGATTTAGTCAATGCGACTGCCTTTTCTTCCAGTGCGGACAAGCATTGTTTAAAATGTTTTTCCGCTTGCTTGAGTTTCCCTTCTTCAAGCAAAAGAAGCCCCAAGCGAAATTCCCCCAAGGCAAGCCATTCATCTGTTTCCATTGCTGCTTTGTAAAATTTGACTGAATTTTTTGAGTCCCCTTTTTCTTCCCAAATCAATCCAAGTCGGTAGGCCGCCTCACCCTTTGTTTTTTTGTCCCCGAACGCTTCCATGTAGAGTGCCTCGGCAACTTTCGTCGAATAATTTTCCAGTTCAATTTGAGCAAGTAATAACTTTGACCGGCTATCTTTCGGATCGATGGAAAGAAGCTTTCCCAACAGCTGCTTTGCATAACCAGGATCCGATTCGATACGCACCGTTCCGTCTGCCAATGATTTTTCTCCAGCGTAAAGATGCTGTGCCAATAAAAGCAAAGGCCTCGCATCCCGCGGAAGTAAATCAATGGAAATTTCCAAAAGAAGCTTTACGCGCTCAAAGTCATCCGGATGGTGGAGTAGTTTGCCCAATTCATAATGGGCGTTTCCGTCCAGTGGTTTCAGATCGATAAGCCTTTCAAGAAAAAATTGCCTTTCGTTTGGCCGTTCACTTTCCTCCGCAATCTCGGCGGCCAAGTGGAAATACTCGGACTGTAGCTCATCCAGATTGATTGCCCGCTCGATGGCAGCGGATGCACCGTCATACTCCTTTTGCTGGTGCAGAAACCTTGCTTGAAGAAAGAAAACCTCAGGTTGGTCTTGCCGGATGGCCAAAGCTTCTTTCAACAGGGCGTCAAGCTTGGCGAATTCTCTTTTGCTGAGATAAACCTCTCCTAGCGCGATGAGGGCAGGGGCATGATTCGGATCGCATTCCAAAGCCTTTTCCAAGTGCCCTAAGGCTTCTGCAGTTAGTCCGTCCAAGAAGTCTATCGAGCCTTTTTTTGGCTACTCGTGGTTTTTTTCCTTCTCGCAGTGGCAGGCTTTTTCGCTGGAGGTTTCTTTATCTTGGCAGGGGCTTTTCGGGTTTTGGCAGGCGGTTTGGCCATCAATGCCCTTCGCGCATTTTTGTCCATGAGCAAGACGGCCAGGTGGTAGTGCGCTTCTGCAAGCTTTGGGTTGATCTTGATGGCCTTGCCAAGAGCTTCGGATGCTTCGACGTATTGCCCCGAATCCCTGAGAAGCAAACCCAGCCGGTAGAAGGCCTTGCAAAACTTTGGGTTGATCTTGATGGCTTTGCGCAAATGCCGCTCGGCTCTTTCCGGGTCATGTTTCTTTATCAGCGTGCCGTCAGATTCCAGTTTTTCTCCGGAAATGAGAATCTTCGAGAACCAATAATGACATTCGGCGAAATCCGGATCGATTTCCAATGCGGTCTCATAGTTCCTGATTGCTTGGTCATATTCGGACGGATTTGTTAATATCCGGGCCAAGTTAAAGTAGGCCGCCACGAAATTCTGGTCGATGTCGGTAGCCTTTTGGAAATGAATCTTGGCTTCATTGATATCGCCGTTTTTCTCACTGTGATGGGCCAGCTCATAGTAGGCGAGGGCATAGTCCGGGTTTATGTCAAGGGATCGAAAGAAATGCTTCTTGGCTAAATTTGGATCATCGTCATCGCGCAGAATCATGGCCAAATAAAAGTTGGCTTCGGAATGGTTTGCGTCGATCGTTACGGATTGCCTGAGGTGCTCGGCGGCTTTCTCCAGATTCCCTTCCTCAAAGAGCAGGACCCCCAATCTAAAATGGGCCAATGCATTTTCCGTAAAGTGATCAATTGAAAGCTGGAAATGTTCCTTGGCCTTTGCCCGTTCTTCGCATTTAGCGTGAACATGAGCCAGCAGATAGTGCACCTTGGAATAAGATTCGTCTATCTGCAGAGCTTTCAAAAGGTATTTCTTTGCCTCGCCGTAATCCTCCTGGATCGAGAGAATCTTCGCTAGGTTGTAATGAGCCCTGATGTGTTTGGGCTCGATTTTCAGGACTTTCAGGAAATGTTCTTTGGCTTCCGGCAGGTTGGTCCTGTCGACCAGAGTGCCTTCTTTGTCCGTGGCTATGCCGCCCGAAAGAAGTTTACCCATATAGTACTGGGCTTCGGCAAACTCCTGATCGATGTCGATCGCCGTTTCGTAGTTTTTTCGGGCGTTTTCGAAGTCATCGGCATTTGTCAGCAACCTTGCTTTGTGGAAGTAGGCAGGAGCGTAGTTCTGATTGATCTCGGTTACTTTGTCGAAATTGTTTTTGGCTTCTTCAAAATCATTCAGTTCGACGAGAAGAAGGGCATAGTGAAAATACGCGTCGGCATAGTTCGGGTTTATTTCCAATGCGTTGAGAAAATGATTACGGGCCGTTTCGAAGTCCTCTTTGGAGGCCAGGGCAATCGCTAGTTCGCATTGAGCTTCGGCATACTCAGGGTTGAGGGAAACCGCTTTGTTGAAGTGCTCGAGGGCGTGGTCCAGATCGTTTTCTTCCTTGAGAAGCAAACCCAACTTATAATAGGCCTCTGCATATTCAGGGTTGAGGGCAATCGCCTCCTCGAGGTGCGCTTTGGCGTTCATTTGATAGAGGGCAAGGTGCGGGCTACTTGGATGTCATAACCCAAACCCCGTCCCAATCGCCTTTGGGTGGATTTTTCTTCATGTGACTGCAACGGTCCAAGTAGAGTTGGGCGGCTTTGTCGTTCGGGTTGATTTTCTTGACGGAGTTGAAAATCTTGGTCGCCTGGTCCCACTTTCCATCGTTCCAGCTGCGGTACCCGTCGTTGAAGAGACCCAAAGCCTCGACAAGGTTCGGGTAGGATTCGTCGTCGTGAAAATCAAGAACTTCGTACACCCCGACTGGTTCGGTCTTCCCTTTGACGATCACGTAATCGACCTGTCGCGTCCTGTAGGTTGCCTTTACCGCCTTGTAGGTGAACTCACTGATGAGAATATGAGCGCCGTACTGCTTGCAGGCGCTCTCGATGCGGGCGGCCAAGTTTACACCGTCGCCAATAACGGTATAGTCCATTCTCTTCGGTGATCCTATGTTTCCCGAAACGATGGAGTCGGTATTGATGCCCATTCCGTGATCGATGGGCATCTTTCCTTCGGTTGACCTCTTGTCGTTGAAGACCTTGAGGTCGGTCATCATGCGGATGGCGGCTCGAACGGCGCGATCCGGATCGTCTTCGTGCGGAACGGGAGTGCCGAATATGCACATCATCGCGTCTCCTATGAATTTGTCCAGCATACCACCTTCGTCCGTGATACAGTCGACCATAATGGTGAAGTAGTCGTTGAGTAACTTGACGGTTCCCTGAGCACCCAATTCCTCGGTTATGGTAGTGAAGCTTCTGACATCCGAAAACAAGACCGTTCCGACGCTTTGCTTGCCTCCCATGATATCTGAGTCATCCCCGCCTGCGGTCATCAACTGGTCTGCCAACTCAGGATCCATGTAGCGGGACATGGTCGACTTCATGCGCTTTTCGGAACTGATGTCTTCGATCATGAGCATCGCACCGATTATGTTTGGCTTGGAGGAGAGCCCAGAGTCTCCATCAGGATTTTCAGGCTTACGCTTTTCGGATTTACCCAATAGGGGAGTCAAAGTGATGTTGACCGAAAGGGTTTCTCCCTCGATCTGAAGCTCTGCATCAAGAAATTCCTCGTTTTCCTGAACAGCTTCAAGCTTGTGAAGGAGCCATTTGTTCGGACCACCGAGCAAACTGGAGGCCGACTGTTCGAGAATTGCCGATTCATGCGGAATTCTCAGAATGCGCAGACCGGCAGGGTTACAGGTCTTGACTGTCCCATGCTCATCAAAAGTAAGAACGGCGTCGTGCATGCTCGAGAGGATGCTCTGGGAGTAGTTCATTTGGCTCTGAACGTCATCAAAGAGCTTGGCGTTCTCAATACCCATGGATATCTGGGATGTGAAGGCGGCGAGTCTTTTCTCGTCCTCGGCGTTAAAGGACCCGCCCCTTTTGTTCAGGACCTGACTTACCCCAATGGTCTTTCCCGCCTTGCTGAAGACCGGCATGCACAGAATCGATCGGGTGAAGAATCCAGTTTGCTTGTCGAAGGAAGGGTTAAACCTCAAGTCTGCATAGGCATGAGGGATGTTGACTGCTTTTCCTGAAGTAAAAACGGTTCCGGATATGCCGAGGTGATTGGGAATCCGAATGGTTGATTTTTCATCCAGCCCTTCTCCGACTTCCGTATAAAGTTCATTCGTTTTCTCATCGTTGATGAAGAGAGTGGCTCTCTCGCAGTCGAGCATGGTTGAGATCGTGGTAATGATCTTCTGGAGAAGGGGAGTGAGTTCAAGTTCGGATGAAACCTGCGAGACCACGTCAAGAAACTCGAGTTCCTGCTTTCGGGCGGCCTCGATTTGCTCAACGATAATATTGCCTTGAATGGCTATGGCGGCCTGCTCGGTCATTGCCTCCAGCATATCCAAGTCGTCCTGCTCGAATTCGCCGTCAATCTTGTTAAGGATTTGAGATACCCCGATTTCCTCACCGTTGACCGTCCGCAAAGGGGCGCAGAGAATACTTTTGGTCCGAAACCCGGTACGAACGTCGACCGCTTTGTTGAATCTTTCGTCCTTGTAGGCATCATGTATGATAACGCCTTCGTTCTTGGTGAAGGCCCACCCGGCTACACCCTTGGTGTTGAGGATGCGAATTTCCCTCCTGAAATTCCCCTGGGCAATTCTAGAATACAACTCCCCTGTAGCCGGGTCGTTCAAGAAAATGGTTCCTCTCTCGGCACCGATGGTGGAAGTGGTTATCTTCACAAGTACCTCCAAGGCCTCGTCTAGACTTTTGGTTTTGGCAAGATCGGTAGTGACCTGCAAAAGCATATCCGAAAACCTCGAAGTTCGTTTTGACTTCGGGTTGTCGGGATTATTCTGTTCGGATGTGTTCTTATCTTCCATTTGTCTTTTCCAGTTCGGATCGAAGTTCGATAATCGTCTCTTGTAATTCCTTGAACTCCATGGTTTTCAATTGTTTTTCCTTTTGAAGGCTTTCCTCCCGTAAATGTCCTTCGTTGTCAATTTCATCTCTCAGGGCGTTGACCATTTGCTTGAAATGATTGATTTCATTCTGATGAGAAGCAACGGCTTGCTGGACGGATTCCTGTTGTGAGATTTCAGCAGAATCCAATTCGTTTCTTAGTTTTGAGATGTTTTCTCGCAGGGTGCGAATTTCGTCGGCAGATTCGTTGACAGCTCTTTGCACCGATTCGTCTTTTCGGTTTCTAGACAATTCCACTTTGTCCCGCAAGGCAGATACGGAGCTGCGCAATTGTTGGTTTTCCTTTGTCGAAATGGACAACGCTTTCTGCACCGCCTCTTCCTTCTCGATGGTCTTGCGATCGACTTCCTGTCTCATCTCGGAAATAGTTTGCTTGAGGGAATTGATTTCAGATTCCTTTTGGGCCGCGGCCAATTGAATCAAATCATTTTTTTCCGCGCGAATCTGATCTATTTTATCCCGAGTCGAGGAGAGTGTGCTTTTGAGGGTTTTGATTTCATTGGCCGACTGAGCTTCCATTTTCTGAATGCCTTCGGCCTCCCTATGCTGAGCGCCTTCCAATTCATTTCTCAAATTCTCAATGGTGTCATGCAGCGATTTCTTTTCTGACGCGGATTTGGCCGATTCTCTTTGGACGCGGTCATCATGCCTGTTTTTCGTTTGTTCGAGTTGTTCCCTCAGGCTTTGCAGGGAAATTTTCAACTGGTTGTTTTCCGCATGAGCCGAGGAATAAGCATCCCTGATCTTGTTTTCCTCCTGGGCTTGCGCCCTGTCGAGCTCCTCCCTGAGGGACTGAGCGAGTGCTTTCAAGGTACGAATTTCGTTCTCGGATCGGAGAGTTGCGCGCTGAACGTCTGATTCGCTTCTAGCTCTTTCCTGATCGAGCTGTTCTCGCGTTGAGGTCAGGGAGTTCTTGAGCTGTTCGATTTCCTTATGGGCAGCCGAAGCGGTGCTTTGCACCTCTTCCTCTAGAGCAATGGCGCTTTTGTCCAATTCCTGTCTTAATTCGCTAACCGTTTCCTGCAGACTTGAGTTTTGGGCGTTTTTTGCAGAAACAGCCCGTTGGACGCGGTCCTCTTGTCGGGCCTTGGTGTTTTCAAGGTTTTGTCTTACCTGAAGAAGCGTTTCCTTGAGTTGCTTGATTTCAACCTGAGAAGCTGACTGGGCAAGTTGTACAGCTTGATCCTTTAGGGCCGCCGCCTGCTCAAGTTCGTCTCGTAATTCCGAAACGGTATTCTTCAATGTTCGAATTTCCGAATTAGAAGCAACGATGGCCTTTTGGATTTTCTCCTCCTCCCGGACTTTGGCCGCTTCGATGTTTTCCCTAAGGGCGGAAACTGAATGTTTAAGTGTTTGAATTTCCGTATGGGCAACGGATCGTTCTTTTTGTACGGCCTCATCTTTCTCTATGGAAGAACGGTCCAATTCCTCACGAAGTTCGGTAATGGTTGATTTCAGAGAACGAATTTCCTTGGCAGACGAAACCTTTGCTTTTTGCACCCGCTCTTCTTCGCGGATCTTAAAGCTGTCCAATTTTTCTCTCGTCTGAGAGAGGGCTTTCTTGAGTTGCCGAATTTCATCGCTTGCCTTGCTTTTCGCCCGTTGAACTGCATCCGCTTCCTTGGCGGAGGCGAGGTCGAGTTCCTCCCTGAGCGAGCCAATCGTTTCCTTGAGCGATTTCAGCTCTGACACGTGCTTGCTGGTTAGCTTTTGGGCAACGTCCTCGTTTGCAGCTTTTAACCTTTCCAGCTTTTCCCTTGCCATGAACAAGGTTGCCTTGAGGTCGCTAATCTCGACCGAGGATTGGGATACAGCTTTTTGCACCGCTTCATCCCGAAGGTTTCGAGCGTGATCAAGTTCTTGGCGCAATGCTTCTATGGATTGCTTAAGGGTATCGATTTCGGTTTTTGAAGACGATCGGGCCTTTTGCAGGTCGGCTTCATGATCCAAGGTCATTGCATCCAGGCGGGACCGGAGATTTTGCGAGGATGATCGGAGTTGTTCGATTTCTTGGTTTGCCGAACTCCTCGCTTTCTGGGCGAGCTCATCCTTTTCAATTTCCCTCCGATCGATTTCGTTACGCAACTCTCCGATGCTTTTCTTGAGGTCGAGGTTTTCCTTGTTAAAAGTCGACAAAGCGATTTGGGCTTCTTCGTGCGCTCTGCTCTTCGTCTCCTCCAACCCGCTACGCAGGCTTGTGATCAATTCCTTGAGTTGCCTTTGTTCGTTCAGGTGGATTTGATTCGATTTTTGGAGCTCGTCTTGAGAATTCGCCAAGTTCTCCTCGAGTTCGGCTCTTAGTTCCCCCAGAGTTTCCTTCAGTGCGGAGTTTTCCGTGGTCAGAACCATCAAGGTCTTTTGATGACTGGAGTCATCATGCTGATCTTTTTTAACCAATTCATCCCTAAGCGCGAGAATCGTTTGTTTCAAAAAACGATTCTCTTGCAACAGAATTTCAGCCTC
>Ga0315321_10002758_pt1 | contig 13642 bp, 13 predicted proteins | sample M180m21515metaG_FD_203464 | JGI IMG/M metagenome (GOLD analysis project Ga0315321, IMG submission 203464) | Ammonia-oxidizing marine archaeal communities from Monterey Bay, California, United States - M1 80m 21515 | ecosystem: Environmental > Aquatic > Marine > Intertidal zone | place: USA... | reverse complement strand
AAGGGCGACATGCTCTACCTGCCCCCGGGCACGTCCGAGCTGGTGCGCTGCCAGAGTCCCTTTGTCGACGATGAAGAGGTTCGTCGGGTGACCGACCACCTCCGGGCACAGGGGGCGCCGGTCTATGAAGCCGAGATCAAGGTCGATGAGGGAGGCGAGGGGAGCGACGACGAGATCGAGTACGATGACCTCTACGACCTCGCTGTGGCCTACGTGGTCGAGCAGGGCAAGGCCAGCACCTCGATGATTCAGCGCCAGTTCAAGATTGGCTACAACCGTGCCGCTCGCATGATTGAGGTCATGGAAAAGGAGGGCGTGGTCGGTGCCGCCGATGGAGCCCGTCCCCGCAAAATTCTGGTGGGTGGACACGCCGGCTGACCCCTATGCTGGGGCGTTATGGGGGGCCGTCGTCCAACATGGCGGCGGCTTCGAGCGTTCTGGCGGACTCTGAATGTCGGCGAGACTCGACCGTCGGCCCCATGTCTCGGCCTGTCCGGCCCGCGCCCCCTCCACACCATCTCGGAGGCCAATTGCCTGTTCGTCGCGCCCTGTCGCTCTCCTTTGTCGCTCTCTTCGCCGTTGCAGCCTCCATAGCGCCGCTGTCTGTGGCCTATGCGGAGCCCGCTACCATCAGCACGGTCGACGACCTCGTGACCGCACTGCAGGGTCGCTACAAGGACATCGCCAGCCTGCAAGCCGGCTTCGTGCAGGTGCAGGCCAGTGCCATCGCCGGTGATGTGCGCAGCAAGGGCACTGTGCAGGTCAAGAAGCCTCGCAAGGCCCGCTGGGAGACCACAGGCGACCAGGGCTCTCTGTTCGTCACCAACGGCGCCAAGATGAGCATCTACACGCCAGCGATGAAGCAGGTCATCCAGATGGAAGACATGAGCCAAGCGAGCAGCGGTAGCGTCGACATTCTGGCACTGCTGGAGGACATCTCGAAGCTCGATGAGCAATTCGAGGTCAGTATTGTTGGAGCAGACGACCCTGCCGCCAAGAAGCACATCGTAGTTGACGCCGTTCCCCGCAAGGCGGGGGGCTACAAGAACGTGAGGCTGGAGTTCGACCGCAAGTCGCTCGATCTCGCCCGGGTGGTCTTCACCGACAGTATGGGGGGCACCACTGACCTCCAGTTCTCCGGCCTGAAGCTCGACGCCAAGATTGATGACAGCGCATTCGAGTTCACGCCGCCTGACGGTGTCACGGTGATAGATGGCGGGGCGATGTAGCGCTGGTTCGTGTGGGGCTGGTGCGCGCTGGAGTGACCGTGTCGTCCGCCCCCCCTGTCAGCCCCGAGGCCAGTGCCCCTGAGCGGGTCCACCTCATCAGCCTTGGCTGTCCCAAGAACCGCGTGGACAGCGAGGTCATGGTCGGCAAGCTGCGCCGCGGTCCCTTCGAGCTGGTCGACACCCCTGACGGTGCGGATGTCATTGTCGTCAACACCTGCAGCTTCATCCAGCCGGCCACCGAAGAGTCCATCGATACCGTTCTTGAGATGGCGAAGTTCAAGAGTGACGGCAACTGCCGAAAGCTGGTGGTCACCGGCTGTATGGTTCAGCGCTACGGCACCGCTCTCGAAGATGAGCTGCCCGAGGTGGACTTCTTCCTTGGCACCGGCGAGTACCATCGCATCGACGATGTGCTGTCTGCCCGTGCTGCCCAGGGACCCCGCAGCTTCGTCGACACGCCGCTCTACATCCACGACGAGCTTGCTCCCCGGGTCAACAGTTGGCGTCCCCACAGCGCCTACCTGAAGATCAGCGAAGGCTGCAATCACCGCTGCTCGTTCTGCATCATCCCGACTCTGCGGGGACGACTGCGCAGCCGCACCATCTCCTCGCTGGTGACGGAGGCCACGACTTTTGTGGGACAAGGCGTCAAAGAGCTCAACCTCGTCAGCCAGGACTCCACCGCCTACGGCCGCGACCTAGGCGACGGCACCGACCTGGGACAGCTGCTCCGCGCCCTGGCCAGGATTGAAGGGCTCGACTGGATTCGCCTCCACTACGCCTACCCAATCGGCCTGCCCGATAGCCTCCTTCGCGCCATCGCCGACGAGGACAAGGTGGTGCCGTACCTCGACATGCCGCTGCAGCACGCCTCCGGGCGGATGCTCAAGGCCATGCGGCGGGGCGTCACGCGGGCCGGTCAGGAGCGAATTCTCGATCGGGTGCGACGCTATGTGCCCGACATCGCGATTCGCACGACCTTCATTGTCGGCTTCCCGGGTGAGACCGACGAAGACTTCGAAGAGCTGCTCGACTTCGTGGAGAAGCAACGATTCGATCGGGTCGGTGTGTTCACTTACTTTCAGGAAGACGGCACCCACGCCGCCACCTTACCCAATCAAGTCCCCGACGACGTGAAGAAGGCGCGCCAGGCCCGCTTGATGGAGGTCCAGGCGGCCATAAGCAAGGCGAGCAACGAGGCGATGGTGGGGCAGGAACGCTGGGTGCTGGTGGACGGTCCTGCCCAGGAGGACGACCGCATCCTCGCCGGGCGGCTTGCGACGCAGGCTCCAGAGGTGGACGGTCAAGTGCTGCTCGACGAGGCAGACGAAGACGTTCGGCCCGGACAGCTCCGGCGGGTGCGGATCACTGCCGCAGCAGAGTACGATCTGGTCGGACGGGTGGTCGACGCCCCCGCAAACGCCGAGGAGGGCTGAGACATGAATCGTCTGCTTGCAGGCATGGCCGCGCTGGCCTGGATGGGCTGCGGTGCGGAGAGCACCAAAGCCATCACCGACGGCACCTTCGACACTTCGGTGGATGTGGACGAAGATCCCCCAGTCATTGAGCATGAGCGCATCGACTCCGCCCAGCCCATCAACCAAGCGGTGGACATCGAGGCCGTTGTCACCGACGTGCTGAGTGCAATCGACACGGTGGCGGTCGTCTACAAGCGCCATGATGTGGAGACATGGAGCAGCTCGGTGCTCGAGGTCGCGGACTCCGCCACCAGCAGCTGGGCCGGCGCGATTCCAGGTGCCGACGTCAACGGCAGCACCATGTTCTATTACATCCACGCCATCGACAGCGCGGGCAACGAGGCCTTCTCGCCCCCCGATGGAGAGGCCAATCCTGCCAGCTTCCGGGTCAACCCCGACGGCTGACAACTCGGCGCAATGCACGGGATCTGCGCAAGTCGCGGATGTCGTCCTGGTGATAGGCGGTCGGGCATGTACACCTCCGAGCCCGCCTCCAGACCGCACCTCACGCTGGTGCTCCCGGCGTTTAACGAGGCCGACAACCTGCGGATCGGACTCCCGCGAGCTGTGAGCGTGCTTGAGGGAGTAGGCGTAGACTTTGAGATTGTTGTCGTGGACGATGGCTCAGCAGACGCCACCGCCGATTCGGTGCTGATGTTGTCCCAGTCCGATGGCCGGGTGCGCTTGGTTCAGCACCACACCAACGCAGGCTACGGCGCCGCGCTTCGCAGTGGCTTTCGGGCCGCGCGCGGTCGCCTGGTGATGTTCACCGATGCCGATCTTCAGTTCGATCTGTCCGAAGTGGACCGCCTGTTGGCCCATACCGACGAGTACGACATTGTCGCCGGCTTTCGGGCCCCGCGCCGCGATCCATGGAATCGGCGACTCAACGCCTGGGCATGGGGCCGCCTCGTCAACGCCACCTTCGACCTGCGCATTCGCGACGTCAACTGCGCGTTCAAGCTGTTCCGGCGTGAGGTGTTGGAGGGGATCGATCTGCGCTCCAATGGCGCGTTCGTAAACACGGAGCTCCTGGCACGCGCCAGGTCCCGTGGGTGGCGGATTCGTCAGGTGCCGGTGTCCCACTTCCAGCGTCTCCACGGCGTGCAGACCGGCGCCCATCCAAAGGTGGTGGCGCGGGCCTTCGTGGAGCTCGCTGAGCTCTACGGTGACCTCCAGGATGCGCGAGTGGGCGTGCGGCGAGCAGCTGCCCGCACCGTCGTCCACCTGTCTGCTGTGGCCGCGCGCTGAGAGCTATTTGGCCCGGAGGTGCTGCACTGCGGCGTCGAGGGCGGGGTCCCGACCCAGATGTCGGCTCGGGTCGTCTCCCAGCGGAATCGGTGGCGGGGCCAGAGGATCCAGTGGTGGCGGCGTGAGCGCGTCGAGGTCGGCGATCCAGCGCGTGCGGGTGGCTTCGTCGGGAGCTTGATCTTGGAGGATGGCTCGGAGGCGCTGCTGGGGACCACTCTGGGTGATGGGTTCGACTGCAATGTCGGGCATGAGCACGTTGTTCCTGTCGATGGTGCGGCCATCGGACAGGCGGTACTTCGCGGTGGTGAGTCGAAGTGCGCCACCGTCCTCGAACTCTACGATGGACTGCACTGAGCCCTTCCCGTAGGACGGGCTCCCCACCAGCTTGGCGCGTTGGCGGGCTTGAAGGGCGCCCGCAAGCACCTCTGCTGCACTCGCTGAATTGCCGTCGATGAGCACAACCAGGGGGAGAGTGAGCTCGTCGCCGTCGTTGGAGGCCGTCACATCGCCATCGATCTTCCCGCCGCGGGCGACGGTCTCGACCACGAGCCCTTCGGTGACAAAGCGGTCGGCGATGCCTCCGGCTTCGGAGAGCAGTCCACCGGGGTTGCCCCGCAGATCGATGATGAGGCCTTTGGTGCTGTCGGCCATTCGATTGGCCTGCTGTTTGAAGCGGTCGGTGGTGCCGCGGGTGAAGCGCCCGATGCGGATGTAATAGAGGTCTGGACCGAGGGGCGCGCCATCGACCCGGATGTCGTCGAAGCGGTCTCGGACCACAGTGACCTCTTGTCGGTCGTCTTGGTGGATCAATGTGAGCACAACGGGCGTGCCCAGCTCGCCTTGGAGCTGCAAGCGGGCGTCTGCGGCGGAGGCCACGACCTGTCCGTCCACGCTCTTGAGCACCGTGCCCACCCGCAGCCCACCGAGGTCCCCCGGCCCTTCCGGCACAACTCGGCTCACCCGCACTCCTGTGGGTCCATCTTCGAGCTCGAAGCCCACTCCGCTGCCGTCGCTGTCCGCCTCGTCGCTGAGCGCGCGCCACTTCCTGGGGGGGTGGTAGACCGACCAGGGGTCGAGCCCATCAGTCATTCCGGAGATGGCCCGATGGGCGAGAATCTCCGGTTCAACCGGCTCCACGTACCGACGCTCGATGGTCGTGAGGGCGCGCGCCAGTGTGTCTAGGCCGGCGTACTCCGACCACACACCGCCCTTGGCATCGCGCACTACTCCCACACCACACATCAATCCAGCGGCGAAGGTGAGTCCCACGACCGCAAACGCTCGCACTGCTCGTGCACCCGATGCAGAGGTCATCGCTGGAGCCAAGCGAGGGGGTCCTGGGGCGATCGGTTGTAGCGAATTTCGAAGCTCAGTCGGTAGCCCTCTGCGGCTGTGAGCCCGGTGTTGCCCACGACGCCCACCACCTCGCCCGCGTTCACCACATCGCCGACCTCCACGCGCATTCCACTGAGGTGGGCGTAGATGGTGGTGTAGGAGCCGTGCTGGATGGCGACGGTCTGGCCAAGGTCGGGGAGCGGGCCGGCGACGCGCACCACGCCTCGGTAGACGCCACGAACGGGCTCGCCGAATTCAGCGGCGATGTCGATGCCGCGGTTGTTGTCTCGCAGACCGGTCGCGGGGTCGAGGCTAGGACCAAAGCGGCGCACGAGGCGGCCTCTTACTGGCCAAGGAATGCGACCGTAGGCGTGGCGGAACGAGCTGGCCTGACTGGGAGCGGTCGGGACGGCTGGGCCGGACAGCCCCATGCCCCCTGCCCATGCATCGGTGGGGACGGCCGGCACCATGCGGGCGTCGAGGGTCCGGTCGAAGCGGTCCCTTGCCAGCTCGCGCTCGCCCATTGCCTGCATCGCCATGCCTCGACGCTCGCGGACCTTCTTCAGGAAGTCCATTCGGGCGGCTCTCTGGTCGCGCAGCTCGGTCTCTTTCAGCTCCAGAGTGGCGCGCAGCTTCGACAGTCGGGCCATGTCGGCGTCGAGGGCATCGAGGGCCGCCTTCCGCTTGTCGCGCAGGGTCTGGAACTCGTAGAGTCGCCCAGCGTCGGCTTCGACGAGCTGGACGAGGTAATGCCCGCGTCGTCGAAGCTCCGCGGGGTCGTCCGCACCAAACACCAGCTGTGCTGGACCCCGCCGATGCAGGCGATAAAGCGCGCGAAGCTGGTCGCGAACGCCGTTCTCCAGCGCACCGAGTCGAGTCTCGGCTTGGTCGACTGCCATCATGTGGGTGGCACGCTGGGTGTCCAGCTCCTCGACCTGCTCCCGAAGCTCAAGGGTGCTCCGAAGTACGCTCTCAAGCTCGGCGTCGATCATCGCCAGCTGTTCGAGAATGCCCTGTTCTTCGGTGCGCGCTTCGACGAGGATGGCGCGGGGGTCGTACTGGGTGTCGGGAGACTGAGCCGAGGCGGACACGGCAATGCTGGCTGCAGCCAAGAGGGAAACGCAGCCCTTTCCGAAGGTGGCCCACCTCATGGCGCGGTAGCGATGAAGCGGGTGACTGCGACGGAGGCGGCGCCGATGCCCAGGACCATCCCGCAGAGCATCAGCGCGAGCACCCAGGACAGCGGCAGGAAGCCGAACTCAGGAATCAATCCCAGCTGCAGAGCGGCCTCGAGTCTACCTGCCAGCCCGGTGTGAATGCCCCAGAGGCACACAATGGCGATGAGGCTGCCGAGGAGGCCGTGGGCGAATCCTTCGACGATGAACGGCGCTACGATGTAGCCGGTGGTGGCCCCGACCAGCTTTTGGATCTCAAGCTCGTCGCGACGGTTGTAGATAGCGAGGTGCACAGTGTTTGCGACGAGGAACAGGGCCGCGACCAGCACCAGCAGCCCCATCGTTGCTCCGATCCCCTTGACGACGGACAGCAGGGCCTCGAACCGCTCCAACCACTCTCGGCCATAGTCGACCTCGGCGAATTCTTCGGGACGAAGCCAAGGAGCGAGTCCGGTCATCTGGCTGTTGAGGTCACCGGACTCCCGAAGTGTGATCTCGAGTGATGCGGGAAGCACGCCCGGACCGAGGTCCTCCAGTACATCGTCGAGGCCGTCCACTCGGCTACGCAGCCACACTCGGGCGTCTTCTTCGGTGACGTACTTCACGCGGACCACGTTGGGGTCGCGGGCGATGCTGTCCCGAAGGGCCTCGCGGTCGGCTTCGGGGACCTCCGGCTGGAAGTACGCGCTCACGTGGACATCCCGGGACCATGAAGTGACCGCGATGTTGATGTTGTGTTGGACGGTCAGGTACATGCCCATGAGCACGAGGGCGGAGGCGATGACCGCTGTGGACACTGAGTTGAGGTAGAGGTTCTCCCAGAGCGACCGAAGTGCCCGGCGGAAGATGTGTGGGGCGACACTCATGCGGGGCCCCCGGACTCGATGCGTCCGGCTCGAAATCTCAGCACTCGGTAGGGGAAGCGCTGCATGAGGCCGGTGTCGTGGGTGGCGACCAGTACAGTGGTACCGCGGAGGTTGATGGCCTGGAGAATCTCCATCACCTCAATCGCCATCGCCCCATCAAGGTTTCCGGTGGGCTCGTCAGCGAGGAGCACCGAGGGGTCATTGACGATGGCGCGGGCGACCGCCACACGCTGCTGTTCGCCGCCGGACAGGCGGTCAGGGCGGTCTGAGCCGCGGCCGCGAAGCCCGACGATGTTGAGGACCGCTTCGACCTGTCGACGGATGCGGTCGCGGGGAGTTCCGAGCACTTCCAGGGCCAGCCCGACGTTTTCGGCGACGGAGCGGGTCTCGATGAGCTTGAAGTCCTGAAACACGATGCCCATGTTGCGACGCAGCCTGGGGAGGTCCCGCTTGGGCAGCTTGGCGACATCGGTGCCGTTGATGAGTAGCTTGCCGCTGGAAGGACGCTCGGCGCCGTAGAGCAGCTTGAGCATCGTGGTCTTGCCCGCCCCGCTCGGCCCCGTGATGTAGCAGAACTCTCCCTTGGAAACGTGGAAGTTGATGTCCTGGAGGGCTTGAACATCTTTGTAGGTCTTTGAGACGCGGTAGAGGCGGATCATCACCGGGTCCTGGGGAGGGCCGTGGTTGGCCGTTCCATGGGGGGAGGCCGCATGCGCGCTCGCCGGGAGCGGCTCGAAAGGGGGCGGCGGTCCGGATGGACTGACAGCACCGGACCTGTCCGCCTCAGGCTAACACTCCCCAGAATCTGCGGCTTCGCGCCGTGCCCCCTCCCGCTCCGGAGATGCCCGTGTCGGAGGCTCCCCAGTCCAGTGTCGTCGCCATCTATGGCGGCAGCTTCAATCCCCCGCACGTCGGTCACGCGATGGTCGCTCGGTGGCTCACGTGGACGAAACAGGCGGATGCGGTCTGGCTGGTGCCGGTCTACCGCCATGCCTTCGAAGGCCGCCACGACAAGACCCTGGCGCCATTCGACGAGCGCGTCTCCTGGTGTCGGGCGTTCGCTGACGACCTCGGACCCGGCGTGGAGGTCTGCACAGTCGAGGCTGATCTGCCGGTGCCGTCGTTCACCATCGACACTCTGCGCCATCTAAGCGGTTGTCATCCCGAGCTCCGCTTCCGCTTGGTGGTGGGAGCCGATGCCCTGCCTCACCTGCCAGCCTGGCGAAACTGGGATGCCATCGAGCGCGAGTTTTCCCCGCTCATGGTCGGCCGCCAAGGACATCCCGTGCCGGGCTCAGATGGGGTGGACTTCCCCAATGTGAGCAGCACCGATGTGCGTGCACGGCTGAAGGATGGACGGGCGATATCGCACCTGTTGACCGCGGGAGTGCGCACTCTGGTCGAGGCCTACAGCTCCGAACCGAAGTCGAGCAGGGGCAGAAAGGCATCGGACGAGAGGTGAGGGGACCGCTCAGTTGGGCTCGGGCGGAAGGTAGATGGCGGCGCCCGTAGCACCCTCGTTGTTGCGATTTTGGCCACCGGCGACGACGGCGATTCCGCGGGTGGGCTCGGTGATGATGGCGGGCATTACAGCGCCCTCGGGAAGCGCACCATCCGCGTCGCCTGCGCTGCAGGTGGTCAGCTCGACGAAGTCACCGAGGTCGGGATTGAAGACCTCCGCGCAGGCGATGGCGGCCTCGCCGCTCCACCAGTGAGTGTCGATGGTGGTTGCACCCCCGACGACAACGACCCGACCGTCGGGCAGACGGGTCATGCTGTGCATGGCGCGGGGCAGGTGCATGGGACCCACCTCGGTCCATGTTGAGCCATCGGCGGAAAGCACCCATCCCTCGTTGGTGACGTTGTATTCACCGCTATCGTAGGTGGCTCCGCCGGTCACCAGCACCCCTCCGTCGGCGAGTCCGATCATGGCGTGGTGGGTGAGACTCTTCGGCAGCACGATGCCGGATTCTTCGTGGCCCTGGTAGCTGCCGGAGGTGGACACCAGGCCGCACGCGGACAAAGACCTGTAGCTGGACGACACCCCTGGGAAGACGAACCCACCGCAGATGAGAATGCCGCGCTCTCCGAAGGCCGCGGCGGCGTGGTGGATCCAGGGCACATCGCTCGAAGGCGGTGTGATGGTGGTGAACTCAAGGTTCGCGCCGTTGAAGAACTCGAGGGTATCGTGCGGTGCGTAGACGTTGTTGGCGCTGTCTTGGAGAGTGCCGCCACTGAGGACCACATTGCCGGCGGCATCGGCCACTGCGACGTGGTGACGCATCGACGATCCCATCGTGAACACGCCGCCTTCGTAGGGGGTGTCGGTGGTGGGGTCCCACAAAAAGGCTTGATCGGTAACCTGCGAGGTGTCGTAGAAGTCGGTGGACCCGCCTGCCACAAGGATGAGGTCGCGGTTGTCGTGGGTGCCGCCGAGTCGGGTGGCGGTGTGGCCCGCGCGCCCTGGGTCGTCTTCAGTGCTGTCGAAGGCGACCATGCTGCCGACCGTGGAGAATACGAGGCCCTCTCCGGGACGCCCAAGGTCGAGCCGCTTCACGCTGTTGTCGGCCCCTCCGCGAACGCCCGACCCGCTCACTGCGCGGTCGGTGCCGCCGAAGAGCAGCACACCACCGCTGTGATCAGCGGCCATTGCAGAGGCGGCGGCGCCAACTGTGAGGTTGTAGAGCCACCCGAAGGCGTCGGCGCGCCCCACCAGGATGGACACCTCGCCTTCGCCGTCGTTGATGGTGACCGGAGCGCTGGTCCCGTAGGCTACCAGGATGTTTTCAGCGTCGAAGCCTTCGAGTGCAAGGACTGCGCCTTCAAGCGCCGGTAGTCCATCCGCGCGGTCCAGCTCCCCGCGCGCGATGTCCTCCATGCTCCACCGCCCCACTTCGGCCCCCTCCTGGTCGACGACGAGGTCAAGCTGGACCACCTCATCGAAGAGGTTGGACTGGTTGAGTGGCAGCACGACTTGGACGGTGAGGTCGAAGGCGATGATGTCGATGGCGTCGACGACCACGCCGGTGTCTGCGCTGTCGTTGGACGCAGGAGGAACCTTGTCACCACTGCACGCAAGCGCGAAGGCTGCGGCCAAGGTCGAAAGGGTGCCAGGGAGTCCGAGTCGGGGCGTGCACGCATGCATGGGCGGAGGGTAGGGTTGCTATGTGGCTCTGTCAAGACGACTCGGTCAGCTCAACGATTGAGACGGCAGGCGCGGGTTGCTGGGCTTGCCGCCCGTGTGATGCCGCCTCTCCAGTCCTCGCCTCAGGCCTGCCCATGTCCCACGAACTTCGCAGGGCGCCGCGCCTGTCCGCCCGTGCCGATGTCCTTCACGGCTTCACCACTCGCTTCGATGGCGGCGGTCAGCGCATGGATCTCGGCACTTCCGCGACTTCCGAAGCGTGGCGCTGTGCCACCGAGCTGCTGGGCATGCCGGGGGCACCGGTTGCGCGCGTCCGCCAGGTGCACGGTGCTGTTGTCCATGTGGTGGATGAGGGAGGCGTTCCAGGCGACGGCGATGCGTTGGTCACCGAGCGCCGTGGCCTCGTGCTCGCGGTTCGCATGGCCGACTGCGTGCCGGTGTTCTTGGTGCTCGGGAGGCCCGCCGTGGCCATTGGCGCGGCACATGCGGGCTGGCGAGGCGTGGCGGCCGGCGTGCTCTCTGCCACAGTGCGGGCCCTTCAGACGCTCGGTCCCGACCAGCCAATACACGCCGTCATCGGCCCAGCCATCTGCGGTGCCCACTACGAAGTCGGCGAGGAGGTCATCGAGGCCATCTGTGCCTCCGGAGTACCCGAGTCGGCCTTTGTGGCCCGTCTTCCGTCTCGACCTCGACCTCTGGCCGATGTGCGCTCTGCCGCCCGCTGGCAGCTGTCCCATCTCGGCTTTGATGTTGACCCCATCGAGCGTCTCACAGACTGCACCTTCGAGGATCCAGACCTGTGGTCCCACCGTCGGGATGGATCCAGCCGCGGCACCTTGGCGGGACTGCTCGCGATGGTGCCCTGATGCGCGCGGTGTGGGCACTGCTGTGGATTGTCGGGTGTGGAGGTGGGGACGATGACCCGCTGGCCCGCCTCGGCACGGCGCTCAAGGCCTGGGACTTGGCTCGGACCGATGATGGCCGACGCCTCGACGCTCTCTCAGAGGCGCGGTCCGCTGATCCGGTGAGCATCGCGGTGGCCCGAGCTCTTGCGCGTGCAGAAAACGATGGCGGAGACTTGGATGCGGCCCTCGTCACCCTCGACAGTGTGGTCCCCCCAGAGCCGTCCAAGCTGCACGCCCACCTGCTCTGGGACCGGGCCGCTCTTCGTGCGCGTGCAGGTCTCATAGAAGATGCGGCCGTGGATGTGCGCCGCTGCCTCCACCTCGGCATCGATGCCCGCGCGCTCGCCATCGACCCGGACCTCGCGGCCGTCCGTGCCGATCCCGACTTTGGCCAGCTGCTTCCAACGGTGGAGATCCGAGTGCGAGAGTCCGACCCAGCCACCGAGGTCTTGCTCGGGGAGAACTGGCAGCGCACCATTGAACTCTCCGCCCCCCCGGGCATTCCGCGCATCGAACCGGTAGGGGCCCCGCCAGCTGGTCTCCAGCTGCGCGAAGTGGTCGAAGACATCGTGACAGCCGACGAATGGACCGAACACCGCCGCATTCGACTGACCTTCGCGGCCGTTGCTCCGGGTGCGGCCCATGTGCCCGCCCATCAGGTCCATGTCGCGCGAAAGTCGTCTACGCTCGGGGCACGGCAGGTAGAAGTGGTGGCCGTCGGTGCGATGAAGGGCACCAATGTGGCCGCGCCGGCGTCAGGGAATCTACCGCTTCCATCGACGTTCAAAGGTGCACCACTGTCACCCGAAGTGGTCGTGGGCGACGGCACCGTCTTGCTTCGTTGGCCAGCGCACATCGACTGTCGACTTCTGCGGAACCCTCTCCACTCGGTGCGTCTCATTGCCCGAGAAGGTGGGCAGCCACGCTGGGAAGGTGCGCTGGTCGCAGCGGGATCAGGAGGCGGCTGGGAGTGCGGTCGCGGCAGCAGTGTCAGCGCGAGCGGGGACCTTCCGTGAGCGGAGCGGCGAGACCCGCGTCGCTGCCGAGTCCCTTGCCCTCGACCGAGAGCACCAGCTGCATGCGGTCCTGGTTCTGGCGCTGCCCGAAGAGCGCGTAGTAGGGCTCGAAGCCGAAAGCGGTGTGGGTGATGGAGCCCTGCCCTTCCAGCTTGAGCATGCCGTCGGTCTCCGTCGCCTTCACCCGAAAGGCGACTGGCTGGGTGATGCCGCGGAGCTTGAAGTCGCCCCGAATCACGACATGGCCGGTGTCATCGGCCTCGCACGCCGTGACCTTGTAGCGGATGTTGGGGAAGCGGTCGGCAAACAGCTGGTCGCGCTCGCGGAGATGCTGGTTGACAGCGGTGCGGTCCCGGTCGGTGAGGGGCTCGCCAAAGCCTTCGTGGGTACGTTCTGATGGGTCGTCGGCGGACAGTCCATCGACGGCCACCACGAACTCGCCTGCGCATTCACCCTCGATGTCCCAGCGGAGGCGCCCGGACCAGGTCGTAGCGACCACGACGTGGTGGTGCGAACGACCGCTGTTCTCGGTGGCAGAACCTTCGTAGACCAACGCGGCCAGTCGGCCCGACTTGGATGAGAAGGAGTAGACTTGCGGTGCGATCTCTACAGCCTGGTCATCGGGGGTGGCCTGTGCGGACCACAGTGCCGTGAGGGCGATGAGGGCGGGGGTCATCCGGGCTCCGTAGGCGAGTATTGCCGACCAAGGGCGACTCGTGGTGACGTGGGTGTATCTCGCTGAGACTGGACATCGCAGTGCCACCAACGATGGCGTCTGTTCACCCGAGCCGGAATCTGGGCCTTGGAGTTCACACCTGGGTCATCGCGCTCGGTACGTTTGATCTCTGTCTGCCGGGCCTCGGGAGGGGGCGTCAGTCCTCCAAGCACCAAGCGTCGCAGCCGGTGTGCTCGCCGAGCGTGTTGCCGGAAAGGTCGAGCGAGCCGCAGTCCACTACTTCGGAGGTCGCGTCGCACGACAGGCCGTAGCTGGTGGACAAGGTCGACTGGCTGGGCGCCGAGGTGTCGAGGGTGAGCGTGCTGTCGGTGAGCACGATGCCGGTCTCACCTGAGCCGGTGACGAAGCTGTCGGACAGCGTGATGTTCGCGCCGTACATCAGCTCGATGCCGGGGCCGCCGGTGGAGGTGATGACTGTGCCGTCGATGCTGGCCGTGATTCCGTCACCTTGGAGCATCAAACCATTGTCGCCGATGGCCTCTATGGTGGAGTCGAGCACGGTGAGG
>Ga0315321_10002757_pt1 | contig 13642 bp, 10 predicted proteins | sample M180m21515metaG_FD_203464 | JGI IMG/M metagenome (GOLD analysis project Ga0315321, IMG submission 203464) | Ammonia-oxidizing marine archaeal communities from Monterey Bay, California, United States - M1 80m 21515 | ecosystem: Environmental > Aquatic > Marine > Intertidal zone | place: USA... | reverse complement strand
AAAACATGCTCGCTTAACTACGAGATCAAGTGTAACCGAAGAGGCTACTTTCAGATTGGCCCAACGGTGATGGAAACAGGCGACTTGATGGGCATGTACCGTCGGTATCGAGTGGGTACCCAACCGCAGTACGTCACGGTACTTCCCAACATTGTGGCCTTGAGTTCTTACGAAATCGGATCACGTCGTCCTATTGGTGAAATCCGCATGCGTGACAACATCATGGATGACCCCACCCGCCTGCGTGGAATTCGTCAATGGCAACCGGGCGATCCGATGCGTAGCGTCCACTGGGCAGCGACAGCGAGAACTGGAACTTTGCACAGCAAAATTTACGAACCTTCATCAATTGTGGGTGCCACTCTCATTCTCGATCTGCATGCCACCAGCAATCCAGAGAAACACGAACCCATGAGAGGTGATCTTGCCATCACGGCAGCAGCATCAATTGCCAATTCACTCCATGATGTGAATGAGCCAGTTGGATTGGCAACGAACGGTCGCGATGCAGCAGATCGCATTCGCCTGGAAGGCTGGGTCGGCGACCACCGCGTCCGAGGGGATGCACAGTCGTCAGCGTCCATGCGTGATGAAAACGAAAGACTCAGACCGGTCATCATGCCCCCTGAACGTGGCCCTACCCATTTCAAGCAAATGGTACGAACCCTGGCGCGGCTGGAGCGATCTGATGGACTGACTCTTGCAGAATTACTAGTGGAGTGCGAATCACAACTTTCAGCCGACACAACGCTATTAGTACTTTTGCAGCAATGCTCCGCCGAATCCATGGGCGCGATGCTTGATTTACAAAGACGGGGCAGGGCAGTCGCGGCGATCGTCAACACTCACGACATCAACGACTACTCAGATATCGCTGGACCACTGATTGCTGCGAGAATCCCCACGTTTCATCTTGGTTCTGAAGACACAATCGTGGACGTCTGCCGAGAAACCCTACTGCGTTAACAGGCAGTTGAAACACAGCATGCCGCAAATCAAGTTGCACCACTTGCCTCAAATGTTTCAAACGAAACGCAGTAAGGCATAGTTTTTCTTTCCTTTTCGGACGACCATTACCGTTTCACTTGCAAGGTCAGCCGAGGTCAGGCGTTGTTTTTCGTCAGTTGCACGAATGTTATTCACATAAACACCACCTTCCTTGACTGCTCGTCGTGCCTCGCCACCACTGCTGGCCAGTTTCGCGTCCTGCAGCGCCTGAACAATCCAGTAGCCTTCGCCCTCTAGCACGTCGCGTGCGACTTCCTGGCTGGGCACGTCGGCAAAAATTTCGCTAAGACTGGCATCCGTTTGAACACCAATTTCACCGCCAAAGAGCATCTTGGATGCCCTCAACGCATTCGCTAAACCTTCCGGCCCGTGGACGAATTCCGTCAGCCATTCAGCGAGCCGATTCTGCGCTGTTCGACGCCCTGGATCGGACTCAGTTGCCCCCTTCAATTCGTCGTATTCAGCACGCTCGATCTCGGTCAAATAGGCAATGCACCGCATCACGTCTGCATCGTCAACATTTCGCCAATATTGGTAAAACTGGTAGGGACTGGTGCGTGCAGCATCCAACCAGATCGCTCCACTCTCAGTCTTACCCATCTTCCGACCATCGCTGGTCGTCAATAATGGCGCTGTAATTCCGAACAGTTGCTGCCCCAACATTCTCCGTCCAAGATCAATCCCGGCGGTGATATTGCCCCACTGATCGCTACCACCCGCCTGAATCAGGCAGCCGTGCTCGCGTGACAGATGCACAAAGTCATAGGCTTGCAAAAGCATATAGCTGAACTCTGTGTAGCTCAGCCCAGCTTCGCTCTCAAGACGTGACCGAACGGACTCCTTTCCCATCATGGCCCCCACGGGAAAGCTTTTGCCGACATCACGAAGGAATTCAAGGTAGGAATAACCCTGCATCCACTCAAAGTTATTCAACAAGATGGCGTGGTTGGATGATTCACTACCACCACCTGACTCATCATCTCCGAAGTCAAGAAATCGGCGCATCTGCGCCGCAACGCCATCAACATTCTTTTGCAGTTGCTCTGCGGACAGCAGATTGCGTTCTTCACTTTTTCCGCTGGGATCGCCGATCATTCCTGTCGCGCCACCGACTAACGCAATGGGCCGGTGTCCAGCTTTTTGAAACCGCCTCAGCATCATCAACTGCATCATACTGCCAACATGCAGGGAGTCTGCAGTAGGATCGAATCCGATGTAGACAGTTTGTGGAGCACTGGCAAGTAATTTTGCCAATCCGCCATCGTCGGTGCATTGGTGAACCAAACCACGCCAATTCAATTCTTCCAGCAAATTTTGTTCGGGCATTGTTTTATTTGGATTGATGGATCTGAGTGGCAAGTATCGCCTCGGCCACTGACAAGTCTTCGGGGTAAGTAATTTTCAGGTTATCTGCAGAGCCTTGCACCAAGGTGACATCGTGCCCGATTCTCTCAACCAGTTGCGCGTCGTCCGTTGCAGGGCGTCCATTGTGCTTCTGATAGGCCTGTTTCAACAACCCGATGCGAAAAACCTGAGGTGTAAGTGCAAGCCACAATTCACGACGATCCACAGTTCGACTCCCCCCGCTTTCCAATTTCCCGCGTTTCACGGTACCTGACACGGGTGTTGCGAGGATCGCAGCACCAGTCCGCTGGGCAGCAGTAAACACCGCAGCCATGTCATTTTGACGAACCAACGGGCGAGCAGCATCATGAATCGCAACCCATTGAACCGTGGGATCATCCCCCAGATGATCGAGTCCTGCTTGCACACTGTCGGTGCGTTCGCTGCCGCCGAGAACCAATTCGATCCCCAACTGCTCAACCATTGCCGCGTGACGTTTTCGGAACACGGCCTCATCAACTTGCGAAACCACCAACACAATACGGCCCACAGACTCGGAGTCCGCTAAGCGTGATGCAGCGTGAAACCAGAGAGGTTTTCCGGCAAGCTCTGCGAACAATTTATTGCTGGCAGCACCGAACCGTTGTCCACTACCAGCCGCCGGCAGAATCGCAGCAATTGAATCTGGCGTAAGATTGATTTGATCAGGTGCGGGCATGAAAGAAACGACCACTGCGAGACGTTGTGAAACGGTGCCGATGTATCAGCAGAAGAGATCGGTATAGCAGCGTGAGTGGATGGTTACAAGCAAGCCATCGCCGATGTTTCGGACGGGAAGACACTTAGCACAGGCTTTTACTCGCAATCTTCGTAATCTTCCTCGTCCTCTTCTTCCTCGTACTCTTCTTCGCTGCATTCGGAATCGGGTTCACCGTCCTCGGCTTCGTCATCTTCGACATCGTCATCTTCGTACTCAGCCTCGTCTTCATCTTCAGCAGCGTGTTCATCATCGGCAACTGGCTCCGTCGCCTGGCTCTGGCTGACGCTGGTCTCCTCAACTTCGTCTTCCTCTTCAACTTCAAGGCCTTGCATTGCCTGCCATTGAGCCATAGTCATGACTACTTCTCTCGCCTTACTTCCGTTGTAGTCACCCACGATTCCATCTTCGGCCATGAAGTCAATCAGCTTGGCGGCACGGCCATAACCGATCCCCAAACAACGTTGCAGCAACGAGCATGATCCGCGACCTTCACGAATGACCACTTCGATAGCGCTGTCATAAAGTTCATCCCGTTTCTTGATCTGCTCCATCGAGGTGCCATCCGCCCCGTCGCCTTCCTCTTCGACCTTCAGTTCCATCAACTCACCAACAAAGTTCTGCTCTCCTTTGCTGCAGTGGTCGCAGATGGTGTCAATTTCATCATCCGAAAGAAAGGTACCCTGACCACGAATCAACGTACTGGTACCGGGCCACAGGAACAACATATCGCCATTACCGAGCAACTTATCTGCTCCATTTTCATCAAGCACCACGCGACTATCGGTCTTACTGGCAACTTGGAAACTGAGACGGGCAGGCAGATTACTTTTGATCAAACCAGTGATCACATCAACGGTTGGTTTTTGAGTTGCAAGAATCAAGTGAATTCCAACCGCACGACTTTTCTGGGCAAGTCGAATGATATGCTGCTCAACATCCTTGCCCGCAGTCATCATCAAATCAGCCATCTCGTCAGCAACAATGACGATGAAGGGTAGTTTTTCAGGCACATCTCTGGTGGCGTCTGCCTCATCAATTTCGAGGCGTCGCATGATTTCTTCACGTCCCAGATCATTGAAGCTGTTGATGTGGCGAACGCCGACCTTCGCCAACAGGGAATATCGCTCCTCCATTTTCTCAACAGCCCAAGCCAGAATTGCTTCTGCTTTTTTCATATCCGTGATCACAGGGTGCATCAGGTGCGGCAGCCGCCCATAACCACTTAGCTCAACCATTTTGGGGTCGATCATCAGCATACGGACCTCGTCAGGTCTGCAGCACATCAGCACTGAGGTTATGATCGCGTTGAGACAAACACTCTTACCCGTACCTGTACGACCGGCGATGAGCAGGTGTGGCATTTTTGCCAAATCGACCACCATCGGATTTCCGGAGACATCTTTGCCGAGGAATACCGGAATATTCATCTTCGCTGATCGCGTGTCTGACTCCTCAATCACATCACGGAGTCGCACCGCCTGACGCGTCTCGTTAGGAACCTCAATGCCGACAGTATTCTTGCCAGGAATCGGTGCCACAATCCGAACACTCGGAACACGCAAAGCAATCGCAAGATCATCAGCAAGCCCGGTTATCTTGCTCAGCCGCAATCCGGCCTCAAGTTCGATCTCATATTGTGCGATGACCGGCCCGGTCTCGATTTCGACCACTCGAATATTGAAACCGAAATCACGGAAAGTTTCCTCCAGCACATGTGCCTTGCGACGCACTTCATGGAGTTGTTCCTCGTAGCAAACATCATCGCTTTGCTCGAGCAGTTCGATGCTTGGCAGACGGTAATCTTCCATACCGCCGGGCAACGACTCATTCATGTCTTCGAACATGTTATCCGATGAGTCGGACTTTTTCTTTCGCTTAGGTACCTTTACTTTGGGGTGCGAAAGGTTGTGCGATTCATCTTTTCGAACGGTATGTTTCTCGTTTCCGATCTCCAGTTCGCGCTCGGTAGATTCAGCGGCCCCATCGTCGGCTTCATCCCCATTTTCTGCGTTCTGATCGTCGTAGTCCTCATCGTCGTAGTCCTCTTTGACGAATTCCTCCTCGACATCCTCATCGTCTGCGGCTTCCACCTCGCGATCATCTGCCTTTGACTTTTTCTTGGGTTGGCGAAACTTGATAGTGGGTTCGCCGCGATCAGCCTTCTCGGAATCACCACTGGCATCACTTTCGCCATCCCCGTCTCCGTCGATCTTGATTGGTTCCTCAAGATCAGTGAACGGCCGACGACGACGCGAAGCAGGCAAAGCATTAGCGGCACGCTTCAATCCCGACTTGGAAACCTTGTGACCCTCCTTCAAAATTCGCTTGCTGGCGTACAGCAAGGCGTAGTCGCTAGTCATCAAAGTGCCGACCAGAAACAAGGTCAACGTCAAGATCCACGCTCCGGCAGGAGCGAAGTGTTCAAGCAGCCAAGTTGAGGTCATCGCCCCGAGAAAACCACCACCGCCAACCACTGGCAGGCCAGAAGCTTGCAGCGGCAACATTGCCCCACCGGTCGCGACGGCGATGACGATGATCGTGCCCCCCAGAGACCTCAAAACCGGTGCATTCAAATTGCCACGCAAGATCAACGCAGTCGCCACTCCACCCAAAGCACCAATCACAATCGCCGACGCAACACCTAAAGAATCCAGCAACAACGATGACAATAATGCACCCCAGTAACCGCACGCATTGGTAATGGTGGCATTGGGCGGAAAGATCGTGGCATCAGGAGTGTAGAACTCACTGATGGGCCAGATCGGTGTGTCGAGTGGGTCAGCCGCATTATGAGTGACAAGCGATACGGTCAGAATCAGCGTAAAAGCGATCAACACAAGCGCGCATACATCGCGAACGAGATTTGGTTTCCGTTCCAGCTCAACCGTTTCGTCTATCGAGGCAGCCGACATGCGTGCGCGCAATTTGAGTAGAGAGAGTACAACTCCTCTAAAAATCGGCTATTTGTGTCCTCGGTTGACAGCAGGAAGGTATGAATCGCTGCAACCGCTACAACCGTCAAGGTCGGACGCGCAACAGGACACGAGCAAATCCGCTCCCAAAGCAGCAGCAACTTCATCTTGGCCAGTTGCGACTGTATTCCCCCAGGGATATTTCCCTGTTGTTGGTTCAGCGAGACCCGGGGTGAAATCAGCCTTCGTAACGAAAGTCGATGGGGGCCTGAATGTCAGCATGCAAACTTTGATGGACGGGGCATTTTCTGGCTGCTGCTTCCAATCGTGTCCGCAAGTCCGCGTCGGCAACTGCGTTCGCGGGGATCGTAACGACCGTCCGCAGTGCACCAATTCGACGCACCGGCTCAGTAATCATTTCCTTCGTCACATGAATCTGCGTCCCTTCCAAATCGACGTCATGCCGTTCGGCAACCAGGCCGAGGATGGTCATCACACAGGTACCCAAGGCAGTGGCCACCAAATCGGTAGGCGAAAAAGACTCCCCTTTTCCTCCATTATCCGTGGGAGCATCCGTGCTCAGCTTTTGCCCGCTGGGGCCATGGGTTGCTTCACAACGAAGTTGCCCGGTGTATCCGACATTGATCTCAACAGCCATCTGCGACCTACTCAGGTTGTATTCAGGGATCTTGAACATGAAAAATTTGAACCGTGGATTACAGCTTAGTGCAATCATCCACAGTGAACGCAAGGTTCACAGGTAACCACAGAGTCTCGGCAGCCACAGAGTCTCGGCAGCCACAGAGTCTCGGGCCACAAGGCATCGGTGCGAGTCAAGCATTCGAAAAAGCTTGTCACTCCTCTTCGACATCGCTCATGACTAAAACAAACCAGTTGGTCAAACGATGCCCAAGACCTCGTGCCGAAACGGCATTGCATTCGCTTCACGAATGCATGAGGGATTCAGCTCATGTTGGCGAAATCAGCCACTTCTTGTGCTGTAAATTTGCGTTCCAAACGGGCACCCATTTGAGAAACAATTCTGGCTGCGGCATGGGATGCGAGATGTCCTGCCTGTTGCCACCCCATTCCATTGGTAATGCCATACAGAAGTGCGCCGGCATACATATCACCGGCACCAGTCGTGTCGATTGCTTTTGCCGCGGCTCCCTCTATCGGAAAAGCTTCGCCAGCATGCATGATGAGGGAACCTTTATCCCCAAGCGTGAGCGCCACGTTCTCAGCATGCTCGTGAATTTTTGCAGCGCACTGAATGGGATCTGTTTCTTTGGTCAGACTTTTTGCTTCTTCTTCATTGCAAAAGAACAAGTCGACTGGCCCGCGAACAAGGTCCCAGATTTCATCACGAATCATATTTACGAGAAAGGGATCAGACGCCGTCAAAGCAACTTTGACACCGGCTTGCTTTGCGAGGTCCATCGCACGGTACGCTGCTGCCTTGGTGGTTTCACCGGTCAGCAAGTAACCTTCGACGTAAACATATTTTGAGGATTCAACGAGCGTCTGCTCGATATCATCTTCAGTCAGCGTTGCGGATGCCCCTAAGTGCGTCAGCATCGTTCGCTGTGCATCATCCGTGATCAGTACGGCGCAAGTTCCAGTGCTGCTGCTGGCCGGTGTGACATCGATTCCGATGCCTAGCTCTCGCATGTCGCTTAGGAAAAACGACCCAATCTCATCATCGCCAACCTTACCGACATAGGCAGCAGAACCGCCCAAGTCAGCCAACGCCACGATCGTGTTCGCGGCAGAACCGCCCGCACAACGGTGCAGAGGTGAGCCGCCAAGTTTGCCTAGCACACCCGACTGCTGCTCCTCATCGACCAAGGTCATCACACCCTTTTCGATCTTCAGCTCTTCCAAAACCTGATCCGCGACTTGCGTCTGAATATCGACCAGGGCATTACCAACTCCGTAAACGTCTATGTCAGCCATTATCAATCGCCTGTGGATTGCGAGGGTTGAGGATTTTTGAATTTTGTGTGGTATCGGTTTGCTGTGCGGCAGTTTGTTTGCGGGCACGGCTGCCGGCAACTGGTCTCGACAAAGTGTCGCAGCTGACTGGGTGTACAGATGACTGAATTTACAGCCGACTGGATATACATCTGCCGCGTGCTACAGCGAACGAGGGTCACAGCGAACAAGGATCACAGTCGAAAACGGTCACCCCTGAGGGGTGCGATAACCTGCCATTGGACTGTCGCTGGTGGATCATCCCACGTCGGTTCAACCAAGGTAGTCGAACCAAGGTTCAGCAGAAAGTAGATCAAGGGCGGAATGGCGGCATCAGCAACTGAGCATCCCTACCGGACCGAGGGGCGTTTTTTTCGGGATCAAACGGGCGATCTCGGCCTGCTTCCTCTTGCCAAAATCATCCTTTCCGGCGACACTTGCCGGCTGAAAGAAATCCAGCATGCGACCAGATGGCCTCGATTGTCGAGGCCATGCTCATTTCGGACAGCTGTTTAGCAGCTCACCGAGAGCATGGATCGCATCCTGCGAACAGGTGAACATCCTGTTCCGCACCCCCTCCAACAGCGTCATGCGTGACGTAGAAAGGTTAGCCCATGGCCCGTTACACCGGCCCAAAAGCCCGTATCAACCGTCGACTCGGTACCCTGATTTACGAGACAGCGGGTGCCGCCCGTGCACTGGACCGTCGCCCACAGCCACCGGGAATGCACGTCCGTGGTCGCCGTCCCAGCAACTACGGCTTGGCGTTGATGGAAAAGCAGAAGATCAAGCACTATTACGGTCTTGGTGAGCGTCAGTTACGGCGTTATTTCGATGCTGTTGGCCGTAAGCCGGGCAACACGGGTGAATTGCTGCTTTTGATGTGCGAGCGACGACTGGACAACGTGGTTCGCCGCGTTGGACTGACCAAAACACGCCCACAAGCACGCCAGGGGATTACCCACGGCCACTTTTTGGTCAATGGTACCAAAGTCACGAAGCCTAACTATCTTCTGCGTCCCGGCGACATCATTGAGGTTCGCGGTCGCGAAAACCTCAAAAACCTTTATCGGGGTGTCATCGCAAACGCAGCACCTGACGCCCTCGATTGGGTGACTTTTGACAGTGAGAACCTGAAAGCGACGGTTTTGGGTCTGCCTGGACCAAGCGATATCAGCTTGCCAGTGGACGCGAACAGCGTGGTCGAATTCCTGTCTCGCTAGTCGACACGTTATATTGAGTCGAATGGGCGTTTGTGGATCATTGTGGCCGCAAACGCTGTTGAATCGAGCATGGCTGACAGCGATCACTCGAATCGGGTGACATGATCATCCGGGTCGTCTTTTCCTGAAAAGACTTGATCCGCAATGTCATTGTCCGCGGCGAGGGTCGTTTCGCTTTTCTGCTGACGCGAAGCACTGATGGTTTCCTGCCACAGATTGCGAGATCGCGATAGTGAGCCAAGCTCGTTATCTCTGGGATGACGGCCAAAGATCGCTTGACTCCCAGTTCATGCATCCTCTATCCAAATTTGCAAGGTAAGCCTCGCTCATGCATGCTCCAGTTGTTGTCCTTGGTGGTGGTCCCGGCGGTTATGCGGCAGCGTTCTTGGCGGCAGACGAAGGTCTGGATGTCACCATTGTTGAAGCCGAACCGCGACTCGGCGGTACATGCCTGCTGAGAGGTTGTATCCCTAGCAAGGCACTACTGCACGTTGCCAAGGTCATCAGCGAAGTTGAAGAGCTACGCGAAGAATGGGGCGTTGTTTATGACGAGAGCCCCAAAATCGATATCGATAAGGTGCGTGCTCGAAAAAACAAAGTGATTTCGAACCTGACAGGAGGTCTGGGGCAACTTGCCAAGCGTCGCAACGTCACAGTCATTCAGGCGAGGGGAAGTTTCATTGACTCGACTACTTTGAAACTTGAAGGTGATCACGAATCGATCCCCGACGGTGGAACACTTACCTTTGACACTTGCATCCTCGCGACCGGTAGCGTCCCGGCGATGCCGCCTTCATTCCGAATCAGTAGCGACCGGGTGATGGACAGCACCGGGGCTTTGGCTCTGGAAGACATTCCAGAGAATCTATTGGTGGTCGGGGGTGGTTATATCGGTCTGGAAATGGGCAGTGTGTACGCTCAATTGGGCTCTAAGGTCAGCGTCGTCGAATTAATGGACGGTCTTTTGCCTGGTGCCGACCGAGACCTCGTCAAGCCTCTGGCTAAACAGATTGATAAGCTTTGTGAGGGACGTGTATTCCTGAACACCAAGGTAGGTTCCCTGACAGAAGTGGGCGATAAAATCGAGGTCACCTTCGAGGGGCCGAACAAATTTGGGCACGAGCAATATGACCGCGTCCTGGTCAGTATCGGTCGCAGTCCGGTAACACGAGGGATTGGGCTCGAAAACACCAAGGTCGTGGTGAACGACCGAGGCTTTGTCGTCTGCGATGAACAGCAGAAAACAGCTGATCCACACATTCTCGCAATCGGAGACATCGCTGGCGATCCAATGCTCGCGCACAAAGCGACTCACGAGGGCCGCATCGCGGCTGAAGTTGTTGCAGGCAAAAATGTGGCATTCGACAAGGCTGCGATCCCTGCCGTCGTCTTCACCGATCCGGAAATTGCTTGGGCGGGCATTACGGAAGAAGAGGCCAAACGTGAGGGCGTCGACGTTGATGTTGAAATATATCCGTGGGCTGCCAGTGGCCGCGCACAGGCTCTTGGAATCACCAACGGCCTGACCAAGTGGCTGGTCGACCCTAAGACCGACAGAGTGCTAGGTTGCGGCATCGTTGGCAGCGGTGCTGGGGAACTGATCGCCGAGGCAGTTTTGGCAATCGAAATGGGTTGTGAAGTCCACGACATCACCGACAGTGTTCATCCCCACCCAACGCTCAGTGAAACATTGATGAACGCTGGTGAAGTCCACTTCGGAACCGCTACCGAGATTTTCAAGCCAAAGAAAAAGCCCGCAAAAACCTGAATCAAACTCGCTCAGTGATTGGCGGGCAGCATGCAAAGCCAGAAAAGAGAGCATGGAAACACGCTTAACGTTCTGGCTGGTATGACGCTTTGCTAAAATCAACGGATGTAGCGACAAAGTCCAGCATGTACAGGCAAGAAAATTTGGCGTGATGCCATGAAGCCGGTGCAGAGTAGATCACAGCAATCGACTCTTTTTTTTTGTCGGCCACATCTCACACTTTCAGGGTCGTAGCGTCTACAACATGCTTCGAAGACCACCTCTGCCGATCTCAAAACTGCGAGATTTCAATTGAAGCCGCGACCGCTCCTTGTCCTGTCGCTCGAAGGGCTGACTCCCGCTGCCCTTGGGTGCTATGGATCATCATGGAACAGGACTCCGGCGATTGACGCCATTGCTGATACCGGATGTGTCTGGGATCGCTGGCTGGCAACCGATGATCAGCCGTCGAATATGTTTCTGCAGATGGTTGAAAGCCTGAACCAAACCACCCACTGGAAAGACAAGTGGCAGGCCAACGGAAGCATCGATCTGATCACTGATGTGGAAGACATCGCAAATCACTTTGAGCAACTGCCGTTTGATCGAATGGTGTCCTTGCATGATCGCGAACAGCAACGAGAGCATGCACCAGCAGAGGACATTGTTGAGACTCAACTTGGTCAATTGGTGGCTGCCGCAATCGAACGTGATGCAGAGCAAGATGACTGGAGCATCATGTGGCTGCACAGTGACTTTCTGACCAAACGCTGGGATGCACCGCGTTACATGGCGCTAATAGATGAAGCCGACGAGGACTCGCTCGCCCCTAGCGATGAAGTCGAACTGCTTGAGAATGCCGATGAAGTCACTGAAAGGGTCGAGAAACTGCCACCCTATTTCGAGGACCTTACCCCGCCAAGCTTCCAACTACCCACCGAAGCGCATCCTGATTTGGTGATGTCGTGGATGCGTACCTATGGATGCCAAATCCGTATGCTCGACGTTCTGATCGAGATTCTCCTAACATCGCTGAAAGCAGACGATCCGCATGTGCTGATCGTGGGCACCAGCGGCTTCCAGCTGGGCCAACATGGATGGATGGGACATCGACTTGGACCGCTAAGAAGTGCCGACATTCGACTCCCCTTGATCGTTAGCGACCTCGGCCCACTGCACCTGCCCCAACTGAGCGGTGGCGATACATTTCCCAATCTTCTGGATCAAATCGCAAGCCATTCGTCATCTGAAGAATCAGGCTCGCTCATGTGGTCCCCCGAACAATGGTGCCAATCCGATGAAGGCACCAGCGTGATCACCCAGTCAGACCGAACCGAACACGCCGTCACGACCCCAGACTGGTTCTACGTGCAAGATCACGATCAATCCGAACACCTCTATTTGAAACCGGATGATATCGACGACTTCAATGACGTCGCGCGATTACGCCCCGATATCGTTGAACAACTCATCAACACACAAAAAAACCCCACCGATCAGTAGACCGGCAGGGTATTTTGACTTTCGGGTGACCCAGTCAGGATTATCCATCCCGACTTCGAGCCCTCAACGACGACTAGGCGTCGGTCTTTGCATCAGCAACTGGTGCTGGAGGAGCAGCTTCCGTGGCGGAATCGCTGCTGCTTGCAGCTTCCTCAACAACTGTTCCGCATGGAGCAGCTGTTGCACATGGAGCAGCTGTTGCACATGAGCTCTCGCAGCAAGACTTGTTGCGACGAACTTTGCTGAACAAACGCTTGAAAAGACAAGGCTTCTTGCAGCAAGAATCTTCACAGCAGTCAGTCTCGGTTGCGCAAGGTGCTGCCTCACAAGGAGTCGCACATGGAGCAGCTGTCTCACATGGAGCAGCTGTTGCACATGGAGCAGCTGTCTCGCATGGAGCAGCTTCAGGAGCACAGCAGTCGGAAGCGTGCTTTGCCTTCAGGCGTGCAAGCAGTCCACCACCACAGCTCTTGTGACACAGGTTACCCAAAACTTTTCCGCCGCAGCTTTTAGCATGCAGACGCGAGAAAAGTCCTCCGCCGCAGCGACCAGCTTCGGCAGTTGTGTCAGTCATAGCAAGTCCTGCACCAATCATCAGTGCGAACGCGGCAACGCCGCTCACCACAGTCCGATTCATCTTCAATCTCCAGAGTTCGGAGTTAGGTGCGATCCGAATTCGCACATCATGGTTATGGGCCTGATTCCTGAGGCCCCACATCTCGCGCCGTTGACGACGTGCCAACTGGCTCACGAATGCTGCGGCAGACACCCAATCAGTTGCAACCTGGGAGGTTTGCGTAGGTTATTCCGACCGCGTAATTTCGAGCGATAGGGTAACTAGCGACACATGGGTGTCAATCGGGCGTGACTTGAAATTCAGGAATTATTGTCACAAAGAGACGCAGCAAATTTCTGAGCGAGTCAGAATAATTGCCGCGTAGACCAGACCATACGTCCGGCAACAGAGGCCGCAAAAGGCGGTATCGCCCCCTTAATTGCTAGCAATGGCCAAATTGAGGCCATCGGAGTCGCATGGGGGGGGATCCTAGGTCAAGCTTGAAATCAACGATTCAGCGTTGATTCTGGGGCGGTAGCCTGCGACGAAACTTCTGAATTGCCTGAGGCGGGTTCGGACAACATCGCTGCCATTTGATTCCCATCCTCGAAATTG
>Ga0315321_10002755_pt1 | contig 13647 bp, 9 predicted proteins | sample M180m21515metaG_FD_203464 | JGI IMG/M metagenome (GOLD analysis project Ga0315321, IMG submission 203464) | Ammonia-oxidizing marine archaeal communities from Monterey Bay, California, United States - M1 80m 21515 | ecosystem: Environmental > Aquatic > Marine > Intertidal zone | place: USA... | reverse complement strand
ACAACAGGCGAGTCATACACAATTAGTAATACTAGTGATTCAGCAACGCATGGAACGTTTATAGCAACTGTAGTTGACTCAACTACATTTACTGTGCTTAGTAGTTTTAATGGTTCAGCAACAGGTTCAGCAAGTTTAGTTGGATATATAGATTCGAACGCAACAGCAGATAACCAAAAAAGACAAGGTAACTTAACTGTACACGGTGGACTAACATTAAGTAGAGGTATAGACGGCGGTGAAACAGAAGGCAGGAAACAAGGAGCGGGTACATTTACGTCACGTTCTACTATGTTCCATGTTAAGTCTCCGAATGCGACATTTGCCGCTTCGCAGTCATTCTCGTCCAATGTACAGCAATTTCATTTTAAAGATGAATTAGGAACACCTGGCGTAGAATCAGCAATGAGCTTTTCAGGTTCGAACGTATTTGTATTAACAGGTACTAATGACACTGTAGACACTTACTTAGGTTCAGAAGCAACTGGTAACATTAGTGCAGTTTCAGGGTATGCTAATACAGAAATAGGTGTGTCAAGAGCACATTACCAGAACTGGGGCAAGACCACTAAGTTTGTAGGTGACTTCGCTAATGTATCATTATACACAAATGTGTATGACAAGTCAACTGAATCAGACCAAGCAAATAATTCAGGTGATGGTAGTACATTTACTACTGGATCAAGACCGTTAGAAAGACTCACAGTTGATGGAGCAATACAGGTAGGACCGAGACATACACCTGATGACTTACTAGTTAACGGTACAATATTTTACGATAGAAATGATAACAAATTAAAAGGTGTACAGAACAATATGGTTATTGAACTTTCAGGTGAGACTGTAAGTACAATACACCCAGGTGATGGCACAGGCGACCAGCCATTATCACAAGCATTGAGTGGCTCAACATATTACTTGAAGCAACTATCCGGCGGCAACGGTATAAACCTAGCAAACGCTGGTTCTGATAGTTCTGATATAATCACAATATCAACAGACGATTCATATGTTAGAGGATTAATAAGTGGTTTAGGCAATATAGATTATAATCCTTCAACAGGTGTTTTAAGTCAATCTTTAACAACAACAGATATTGCAGAAGGCAACGGCTTATACTATACAGACGAAAGAGTAGACGACAGAGTAGGAGCATTAATTGTTGGCGGAGCAAACGTCACAGCAACATATGATGACACAGCCGGCACATTAACTTTAGATGCAGATTTATCCGGCGATGTTACAAGTGTTGTAGCAGGAGCAGGTTTAATCACAGGCGGCACATCAGGTGACGTAACATTAGACATTGGCGCAGGTACAGGTATTACTGTAAACGCAAATGACATAGCAATAACAAATACAGGCGTTACCGGAGCCACATACGGTACTGCTTCACAGACACCAACGTTCACTGTTAATGCACAAGGACAAATAACAGCGGCACAGCAACAAGCAATTGATATTACTGCATCACAAGTTAGCGACTTTAACGAAGCACTAGAAGATAGAATAGGCAGTGGCTTTGTAGTAGGCGGCAGTAATATAACTGTAACATATGATGATGTTGCAAACTCATTTACAATTGATGCAGATAATGTAGGTGATGTCACAGCCGTTATAGCAGGTACTGGTTTAAGCGGAGGAGGTAGTGCAGGAGACGTTACACTTAATCTCGATGCAAATACAAGTCTTGTTACAGAAGGTACAAATTTATATTATACAGACGAAAGAGTCGATGATAGAGTTGCAGACTTAATTGTAGCAGGTGTCAACGTTGCTAAAACATATGACGATAATACCGGCACATTGGAAATTAGAGTACCATATGAGAACATTGATGACAGGGTTGGTAATATATTAGCAGGCTCTGGAAACATTAATGTAAATTATGACGATGCAAATGCACTGATAACAATCAGTGAAAGTTTAACTACAACAGATATTGCAGAAGGCGACAACTTATATTATACCGACGGAAGATTTGATACAAGACTTGCAACTAAAGATACCGGCGATGTAGCAGAAGGTGGTAATCTTTATTACACAGATGCTAGAGCCAGAAGTGCTATTAGTGTAAGTGGTGATTTAAGTTATAATAGTTCAACTGGTGAAATTAGTTTCACAAATGATGCTGGTGATATTGAAAGTGTTGGTGCTGGAGACGGTTTAAGTGGAGGCGGCACAACCGGTGCAGTTTCATTAGCAGTTGATAGTACAGTAGTTAGAACATCAGGCACTCAAACTATAGCAGGCAATAAAACGTTAAGCGGATCTACACAAATAGATGCATTAAATATCGCAGGCAATTATGATTTACCAACAGCAGACGGTAGTGCTAACGAAGTACTAACCACAGACGGTTCAGGTAACTTATCCTTTGCTGATGTAACCACAATTGGCGGAACAATTACAGGTGTTAGTGCCGGCTCAGGTCTAACAGGTGGCGGTGTTGCTGGTACAGTAACATTAGATGTTATAGGTGGAACAGGTATTACTGTAAATGCAAATAATATTGCTGTAAACATGGGTGCATTTAGCACTACTGATTTAAGTGAAGGCACAAACTTATATTATACCGACGGAAGATTTGATACAAGACTTTCGGCTAAGGATACAGGCGATTTATCAGAAGGCGGTAACCTTTATTATACCGATGCAAGAGCAAGAGCGGCAGTAAGTGCAACACTTGGTACAGCAGGTTATACGGAAGCCACAGGTGTGTTTAGCCTACCAAGTACCACAGCACATATTACAGAAGGCACTAATTTATATTATACTCAGGCTAGAGCAGATGCTAGAGTAGACGCAGGATTTACTGCTAAGTCAACAAGTGATTTATCAGAAGGCACTAATTTATATTATACTACTGCAAGATCAAACAGTGCCATAGACACAAGAGTTACAAAAAGTTTTGTTGACGCACTTAACGTAGACGCTGATACACTAGATGGTATTAACAGCAGTTCGTTTATGAGAAGTGATGCGGCAGATACACATAGTGGTACTATTACACCTAACGCAGACAACAGCATTGACTTAGGTAGTGGTTCACTTAGATACAATGAAGTACATGCAGTAACATTCCAAGGTACAGCAAGTTCGGCACAATTTGCGGATTTGGCAGAAAGATATGTTGCAGATGAATCTTATGCACCAGGCACAGTTGTAGAATTTGGTGGAGCAAATGAAGTAACAGCAGTTACTAAAGAAGGTACTCCAGCAGTAGCAGGTGTTGTTTCAACAGATCCAGCATACTTAATGAACGCACAACTTGAAGGAGACACTGTTGTAGCAGTTGCTCTTAGAGGAAGAGTTCCTTGTAAAGTAATTGGTCCAGTTAGAAAAGGTGATGTACTCATAGCAAGTGGTAAAAAAGGATTAGCCAAAGCGGCTCCATTTAGAGGATATCAAACACCGGCGGCAAGTATTGTTGGTAAGGCTGTTTCCGAAAACTTAACACATGGCGAAGGCGTTATTGAAATAGTTGTTTAAGGTTTCAAACACTAACATTTCCTAGTTTCTCGATAAATACTGTTTATAAATAAGGCGGGAGCCTTACTTTATGACTAGGCTTTCGACGGACTGTCTAGACTACATAAACGTAGAACATAAAAATAGGAAGAATACAATGGCCACAGCAATCCAATGGAGACGAGGTAATACTTCCCAAACTGCAAATTTTACAGGTTTGGTTGGTGAGATCACAGTCGATACAGATTTATCTACCGTTATTGTCCACGACGGCTCAACAAGCGGCGGACATAGGTTAGCGAAGTATTCAGAACTTTCAGCATTCGGTGATGGAGATATTACAAGTATAGTAGCAGGAACAGGTTTATCTGGCGGTACTACTAGCGGAGACGCAACTCTTAATATTGACAACACAGTTGTTGCAACGTTAACTGATTCGCAAACTTTAACAAATAAAACTCTTACTAGTCCAGTTTTTAACACTGGCGTAAGCGGTTCAGCAATACTAGATGCAGACGATATGTCTGGTGCTAGTGCTACAACACTTTCAACTTCAGAAAGCATCAAAGCATACGTTGATGCACAAGTTGACACAAAAGATGCATTAAGTGAACTAAGTGGTGACACAGATGATGTCACAGAAGGTTCAAGCAACTTGTACTATACAAGTGCAAGAGCTAACGCTGATTTTGATACAAGACTAGCAACTAAAGAAACAGACGATTTAGGCGAAGGTTCAAGTAACCTTTACCACACAACTGCAAGAGCAAGAGCGGCCCTAAGTGGCGGCGTTGGTATCGACTACGATACTGCTTCCGGTGTAATAGAACTTACTGACCAAAACTATGTTTCAGGTGTAACAGCAGGTTCAGGTTTATCAGGTGGCGGCGCCACTGGTAATATCACTGTTGCTTTAGACTATGAAAATTTAACAGGAAATTTAGTACCAAGTGCAAACGTAACATACGACTTAGGTTCAACAACAATGATGTGGAAAGACATATATGTTGGTCCAGGTTCATTATATGTTAACGGACAAAAAGTATTAGAAGATGATGCTGGTACAATTACAGTTAGTGCAGACGCTAACCAAAACGTTGCATTAGTAACTTCAGGTACAGGTGACGTTGAATTAAACGCAGGCGGAACAGGTGTAATTAATGCTCAATCAAACATGCTGTTTGATGCTAGCCAAACAATTGGTGGTACAGGCGGCTTAACACTTTCAAGTAATATTAACGCAAGTAGTAACTACATTAATAACGTAGGTACTCCAGCAGTTGCCGGCGATGCTACAAACAAAACGTATGTAGACGGCACATCATATATTACTGGCGGTGACGGTATTGATAACAATTCAAGCACAATTGAAGTTGATGCTACAGTTGTAAGAACAACTGGTGCTCAAACTATTGCTGGCGAGAAAACATTCAGTAATGATGTAATATTTAACGGTGACTTCACTGTTAACGGTACAACATCAACAGTTAATACTGAAACAATTTATTTAGAAGATAACATTATTACTTTGAACTATGGTACTTCAGGCGCTCCTACAGAGAACGCAGGACTTACAGTTGACAGAGGTACTAGTGCAGATGTAAACATACAGTGGAATGAAACTTCAGACCAGTGGGAAATTACCACAGACGGTAGTTCATACACTAAGATTGCAGAATCAACATCAGACTTATTAGAAGGTTCTAATTTATACTATACAACAACACGTTGGGATAGTAAAATGGCATCAGCTGATACAGGCGATTTAGCAGAAGGTTCAAACTTATATTATACAGATACAAGAGCTAGAGCGGCAATTAGTGTTGCTGGAGACTTATCATACAACAGTTCAACAGGTGTAATTACATTTGTTAACGATGCAGGTGATATTAGTTCAGTTACAGCAAGTACTGGTTTAACAGGTGGCGGTTCTTCAGGCGATGTTTCATTAGCAGTTAGCCCTAGTTACATTAAAGGCTTATTTAGTGCAGGCGGAGACCTATCATACAGTGATGGTGTGTTTAGTTTCACTAATGATGCAGGTGACATTGAAAGTGTTACAGCAGGAAATGGTTTAACAGGCGGTGGTACAAGTGGTGCAGTTTCTATTGCATTAAGTGACTCACACGTTTTAGGACTAATAAGTGCTGGAACAGGTATTACATACGATGATAGTACTGGTGAAATTTCACTTACAGATACTGGTTACTTAACAGGTTTAACAGCAGGTAACGGTTTAACAGGTGGCGGCACAAGTGGCACACCAACAATAGCACTAAGCGACTCGCATGTAAGAGGATTATTCAGTGCAAGTGGTGATATTTCATATAACAGTTCAACTGGTGCATTTAGTTTCACAAATGATGCAGGTGATATTGAAGCCGTTGTAGCAGGTACGTTATTAGACGGTGGCGGAACTTCAGGTTCAGTTACATTAAACGTTGACCTTACAGAACTTCCAGATATGACATCGGCAGTTGTTGGTTCATCTGACGAACTAGTAATATTAGATTCAGGTGTACAAAGTAGAAAACTTATTAGTGAAATCACACTAAGCGACTTTAGTAATGACTTAGGCAACTACGGTGGTTGGACAACTAACGTTGGTGATATTACTAACGTAGCGGCTGGCACTGGATTAAGTGGCGGCGGCGGAAGCGGTGCAGTTACACTTAGCCTAAGCCACTTAGGTATTCAGTCATTAGGTGATCCAAATGACGACAGAATTATGATGTGGGACGATAGTGCTTCAGCAACTGCTTGGTTAGACGCAGGTACAGGTATAAGCATTAGTGGTACAACTATGTCAGTGAACATGGGTGCATTTAGTACTTCAGACGTATCAGAAGGTACTAACCAATATCATACAAGTGCAAGAGTTAACTCGCTTATTGATGCAAGAGTTACTAATTCTTATGTAGACGCATTAAATGTTGATGCTGATACATTAGACGGAATTAATAGTTCAAGTTTCATGAGAAGCGATGCCGCAGATACACATAGTGGTACTATTACTCCAAGTTCAGACAACAGTATTGACTTAGGAAGTGGTTCACTTAGATACAATCAAGTATTTGCAGTAACATTCGAAGGTACAGCAACATCGGCAAAATTTGCGGATTTGGCTGAGAAATACGAAAGCGACGAAGAACTGGAAGCAGGAACAGTTGTATGTTTCGGTGGAGAGAAAGAAATAACAGCATGTGAACATGAGGCTCATCACGCAGTAGCAGGTGTCATTAGTACAGATCCAGCATACATGATGAACTCAGATGCAGACGGTCAGTATGTAGCATTAACAGGAAGAGTACCAACTAAGGTTACTGGTCCAGTTGCTAAAGGTGACTTGCTTGTAAGTTCAAGTGTTAAAGGTCATGCTAAAGCAGATAACAACGCACAAGCAGGTAGAATCATTGGTAAAGCAGTTGGTTCAAACGAAGCAGGTGAAGGTGTTATTGAAGTTTTAGTTAATATGATGTAAAGAATCCTTAACTACCTTAGGGACCGTGACAACAGTCACAAAAACAAAAAGGGAGCAGAAATGCTCCCTTTTTTTGTGTCAACTAAATTAAGAAACCCTAGGTAAAATATTTTCTATATTTCCAGATTTCATTATTGAGTCAAATTTTTCGAAGTAGTCAGATGCTGTGTCACGCAATGGACGAGTTAATCTGGCTACTATTCCTAATGGATTCGCCATGTTATTCTCCTAAATGTATGAACACACATGTAAGACATGTTTGGGGTAACCTCACCTCTAATGAGGAATGTTACAACTAATCAAACTCTATGTTACAGTTGTGTTACAGAAGTATTTATACAATTATGTATTTTTAGTACAAAAAACTAGTCATGCTCTCGTAAAAAAGTTTAAAAAACGATAAATACATTTACATATATTATACATACAACACATCACACATTCTATATATAAAAACAATAAACACATAGGTGGAGTAGATGGAAGACATTTTTAAGTTAATCGGCGAAGTGGGCCTCCCAATTGCCGGTTCCCTCACGATGGGATTTTTTATATTTCTCATAATCAAACAAATGCTTGCCGGCATAGTCGGGCAAATAGAAACACTCACGATGTTTTGTAATAGTTTAGAAAATAGAGCAAGAACAATGAGTAATGAAATGATGAAAATTGATTTGCTTGTAAGCAGTGCATTAGACCTCAGACCAGATATAGATAGAATTGCGAGAGCAGAAAACTTTGTGGAAGATGGCAAGTTGGATGTTAGGAGAGACTAGTGGATATAGCACAACTTGTTTCAGATCACGGCTACCCAGTAGTCGCTACAGTCGGACTTGGCTACTTTATTTTTTATGTATGGAAATTTATCGGTACAGAAATTAAGCCAGCATTAGGACAAATGCATATGGCATTAATTAGAGTTATTGACCAAACCAGAATGCTTGACCAAGACATGATTAGATTACAACAAAAAGTAAATGTTGTTTTAGAATATAGAGCAAGGCAAGCCGTATTAGAAGACGCAGAAGAAAAAGAAGCATTACAAGAGTTAAAAAAACAGGAAGTTGAAAAATGAATAAGGTATTAATGATAGCGGTTGGCTATATTATGATTGCTTTTACAGCCAATGTACAAGCAGACCAACTAGTACATAAATTTAAATCTCCTAGTTTCAGCGGAGTAGGTACAGGAGCACATTACCTAACGATTGAAAATCAGGAAAAAAGTCGCAAAGACAAGATTAGAGACGACATAGAGTCAGCACTCAAGGCGGCAGAACGTGAAGAATCTAACAGCACAATAAACAAATTTATTAGAAATTTAGAAAGTAGAATATATGCACAGATATCAAAAGGATTAGTTGATAGTATGTTTTGTGATCCAGCAACAGTAGTAGAATGCACAGGTTCAGATTCAGGTGATTTTACTATTGAAGGTAACAACGTTTCATACCAGATTGTATTAAACGAAGATGGGTTAGAAGTTATGAGGTTGACTATTGTAGATCCAGATGGTTCTGTAACTGAGATTGAGATACCGATTGGTATCGGAAGTATTGGCGGCGGATAATGAAAAACTTCAGTTTGATTTTTGCCTTAGCGGCACTATTGCTAACTTCTGGGTGCGCCAGCATCGCCATTCCTGGTGATGAAATATGCAATACAAATTTTTTAGAGTGTGTGGAGGAACCTAAACAAGTAGAATTACCTACTTATAGAAAGTTGCGTTATCTTCCTCCAGCAGAAACAATGCCAGTAGTGGCAGTATACAAGTTTGACGACTTAACAGGACAAAGATTAAGCACAGACGGGGCGGCTAGTTTTAGTACAGCAGTTACCCAAGGTGCAAAAGATTTATTAATCGATGCTCTTAAGGCGGCAGGAGCCGGCAAAGATCCGAAAGGTACTTGGTTCCGTGTTGTTGAGAGAGGATTTGGATTAGATAACTTAGTGCGAGAAAGGCAAATTATTCGTAGTACAAGAGAATCGTATGCGAATGATGAAAAGCCTGCACAACAAGTACAGCCATTATTATTTGCTGGGATGATATTAGAAGGCGGCGTCGTGGGTTACGACTCTAATATAGAAACAGGTGGCTCAGGTGCAAGATACTTGGGTATTGGGACAACTAACCAATATCGAAGAGATAGTGTAGTGGTATCATTAAGAGCAGTTAGTACATTAACTGGAGAAGTGATATTGAACGTACAGACATACAAGACCATTCTAAGTGTCGGGCAAGCCGGCGATGTATTCAAGTTCCTTGACATGGATACGAAATTGCTCGAAATAGAAAGCGGTTTGACAGAAAATGAGAGTGTAACATGGGGAGTTCGGTCAGCGATTGAAGCCTCTGTTTTAGCTCTTATAGAACAAGGTGACGAGAGAGGATTTTGGAAAATTGTTTATCCTGAAGATTGGGACGAACAAGTTGCAGAACAGGAACAGGCTTATTGGTTAAAAATATCTGATAAGATAGCTGAACCTATGAGTAACGCAGAATCTGAATTCAGAGATGACGAGTCAATTGTAAAACAAATTTTTTACAAAAAAGACTCTTAAAAAAATAAACCATATATGGAGTAAGTTATGAAGACTAAAAGTTTTTCTTTAAAAAACACAATATTAACCGTCTTCGCTATAACAGGGATATTATCAATGGATCTAGCATCTGCTGATAATGAGGTATTGATAGATCAAGTTGGAGACAACTTAACGTTAACAATTCTACAGGCAGGCTATGGTAATAGTTTGTCCGGTGATACGAGTCAGTCTACTGATTTAACTCTAACCGGTAGTAGTTTAATTGTTGATCTAATCCAAGACGGTAACCTAAACGAGATGTTCGGTTCATGGGTACTTGATGGATCAGGTTCTAGTGTATTAGATTTTTACTTTCAAGGCAACAGCAATATTTGGGATATGAATATCGGTGCTACTGGTAGTGGTGACTATACTGATATCCTTTCGAATATTACCGGTGACGGCAATATTTTTGATATTGATATAGGCGGAAACGCTACTGCAGAAAGTTCGAATATGGATTTAATCATATTGGGATCAAGAAACGATTTTTCTACTAGTTTTACAAACAGTAAAGTCTGGGCCGCGGGTTCAGGAAACAACTCTACTGGTACACAAACTTTAGCAGGAATAGTTATTGATTCTAGTTATAATACTTGGAACTTTGATATTACAGGTGACGATAATGCGTTTGCAACATTGCAAAACGGAAATGACTCACATATCTTAACTGTAGAATTAGATGGTAGCGATGGCGATTTTCAATTTATACAGAATATGACTACAACTTGTACACCAGCATGTAACGGTGTTATAAATTTAGAAATAGATAGTGAAAATGCATCAGTTAGTATTAAACAGACAGACTAAGTTATTAGCATTATTGCTAATAGCAACATTTAATGTGCAAGCCTCCGCTGAGTCAATTGGCGGAGTGCTTGAACAGTCTGGCACTGTAGCACAGATACAACGAGACAGAGAAAACATACCAGCAATTTTAGATGAAAGTATAGCCAGTATGGATGAAGTAGAAACAAAAAACGGCAGATTAAAAATTAAATTTGTTGACGACACACTAGTAAGTTTAACAGAACACACTTATATGGTTATAGATGAATATGTGTATGACCCAAATCCTAGTAAGAGCAAAATGGCTTTAAATTTTGTATCAGGTACAGCAAGGTTTGCCACAGGCGGATTAGGTTTAGTACCTAGGGAAAATATACAAATACAAACTCCTACAGCCAGTATTGGTATTAGGGGAACAGATTTTACTACCACAGTAGATGAACTGGGTAGAAGTTTGGTAATATTATTACCAGATGAGAATTGCACAGACAAGGTTAAATTAGAAGAAGGCTGTGCTCCAAGCGGAAGTATAACAGTTACAAATGATGGCGGTACCCAAGTACTAACAGAAGCATATCAGGCAGTAATGGTAAGCACCTTTGAAACTATACCTACAACACCTGTTGTACTAACCGATTTAAATTTAAATATGATAGACAATATGTTTATTGTAAGTGAGCCGGCAGAGATTACTGTGGCAAAAGATGAACAAATACAGGAACTACAAGGTGACGCAGGATTACTAGACTTCAACGGACTTGATGCTGATGCACTAGAGATTGAAAGTTTAGATGACAACACAAAAGACAACTATGAATTTACAGAGTTGGACATAAACTTTCTAGATGTTGAATTTTTGAAAGACTTGTTAACCATACTAGAAGATAACATTGATTCTTTGGGTAACGAATTAGATGACAACGGTGGAGACGGAACAGACAGACTGATAGGAACAAGATTTGGTAATGACCCAAATACACAGTTTAATAGTTTTGCAGAATACGATGGAAAAATATTTTTATTAAGACAAATATCAAATACTATTGGAATTAAATTAGAAAAAGGATCAACTGCAAGAGTTGAAATATTTGACGAAGATAACGGGGAGGACTTAATATGCCTAAACAGTTGTGACGGCATATACATAAGCATAACACAAAATGAATAAAAAAATATTATTAATACTTACTATGTGTATACTTACAGAACAAGTATATGCACAAGATAACGAAGTCCATATAGACCAAGCAGGAAATAACTTCGTGCTTGATGCATTGCAAGAAGGTTACGGAAATAAAGTTAGAGCTTTAAATAACGCAAACGGTAAAGCCAGTCTTAATGGGGCAGATTTAACACTAAGCATACAACAACGAGGCAACAATAATGATTTGGGTTTGTGGACTAGCGGTAGCGATCAAAATGTGGATGCCTATGTAGAAGGTAATAACAACGGATTATTTTTAGATAACCACGGTAATTATGGTAAATTAAAAGTAGATGTAGTGGGTGATAACAATTATGCTTGGTTAGAAGCAGGTACTAGTAATTCTAGTACTGATAATGAAATACAACTTTGGCAAGAAGGCGATGACCATTATGCTTACCTTGAAGTATATTCTGGTAGCAATAATAGTATCGATGCTTTCCAAGGCGCCGGGCAGGATGACAATTATATTAGAGCTATTATAGGTTCCGGAGCAGATAACAACGATCTCAGAATATGGCAAGGCAAACACAAAGACGGCACAACAGATTCAGACGAAAAGGGAGACCACGAAGCATACTGGACTGTGACTGGAGATAATAATTCGTTAGCAAGTTATCAAACAGACACAAACAGATCAAGTGGTGGAGCAGGACATCATTTAGCACACGTTATCACAGGCAATAGTAATAACGTAGAGCATCAGCAAAAGGGCAAAGCAGGACACGATGGTTTTATAGAAATAGGCGGTGATAATAACACTGTGGAATTATATCAACGTGGTAACGGTGGTGTTAAATGGGCAGACATTGTGTTAGATGGCAGTGGTCATACTGTAGACGTTAGCCAACGTGGCACAAATTATGCATCAGCGGCTATCGATTTAACATACGGTACTGGTCCTTACAATCTCAACCTAACACAAAACGTTACATCAGCATCAGGTAGTTATAGTATAACAGGTGTATGTTATAACACAGCAGGGTGTTCAGTAACAGTAAATGGTAATAACTAGTAGAGGAATAACATGCAACACAATAGAGAAATAGTAGAACTAGTACCATATTCGTTCAATAAGGATTTTATATTAGTTTGTTCCATAGGCTTAAACATAGGCTTTGCAATAGGGTTGTTTCTGATTAATTGAAACGTATCTTATTGAACTACGCCGATGATTTTGCATAAATAAACACTGTAAAAGGGATATACCCTTTCACTAAACAGGAGAATGTTATGACTAGATTTTTATCTATAACAGCATTCCTCGGTTTTGTTCTTTTCTTACCTTCATGTGCATCAGTTGGCGCAGTTATTGAAGGTGGTAAAGAGTTTACAACAGGTGTAGTAGATGGATCCGTTAATGCTGTTTCGACAGTAAGTCAAGCAGTTTTAACAGATGTATCTAGTATTACAGCAACAGCGGCTACGGCGGCTGGCGGTGTAATCGAGACTGTTTCTACAGAAATTGATAAACAAACCGACGAATTGCAAGAAGAAAAACCTGAGGGAAAGTAACATCTTCATCGTCTAGGAAGGCAGATGAAGAAATTTCAGAACAAGACATGAAATTTTTAGTTAAGAGTATCATGAAGTACTGTTCAAAAAACCCTAAGGAATGCGAGTAAAAAAAGCACACTCCGGTGTGCTTTTTCTTTTATACGATAAGTATATTAATGAAATGGTTAATTCTTATTGTTACAATTTTTTTAGCACTACCTAGTTATTCTGCTAGTTTAACCCAAAGCCAAATACAATTCATTCTTGCAGGAGACACTTGTTGTTATTCGCAGGAAGTATTGGATATTGTGCAACAACCAGTATACGAATATCATCGACCATATACAATTGACTTAGACTTACCACCATTAAAAGAACCAGCATCTAAATTTACATGGACAGTGTTCTATGCGTTACAAGTATTAGATGTGTACACAACTGAAAGAGCATTACAATATAATTGTGTTGAAGAAGTCAATCCTATACTCGGCAAATCACCAACTGTAAACGACATAATCAGACTGAAAGTACTATTACTTGCTCCTGCACTGTGGTATACTAATGAGTACGAAACGATAACTGACGAAGATTTAGCAGGGGCAAATTACATGATGACAGCCGTA
>Ga0315321_10002753_pt1 | contig 13649 bp, 13 predicted proteins | sample M180m21515metaG_FD_203464 | JGI IMG/M metagenome (GOLD analysis project Ga0315321, IMG submission 203464) | Ammonia-oxidizing marine archaeal communities from Monterey Bay, California, United States - M1 80m 21515 | ecosystem: Environmental > Aquatic > Marine > Intertidal zone | place: USA... | reverse complement strand
TCATGTTAGTCCGGTAGAAATTGTCCGGAATCTCGGGGCAGAACCCACTGGGCGTAGCCGGCACAGCGGCAATCACCCGATCAGGCGCGCGCTCCAGCATCTTCCAGATGAAGGGGCCGCCGATGCAGAAGCCAACGACAAGGAATTTCTCATACCCAAGATGATCCATCAGGCCCAACAAGTCATCGATATAGGAATCCCATGGCCGATCGACCTCCACCGGGCCTGAGGACTGGCCGCCATTGGCGTTGCGCAGGTCCGTGGTTATGCAATGGAACTGGTCGTTCAAGGTGTTCATCGGGTTGAACGGCGTCCGTTCGGACAGACAGGCAATATTCGCATTTAATCCCCCACCGGGAATGACCAGCAATGGAAAGCCCGAGCCCGCTTCCTCGTAGTAGATTTTGACGGAGCCGTTTTCATAAAGAGCCATGGCGGATATCCAGAATGGGGGTGAGGAAACATAACTTGCACGATGTGGAGCACCACCTTAGTGACCCGGCCCCCATCACCGCAATTAGAAATTGCTACCTGGCCCAGCTTGAGAGGGGTGTCAGACCATCAGCAAAGGTCTCTGCTGTGAAGTACAATGCCACTCTGCTCTGGTTGTCGATGCTTGCGCGATCTGCGAGCCGCAAGCCAGTTTCGCCCTGCTTGATCGCGCTCTAGACAACAAGCAAGCCGGTCCGGTCCAACACCCAAAAGATAGCGATCGCGGCAATTGCGACTGACGCAGGTGCCACAATGACACGCCGGTACCACGGCTTGCTGCCAAAGAAGAAGCCAACTGTCAGATAACAGACCGCGATGACGGCCAGCTGCCCAAGCTCAACGCCGACGTTAAACGCCAGCAGCGCCGCAATGAAATCACCCGTTGGCATACCAAACGCGCCAAGCACGCTGGCGAAGCCGAGACCATGCAGCAGGCCAAATGCAAAAATGACAATCGGCCGCCACGTATGCAGGCGAGTGGTCGCCAAGTTCTCTAAGGCGATAAAGACAATCGACGCCGCGATCAACGGCTCAACGATGGCACCAGGGACGGATAGGATTCCAAGAGCACCCAAGGCCAAAGTAATCGAGTGGGCGATGGTGAAACTGGAAATCTGAATGAGCAATGGCCGTAAACGTGGGCTCAAAAGGAATATACCGATCACGAACAGGATATGATCCAGCCCTTTAGGCACGATATGATCAAACCCGGAAACGACGTAACGCACAACGATATCGGTTAGTGATTGTTCGGCGGCGATGTCCAGGGATACCGGGTCGCTTGACGTGTTCGCATCGATCAACGCCCCATAGTACGGTCGATCTTCGCCGTCGCGCCGAACGCGCAGGGCTGTTACGCCGAACCGGCTCGACGCCTTCCAAACAAGCGTCTCCGCGCCAGCCGGTGCGACGCTTTTAAGTAATATATTGGACTGGCGCGCGGCTGATGTATCGCTGTTTGCAGGAACATCGACACTGGCCATTTCCAGCAGGACGACCGTATCGTCGATTGTTAATGTTATCGCGCCGGTTAGGCTTCCAGTGTCGGCGGTCGCACGGCGCGCCAACGCAGCAGGTGCCAATTGGCGCAGCTCGTCGTAAAGGGCGGCCGTTGGCGCATCGTCCGTATCCGCATGATCGGCACCGATATTGGCCAGAAAAGCTTCAAGGTTGAGGCGCGCGTCAATTTTGAGCGCGCCATTAGACGCGACTTCAATCTCAACGACCGCAGGCTGGATTTCATGCGCAACGGACGTTTGGACATGCGCGACCACATAAAGCGTCAGAGAAAGCAGGAGCGCGAACCTGGCCAAGCGCCGTCCTACAGCGCCGCGCATGATGCTCATTCCCATTTCCCTTCCCGGTTCGTGGCGGCGGGTATATCCTCCCGCTGCTGGCTCGCAATTTGTCCTGCGCGCACTAAATATAGCCTTTGAAGCGTTCATTAGGGTGCCGAGCCACAACATACATGCAGGCATGCCATAAGGTCGCCCGCAATCACAAGCAGGGAGTTTCTGCATTATGGCCAATTGCAGGATTTTGGCGGCAGCGTTTATCTTGGCGCTCACGGCACAATCGGTAGCAGCCCATGAGTTCTGGTTGGAGCCGATGGTGCCGCGCGTCACCGAGCGCGGAGATTTACAGGCCGATGTTCGGGTCGGTCAGAATATGGTTGGAACGTCATATAGTTACATTCCCGAGTGGTTCAAAAGTTTCGAGATCATTGAGAACGGCGTGCGACGCCCTGTGGATTCATTTATCGGCGACCGACCGGCGGTGAATGAACCGGCGACGGCAGATGGCCTTGTCCAGATCCTCCTTCATTCCAAGCCTGACTTTCTGACCTACAAGGTTTTAGATAAGTTCGTCAGCTTCGCGGCGAAAGAGGGCCTAGATGGTGCCTTAGAGGCCCATCGGGCGCGCGACTTGCCGGATGGTGGATTTAAAGAATCGTATGTCCGCCACGCTAAGGCATTGATCGCTGCCGGCACCGGCGCTGGCGAAGACGGCCTGACTGGCCTACCCCATGAAATAGTAGCGGAAGATAACCCCTATCTGGCACCCAGCGGCGGGCCAATTTCCATCCGGCTGTATTTTAAGGGCATCCCCCGCGCTGGCGCTCTCATCAAGGTCTTTCACAGAGCGCCAGACGATGCCGTCACGATCAGCCGCCTGCGCACCGACGCCAGCGGACGCATCGAAACAGGCCAGGCTCCAGGCGTCTACTTGATCGGCGCCGTCTTGTTGCAGGAGCCGCCAGACGATCTTGCGGCCAGTCATGGTGTTGTGTGGCACACAGTCTGGGCGTCGCTGACGTTTGGGCGGGAATAAGCCCAGCGGCTTCGACGCTAGGCTTGTGCAATGGTGCCGTCAGATCAATGACAAAGGTCTCTTACGTTCTGCATCGCCTGCGGCTCAGGTGACGAGTAAGCGCCAAAGTGAACATGCCCGCTGATGAATGCTATGGACAAGCGCTCGGCAGCTCGAGTCAGGTTAGTCTGGTAATGGCCAGCCACTTGAAAAACTCCAGCATTGCCACGCCCCTGTTCTCCGCTACGCTTTCAGGCGGACAACAATTGCGTTTAACAGGGACGGAATCTGGCGATGACCTCTGATACCTATGACTACATCATTGTCGGTGCCGGGTCTGCGGGTGCAGTGCTTGCCAACAGGCTAAGCGCCGATGGCAAGCACAAAGTCTTGTTGTTGGAGGCCGGAAAGCCAAGCAATCCATGGACGCGCATTCCCATCGGCTTCGGCAAGTTGATCGAGAACCCAGCGGCCAACTGGTGTTATAGCGCCGAGCCGGAAGAAAACACCGACGGGCGCCGCCTCCCCGTACCGCGCGGCAAACTGCTGGGTGGCTCTAGCGCCATTAACGGCATGATATTCGTACGCGGTCAGGCCGTGGACTTCGACACGTGGGGGCAGCTTGGCAATCGCGGCTGGAGCTATCGCGAGGTGCTACCATTCTTCCAGAAGATTGAGTCCTATGGCAGTGGCGAGGAAGATTACCGTGGTCGCTCCGGACCTCTGAAGGTGACTGAAATTCCGGAGGTTGAGCCGCTCTATCAGGCTATCCTCGATGCGGGCCAACAGGCCGGGCTGCCCTTCAATCCAGACTATAATGGTGCGAGCCAAGAAGGCATCGCCATTAGCCAGACAACGATCGCCAAAGGACGCAGGCAGAGCACAGCCCATTGTTACCTTGACCCGGTCAAAGGCCGCCCCAACCTGCGCATTGTCTCCGAAGCCCTCGCGGAACGCCTGGTGTTCAAAGGAACCCACTGCACTGGCGTGCAATATAGGGTGCGGGGCGTCGCCAAGCAGGCCATCGCGGCAAGAGAGGTGATTGTTAGCGCCGGCTCCGTGAAGTCACCGCAATTGCTGGAACTATCAGGCATCGGCCAGGCAGAGCGACTACGCGGGCTTGGCATCACGATGGTGCATGATTTGCCGGGTGTGGGCGAAAACCTGCGCGACCATTATGCCCCGCGCATGAGATGGAAAATTGGGGCTAAGGGTCACTCCTATAACGATAAAGCACGCGGCCTTGGGATCGTCCGTGAGGTGCTCAAATACATGATGAAGCGCACGGGCTTGCTTGGCTTGCCAGCGGCCCCGGTGCGCGCCTTCTTCCGCACCCGTGACGGCTTGGAAACGCCCGATTCCTGCATCGGCTGGTTTCCTATGCTGATCGCGCCTGGCTACAAACTGGACAGCGAGTCCGGCCTCACAACGTTCACCCATCCGCTGCGGTCGGAAAGTACGGGCAATATCCATATTACAGGAAATGACCCTAGCACTCAGCCCGCAATCAACTTCAATTTCCTGTCCTCACCGCAGGACGCTGACATTACACTCAGCGGTATCCGCATGACCCGCACGATCATGAATGCGCCAGCCATGCAGCCAATGCAGATCGAGGAGATATTCCCGGACCCCGGCCTAGTAGACGATAACGAACTCATTGCCTGGGTGAAGCAGACGGCCGAGACCACCTATCATCCTGTCGGCACATGTAAAATGGGATCTGACCCGATGGCCGTTGTGGACGAGCGCCTGCGGGTCCACGGCATTACGGGCCTCAGGGTCGCTGACGCATCAATCATGCCAACCCTAACGTCGGGTAATACCAATGCGCCGAGCATTATGATTGGCGAAAAGGCCGCGGATATGGTGCTGGTCGACGCGGCCTAGGGTGCACTGCGGGAAAGGGAGCCAGAATGTCGCTGAATATGAGCCGGCTATGTGACGCATTGGGCGTCGAGGTCGCAGGCATTAATCTTGCTGCATCAGTTTCAGAGCAAGACGTTGAAACCTTGCAAGCTACGCTCGCGGATCGCCTGGTTATGGTTATCCGGGACCAGTGTCTCGCCCCCATCCAGCTCCTTGCGGCCCTAAGGTTATTCGGGGAAACCATGCCGCAGCACCTGTCAGGCATGTTGATGCCCGACCATCCAGAGATCGCCGTGCTCGACAGTCGAAAGGCGCCGAAAGGCTCGGATGGTCGCGTAATGCCCGTAGGATCACGTGCTTGGCACACTGATCACACCAATCATGCCAAGCCGCCAAAAGTCACTGCGTTATATGCGGTGCAGTTGCCGGAAAGCGGAGGCGACACGAGTTTCGCCAATATGCAATTGGCCTATGCCCGCCTACCGGAAGCCCAGCGAGCGGAACTGGCAGGACTGCGCACGGTGAACAAGATTGAGGATCATGGCTATGTTACCGCCGCAGACCGGGAGCGTTTTGGCAACCATCAACGCCACCCGCTGATCCGCACGCACCCCGAGACTGGCAAGCAGGGGATTTACTTGCACCCCGGCAAGACGGAACGCATCGAAGGTATGGAGCCCGACGCTAGCCGGGTTTTCGTCGACAGCCTGCTGGACCAAACGATCGACTCCCATGTAACCTACCGCCATCAATGGCACCCAGGCGACCTTGTCCTATGGGATAATCGGGGCGTGATGCATCAGGCGCATGCTGACTACGACATGCAGGCTGGCCGCGTTATGCATCGCGTTTTGTTGGAAGGCGAGATCCCCCGCTAGGCCTTCGGGAAATGGTGGGGAGAGATATGGCACTTCTGCACCACGTCTATGCGGGACAAGGCAGACCACCATTGGTATTTATTCACGCCTTTGGCTGCGACCACACTGACTGGGATGCGCAAATCACGAAGTTTTCACGTCGATATGCGGTCGTGGCTGTCGACCTTGGCGGACATGGCGGTACGCCCGCACGCCCAGGTCATGCGCGCCAAGAACCGTGCCAAATTTCTCCATGTTAACCTCGTTACTCGGCTGCAACGGCATCCTCAGCCTTCCACGTCTTCAGCACGGGCAGGACTTCCTTGGCGAACAGCTTCAAGCTGGCCTCCGACACCTCATAGGGCGTGCCGCCGAAACGGAACGAAACGTTCAATTCAAAATCCCCAACGACCTCCCGGCGCTTTTCCAACTCGCGCAGGATACGATCAGGCGTTCCCCAACTGGCTGACTTCATGAAATTCTCGACAGCTGGTTTCAGATCCCCACCGGCTTGGCGCGCAAATTCGGCTTTTTCTTGATAGCCGTCATAGCCTTTCACATTGGCGAAGTGCTGGCCTAAAAATTCGTAGTGGTAGAAGTTGCTTTCCGTGAACTTCCCCTGATACCTCCGCGCCATCTCTTCTGCCTTCTCATTATTGTCGGCGCAGATGGCGAAGTCGGTCAACATTGGCGGCGGGGCCGGCCGGCCATGGTGTTTGAGGTGGAGCTCACGGCCATAATTAATGACCGGCGCACGCATTTCCCAAGGACGATCAGCGAACATAACCATACGAACGTCGCCGAGTTTGGCCACGGATTCCACGGATTCCTCACTGGTCGCGACCGAGTACAGTCGGCCTGCCATGGACCGTTGTGGGCGTGGCCGAATTTCAGTACGCGGCTGCTTGTACATCGGCCCATCACCTTCGATGAAACCCGTGTCAAGCGCGTTGATAATCATGGAGGATGCCTCGTCGAAGCGGCCCCGTGACTCATCCATCGATAAACGGAAGCCTTCGAACTCCCGCCGTGCCAAGCCTCGGCCCATGCCAAACCGCAAGCGGCCCTCACTTAATATATCCAGCATCACAATCTGCTCGGCCACCCGCAATGGGTCATGCCACGGTAGAATAACGGCGGCTGTACCGACATCTAGATGAGTATGCTTGGCGGCCAAATGGGTCATCAGCTGGATGTTGTCTGGAATGAACGAATAGTCCGCGAAGTGATGCTCTGTAGACCACAAGCAGTCGAAGCCAAGGTCGGCTGCGACATCTGCTAGACGCAGTTCCTCTTTCCAAGTTTCGCCATCCGGTTGGTTATCCCAGCCATAGCTGGAAAAAATCATGAAGTAACCGACATCCATCTAAACATTCCTCTTCTTCAATGACTATTCTTGCGGTTGGCTAAACGCTGACATGCGCAACAAAGAGACGCAAGCACGAATACTCGGGGTCCCTCCCCTAGAACTTCAAGAGAAGCCGCCTAAGCGACTGAGCGAAGCGAGGGGTTTGCGTAACAGGGTTTTAAAACATCACGACAGATCTGCTCAGAAGGCCTAACCTCCTGGGAGTTTAGCAACGCCCTTAGGAGAGTCCGCATGCCGTTCTATGAAAATGGCGATGTCCGCATTCGTTACGAAGAGGTTGGCAGCGGGTTTCCGCTTTTGGTCACGCCCGGCGGCGGCCTGAATTCTCGCATGGCCGCGTGGCCAAGCGCCGTTATCAATGCGATGGAGGAATTTAAGGGCGACTTCCGTTGCATCACGATGGATCAGCGCAACGCCAATGGTGGGGAAAGCAGCGGTCCTATCGCCGCCGACGATCCATGGGGCGCTTTTGCCGATGATCAGCTAGGGTTGATGGATCATCTGGGCATCCAAGAGTTTGCCTTTATGGGATATTGCATCGGGGGTTGCTTCGCTGGGAAGCTGCTGGAGCGCGCGCCGGAACGGGTCGTGGCAGTAGTATTCTGCCAATCCGTCGGGCATTACCCGGAAGACCCTGACGTCATGTATCGCTCTGGAATGCAGACCTGGGCACCGGAGCTACTCAGTCGGCGGCCTGATCTGAATGAGGCGGAAATCGACCCTTATCTGCACAATCTATATCAGACGAACCCAGACTTTCTCTACAGCGTTTCCCGCGACTTGATCCGCAATTGTCAAACACCAATGCTCGTTTTGCCGGACGATATTCCAGCACATCCGCATCAAACCTCCGTCGATATCGCGTCCCTGGCACCAAACGCAGAGATCACAGTATTTCCTTGGAAATCCCCACCGGAACTCAAGAAGCGCACAATTGACCGAGTGCGCCAATTCCTCAAACGACACACCGAGGGATAGCGCAGGGCCTTCAGCAAGCCTACTTCACCGCCAATTCCAGCCTGACTGAAATTAGGCACTATATGGGTCGCAACCCAGCACGAAGCGATAGATCGCGATCGGCAGTCGCTTTCAGAAGAGCATCAAGTTGAAGGTGCTGCTAACCTGAACCACACTTTCGTTTCTGGGAGGCTCTTACATGGGGAAGCCCAGTTTGGACAATGTTGAGACCCCACGTGCTGACCGGCCTGCCCTTGGCATCGCCTTGATGGTGTTGGCGATGTTTCTGCTATCCATCATGGATGCGATCTCAAAATACCTGACGGATACATTGGCGGTCCCGCAAATCTTGGCGATCCGCTTTTGGATATTTCTCATATTTGCTTTGGCGTTGGCATCCAGCAATGGCCTGGGGCGGACGATCCGGTCTGCTACGCCGGGCCTGCAACTCCTCCGCTCCCTGATCATGCTTGGCCAGATGAGCGCGTTCATCTTCGCGGTCTCATATCTCCCACTGGCTGACGTCGGGGCAATTTTTGCTGTGGCACCATTATTGGTGATGGTATTGGCGGCGGTTTTTTTGGGCGAGAAGATTGGGCCCCGCCGCGCCGCCGCTGTTGCTTTTGGTTTTATAGGCGTTCTCATCATCATTCGGCCTGGCACAGGCGTTTTTGATCCAATCTCATTGATAGCGCTCGGCGGTGCATCTTGCTGGGCCTGCTTCCAGATCTTGCTGCGATTAGTAGGTCGCCGTGACAGCGCTCAAACGACAACGCTCTTCTCCGCCATGGTTGGGTGCGCGGCGTTCTCAATGGTGGCCCCGTTTGTGTGGCGTACACCTGCCCCCATGACTTGGGCTTGGTTGCTGGTACTGGGTTCACTTGGCGCTATTGGCCATTACCTGTTGTCGACAGCCTTCAGGCACGCGCCAGCGTCTACGCTGCAACCGTTTGCCTATACGATGCCGCTTTGGGCAATCGTCATCGGGTGGTTCGTCTTTCATGACATCCCTGATCGCTGGACCTTCATAGGCGGTGGGCTTGTGATCGCCAGCGGCCTCTATGCACTGCGGCGGGAGAGAGTTGCCGCGCAAGCTTAGTGCCTGCCGCTTCAATGATGCGGGTTGCATGATAACCTTACGTAAAATGCACCTGAATTCACCGTTGCAAAGGTCTGAAGTTGATGCGAACCGTCGCCCTTGAAGAGCATTTCACCGTTCCTGATCTTGTTGCCAAGATCGACCCCGCCGCCATCGCTGCGCGAGGCTTCAGAAAGGTGGTGTCAGACGAATAACAAAAGGTCTCTGATTGTCGGCTCATCGCAATAGATCAGGCAGCGAGTAGCCGCCATTCTGCTAATGTAGCAAAGCGGTTCTGTTTGAAGATGGATCGGCTTACGAGGTGGCGTTCGTGATTGAAGTGATTGTGGACAGCGGCATGGCTTGAGGCGAACTTCTGCAAGGTTTTGATATCTCGGAATCTGGCCATGGCCCCTTCCCGTCTTCGGAACGGTTGGTGCGAGTTTTCCGCTTGATAATTCAACCAGCGACCACACCGTTGGCGCAGCATGATCCGCAGTACTTTCAGCGCAGCGCCATAGGATGCTAGTCGGTCGGTCACGATGATGTTTGGGCAAGCATACCGCTTCATCGCGCGGCGCAGAAACTTAAGAGCGGCCTTGCGGTTTCTGCGCTTTGACGCAAAGACTTCAATAACCTCGCCCTCATGATCAACCGCGCGCCATAGATAATGTTGGACGCCGTTGATCCGTGCAAAGACCTCATCGACATGCCAGCGCCATAGCGAATACGACCGTCGGCGGACGCGCCTTTTACGTATCTCCGCGGCGAACATCGGCCCAAAGCGGTTCCACCAGAAACGGACGGTCTCGTGGCTAATATCGATGCCGCGTTCGAACAGCAGATCCTCGACCTGGCGGAGCGACAACGGGTACCGGACATACATCATCACCGCCAGACGGATGATCTCGGGCGAACTGTTAAAGTAACGGAACGGATTTCTCATCCGAAAACGCTAAACGGCAGCGTTGGATCGCTCAAGCTCGATTGCTCTGACAATGCCGCGCGAAACAAATTGGTTGCTGGCGAAGCCAATACGAGCCACTCTTTCCTGGCTGGGAGGCTGCTACATCGGGAATCCCGGATTAAAGATTCAGGGTTAGACAGGAGTAAAAGATGAGTAAGTTAATTACATTTGTAGGTGGTGTATTTTTGGCTCTCGGTTTTCCAGACTTGGCCTATTCTGACTTCCAAGACAGACACCGCGTCTCCTCAAAGAAAGAATATGCACATGCTCATTCTGTACTCAAGCCGCTAGCGCATGCAGGTAATGCCGCAGCCCAATTCAGTCTGGGCTTTATATATAGGCAAGGGCAAGGCGTAGCCCAGTCAGACACTGAGGCTGTGAAATGGTATCGTAAAGCTGCTGATCAGGGGCATGCCCGCGCTCAAGGCTATCTGGGCTTCATGTATCACGAAGGCAAAGGTGTACCTCAGTCAGGCAAGGAAGCTTTAAAGTGGTATACCAAAGCAGCCAAACAGGGGAATTCTAATGCACAATATAACCTTGGTCTTATGTATGCCCAAGGCAGAGATATCCCAGAGAACTATGTTGCAGCATATCGCTGGACGAGCCTTGCTGCTGCGGCTGGTGACCAAGGCGCGATAAATAATCTCAAGATTATTAAAGACTGGATGCCTCTTAGGCAGATAGCAGAAGCTCAGAAACTAGCCGTAGGCGGAAAGGTAAGAGCTCAGGCATCGAGCTGGAGTGCTATCAGCCGTTCTAATGTTAAGAAACTGCAGAAAGCTATGAATGACCTTGGCTTAAGCGTAGGGTTTGTAGACGGGATACCAGGTAAGCGCACGAAGTCTGCTTTGGCGACCTTTCAACGTATCAAAGGCTTACCTATAGGCGCTCCAGATGCAGCTACTCTGAGTTCACTTGGAGTTAAGTGACGCCTTAAACCACGGTTTAATCCAGCAGTTGCATCAATTACTGGAGCAGCCCCACTGAAGTGGTCCACCTAGAGGGATAATATTATCCCGTCAGAGGAGGATCAATGGTCAGCCCCCACCGAGTGGTCCGGATGTAATGGTAGTGGATATACGGTCTCTGCTCTAGGGGTATGACCACTTCAGGGGCTGGCGGCCGCCAGCCCAAAGCGCTGTGAGGGCGCTTGCGGTTATATTGCTTGCGCCATTGTTCGATGATGATTTTGGCCTCCTTGAGTGTGTAGAAGATTTCGCCGTCAAGCAGCTCGTCCCTGACGCGGGCGTTGAAGCTCTCGCAGTATCCGTTCTCCCAGGGCGAACCTGGGGTGATATAGGCTGTCTTGGCTCCCACTGCGTTAATCCAGCCCCGAACCTTTTCAGCGATTAACTCTGGGCGATTATCAGAACGGATTGTCCGGCGTCAGGTCCTATGAGACAGGTTGCGGGTATAATTTAGAGGAGGGTTTTGGTCTCATCGCAGTGACGAAGGAACGAAGATGAGAGCAAAATCGAATAGTCCGTCGACGCCGGGTAGCCGTGCCGTCAAAACAGGCCGTTCCAGATTTCAAAAACCGACGTCGCTGTAATGCAATTATATCCACTCTACACAACCACTGTGCTAGATAGTCCAATATTCTCAGAAGACTAGCGCAAAAAAATCTGCCGCCGATTATGATTTTCGACACCGGCTTGTAGTCACCTTGCAAAAGTTAAGAGCTTACATCGCTATTGGCGGCGTGCGACTGTAGGGAGGCCGAAACTGTCCTAATATGGGCACCGCCAGCCGACACACTCAGCGCTGGCGAGCGATCAAGCGCATGACTTTAAGTCAGGTCCAACGTCGATTATGGAGATGCACCGTACCGATGATTAGTAGTAATGAAAACATACGAGGGCCCTGGTCGTTATCGGAAGCTGTCGCATTTATGCACGAAACAAATGTACCCATGCGCCTTGCTGTGAATGGCGCTTCAGGCTTTCCAATTCTAACGCCGCTTTGGCATTTTTGGATTGACGGCTCTTTATGGGCGGCCGCCAAACCAAGTTCGGCAATCGTACGTGCGCTGCGCAACGACCCCCGTTGCGCCTTTGATATTTCAATTGAGACGCCGCCATACAAGGGTGTACGTGGTCGAGGACAAGCTAAGATCGAGACGAATGGTGTCCCCCTGTTGCAGAGCCTTTTGGACCGGTACATGGGCACGGAAGCGCCGGATTTTCAGGCTAACCTGCTGCATGCCAGCAAAGATGAATGCGCCATTTGCATTGAACCCACGCAGTTAACCTCATGGGATTTCTCCAAACGTATGGGTAGCTAAGGGACATTGTCAGAGCAATCTTGATTGAGCAGGGCATCGATATCAGCCGCGAAACCGTCCGTGCCTGGTGGAACCGCATTGACGCGCGCCCCTTCGGTAACGGAACATCGTTGAAACTATAACCGGAGGGTGCATCCCATGAACTCGAGGCTTTGCAACAAACTCGGCATCGAATTTCCGCTCTTCGCCTTCAGCCACTGCCGCGATGTGGTGGCGGCAGTAACGAATGCAGGCGGCTTCGGTGTGCTCGGCGCTGTTGGTCACACGCCAGAAAGCTTGGAGATTGAGCTGAAATGGCTGGACGATCATGTGAGGGGGCGACCTTACGGCGTCGATCTGCTGGTGCCCGCTACCATGGACGGCAAGGAAGGCGGTTTATCCGCGGACGAGGTCATGTCCCGCATCCCGCCCGAACATCTAGCCCATGTGGAAAGCTTGCTGCGCGACCATGGCCTTGAGGTGAACGATTTGTGGGACGAGACGGACGTGATGGGCTGGGGCGACAACATGCGGGAAGCGGGCGCGGTGCCCGTTCTCGACGTCGCCTTCAATCATCCGATTGGGATGATCGTTAATGCGCTCGGGCCGCCACCGCCCGCGATGATGGAGCGCGCCCGGCATTTCGGCGTTACTGTTGGCGCGCTGGCCGGGACATGGGAACACGCGGTGCGACATGCGGAAATTGGCGTCGATGTTGTTATCTGCGCCGGCACGGAAGCTGGCGGGCATACCGGCGAAATTTCTACCATGGTCAACCTGACCGAAACGGTTATGGCGCTGGAGGATGACTTCCCCGATGTCTCCGTTCTGGCTGCGGGTGGTATTGCTACGGGTCGCCAGATGGCCGCCTGTATGGCCATGGGCGCAGAGGGCGCCTGGACAGGCTCGGTCTGGCTGACGACGGCAGAGGCCGAAACAACGCCGACGGTGAAGGAAAAAATGCTGGCCGCAGGCTCGCGCGACACTGTCCGCAGCCGCGGGCGTACTGGCAAACCGACCCGTCAACTCCGCTCCGCCTGGACCGACGCCTGGACGCGGGAAGACGCGCCAAAGCCTCTGCCGATGCCGTTACAGGGCCTCCTTTCCCGTCCGGCCTTCGCCAAGATCGACAGCCTCGCTGCCAACGGGCACGAGGGCGCAAAGGAATTGGCTAGCTATTATGTTGGCCAGGCCGTCGGCCTGATGAACCAGGAAATGTCGGCCCGCAGCGTCGTCGAGGCGTTCAAGGTCGACTATGTGAGCGCGGTCGAACGGCTCTCAGCCTCGCTCGAGTAATAGCCGGTCACTCAGTTGCCTCTCACATCTAGCTGGACACCCGTATTAACCTCGCGGGCAGACCGGCGATGTGATTCACTGAATGCACGGAGGTGTAGTCATGAATCCCAGCAATCTTTTCAGCCTTTCTGATCATCTTGCATTGCTCAGCAAGCACGGCGATCCGCTTGAAGTTCTCGATGCGACAG
>Ga0315321_10002750_pt1 | contig 13657 bp, 10 predicted proteins | sample M180m21515metaG_FD_203464 | JGI IMG/M metagenome (GOLD analysis project Ga0315321, IMG submission 203464) | Ammonia-oxidizing marine archaeal communities from Monterey Bay, California, United States - M1 80m 21515 | ecosystem: Environmental > Aquatic > Marine > Intertidal zone | place: USA... | reverse complement strand
CTTAGGTGGAGGTCAGCTTGGGAAAATGCTGCTTTCAGAATGTGCAAAATTTGATATATATACAATTGTACTTGATCCCAGTAAAGATGCACCATGTAGTAATTTAGCTTCAGAATTTTTTGTAGGGGATTTAATGGATTATGATACTGTTTTAAATTTTGGCAAGAAGGCAGATATTATAACTATTGAAATTGAAAATGTCAATGCTGATGCATTAGAAAAATTAGAATATTTAGGTAAAAAAGTTTATCCTTCTTCAAAAAATATTAAAACAATTCAAAATAAAGGACTGCAAAAGCTTTTTTATAAAGAAAATAACCTTCCTACTTCTGATTTTAAAATTCATGCAAGCTTAAAATCGATTGAAGAAGATTTGCTAGCAAATAAATTAACTTATCCTTTTATTTGGAAAAGCGCCCAATTTGGATATGATGGAAAAGGTGTTAAAGTTGTAGAGAACAATGATCAACTTAAAAAGCTCCCAAATTTAGAGTGTATAGTTGAAGAAAAAATTAAAATACAAAAAGAGCTTTCTATAATTGTTTCTAGGAATGAGTCAAATGAAGAATCAAATTTTCCAATTGTTGAAATGGAATTTAATCAGCAATCCAATCTAGTAGAGCAAGTGATTTGTCCAGCAAATATTACCCAGTCAATCCGGGAAACTGCATTTAAAATCGCGACAAAATTATCTAGATCACTTAATAATATTGGTCTATTAGCAATAGAAATGTTTTTAACTCAAGACAATAAAATTTTAATTAATGAAATTGCACCAAGACCACATAATTCTGGTCATCACACAATAGAGTGTTGCCATACTTCTCAGTTTGAGCAACATCTAAGAAGTATTCTTAATCTACCTCTAGGGGACACCTCTATTAAAATTCCAGGAATTATGTTAAATTTGGTAGGTGAAAACAAAGTTGAAGGAGATGTTGTATATGAAAATATCGAAGAGGTAATGAAATTACCAGGAGTTGCGCTTCACATATATGGAAAAAGAAAATCTAGATTAAATAGAAAAATGGGGCATATAACGATTGCAAATAAAAATATAAATGATGCAATTGAAATATCTAAGAAAATAAAAAAAATAATAAAAGTAACTGCAAAATAATATGCTAGAAGTTGGAATTATAATGGGAAGTAAAAGTGATCTCCCAGTCATGCAAAATGCTATAGATATTCTAAATGAATTTGGAATAAATTCAGAAGTAGAAATTGTATCAGCACACAGAACTCCTGAAAAGATGTTTAAATACGCACAAAATGCTAAGAATAAAGGGATTAAAGTGATTATTGCTGGCGCTGGTGGCGCAGCACATCTGCCTGGAATGATTGCTTCAATAACTACTCTTCCAGTTATAGGTGTGCCCATTAAATCTAGAAATTCAATAGATGGGTGGGATTCAATTCTTTCAATCCTGCAAATGCCTGATGGCGTTCCCGTAGGGACTGTAGCCCTTAATGGCTCAAAAAATGCAGGCATCCTTGCTGCACAAATAATAGCAACTAATAATGATGAATTAAATCAAAAAATTGAAGACTATAAAAAAGAACTTGAAAATAAAGTAATTTCTTCAAACAAAGATTTAAAATAACAATAGCAATACCCATAAAATTGGAACTCCCTCAGTCCAAAATGATGAGTAAAATTTTGATTGTCCTTTTTTCTAGCTTATTAGCCTATAATCTTATTTAATAATTAATGTCAGATATTATTATAAAAATATGATTATTTAAGTACTTTTACATCCATTAATTCATCATTAAAATGAATACTGAATCTTTTCTAATACGACATATTGGTCCACGAGATGAAGATATCAAAAAAATGCTTAAAGTAGTCAAGGCCAATTCTCTTGATGAACTTATTGATGAAACCCTTCCCAATGACATAAAATTAAAAGAATCTATAAAATTAGACGAGCAGTTAAGTGAGTCTGAATATTTAACGCATCTTAAAAAAGTATCAGCATTAAATAAAGTTTTTAAATCCTATATAGGGCTAGGATATAATAGATCGTATTTGCCTGCTGTTATCCAAAGGAATATTTTAGAAAACCCAGGATGGTATACAGCATATACTCCATATCAAGCAGAAATATCACAAGGAAGAATGGAGGCATTACTTAATTTCCAGACTATGATAACTGATTTAACAGGAATGGAAATTTCTAATGCATCATTATTAGATGAAAGTACTGCGGCAGCTGAAGCAATGAGCCTATTATATGCTGTAAGGGATAGAGATCAGAAAAATAATAATGTATCTAAGTTCTTTATTTCAAAAGATATTTTTCCTCAGACCCTTTCCGTATTAAAGACAAGGTCAAAGCCAATTGGAATTGAATTAGTTGTTGGTAATTCTGAAGATTTTGACTTTGATTCTACATTTTTTGGTGCATTAATTCAATACCCTGGAGCATCTGGAGAAATAAAAAACATTAATTCATTTATTTCTAAATGTATTTCAAATAATATCAAAACTGCAGTTGCAGCTGATATATTAAGTCTTGTCCTTCTGGAATCACCTGGAAAAATTGGAGCAGATGTTGTAATTGGAACAACTCAAAGATTTGGAATACCCCTGGGGTATGGCGGACCACATGCAGGATATTTTGCAACTAAGGAGGCTTATAAAAGAAATATACCTGGAAGAATTATTGGTGTTTCAATTGATGCTGACGGAGATAAAGCTCTTAGAATGGCACTGCAGACAAGAGAACAGCATATAAAAAGAGATAAGGCCACATCAAACATATGTACTGCTCAAGTTCTTCTAGCAGTTATGGCTGGCATGTATGCAGTATATCACGGGCCTGAAGGACTTAAAGAAATTGCTAATAAAGTTCATTTTAATGCTGTGACACTAGCAAAAAAACTAGAATCCTTAGGATTAAATCAGCTTAATTCATCGTTTTTTGATACTATAAGAATTGAAGCTAATAGGAATGATATAGAAAAAGAAGCTGAAGAAAAAGAGATAAATTTCTATTTTCCAACTGAAAATATAGTTTCAATAACTGTAAATGAAACAACTACTGAAGATGATCTAAATGATATAATTTCAGTTTTTTCAAAGATAACAACAAAAACAATTACCAAATTAGATAAAATTAAACAAGAGAATAATATTAGTAAATCATTTATTAGAAAAACTAAATTTTTGGCAAATTCTGTATTTAATTCATATCATTCAGAAACTGAGTTAATGAGATACATAAAATCGCTAGAAAATAAGGATTTATCCCTTACTAGGTCTATGATATCATTAGGATCATGTACCATGAAATTAAATGCAGCCGCTGAAATGCTTCCATTAAGTTGGAATCGTTGGGGAAATATTCATCCATTTGCGCCAAAATCTCAAACAGAAGGATTTAATTATGTATTAAAAAAGCTTGAAAATCAGCTTAAAGAAATTACAGGATTTTCTGCAGCATCATTACAGCCTAATTCTGGTGCTCAAGGTGAGTATGCAGGATTAATGGTAATTAAAGCATTTCATAAAAGCAAAGGAAATAATAATAGAAATATATGTTTAATACCTTCATCAGCACATGGAACCAATCCAGCAAGTGCAGTAATGGCAGGAATGAAAGTAATAGTGGTTAAATCAGATGAAAAAGGAAATATCGATATAGACGATTTAAATGCAAAAGCTATTGAGAATAAAGAAAATTTAGCTGCCTTGATGATTACTTATCCTTCAACCCATGGAGTTTTTGAATCAAACATAATTGAAATAACAAATATTATTCATGATAATGGAGGTCAAGTATATATGGATGGAGCGAATATGAATGCTCAAGTTGGTATAACAAATCCAAAAATAATTGGAGCAGATGTTTGTCATCTTAATCTGCATAAGACTTTTGCAATTCCACACGGAGGTGGTGGTCCTGGTGTTGGGCCTATATGTGTGGCTGAGCATCTAGCTCAATTCCTCCCTTCTAACCCTATTATTAATGTAGGGGGGTCAAATGCCATTAGTGCTATTTCAGCTGCTCCTTATGGCTCAGCATTAGCATGTCTAATATCATATGGATATATATCAATGCTAGGAGCAAAAGGACTGACTAAGGCTACAAAAGTTGCAATTTTAAATGCAAATTATATAAAGGAACGATTATCAAAAAAATATGAAATTCTATATTCTGGAGAATTTGGAAGAGCGGCACATGAAATGATAATTGATTGCAGACCATTTAAAGAATATGGCATAGATATTAGTGATATTGCTAAAAGATTAATTGACTATGGATTTCATGCTCCAACCGTCTCATTCCCTGTTGTCGGAACATTGATGATTGAACCAACAGAAAGTGAAAGCAAGAATGAATTGGATAGATTCTGTGATGCTATGTTATTAATTAGAGAAGAAATCTCTAATTGTTCAGAAAATGATGAAAATAATATTCTAAAAAATGCGCCTCATACACTTTCAATGGTTACATCAGATAATTGGAATTATAAGTATTCAAGAGAACAAGCTGCATTCCCAATTAAATATTTAAAAGAAAATAAATTCTGGCCATCAGTTAGAAGAGTAGACGATGCACACGGAGATAGAAATTTAATATGTAATTGCATTTCAATAGAAGAATATAGCAGTTAATATTTTAATTAATTATTAATATTTAATAAGTTTAACATAGAAACTAATTGACAATTAAAAAATGGGACTAAAAATAATAGGTAGTGGGAGTTGTGTCCCAGAAATTGTTCAAGACAATTCTAAATTTATAAAAAGTTCATTTTATAATTCAGATGGCACTAAAGTTGATTTACCTAACTCCGAGATCATTGAGAAATTTAAAAAAATTACTGGAATCAATGAAAGAAGATATGCAAATAAAGATTTAAATGCATCTGATCTTGGATTTATTGCTGCAAAAAATGCTATTGAGAATGCCAATATTGACCCTGAAACTATCGATTATATTATCCTTGCTCACAACTTTGGAGATGTAAAATATAAGTCAGATGAAATAGATGTTTTCCCTGGATTAGCAGTAAGAATTAAAAATTTATTAAAAATTAAAAATCCTCAATGTGTAGCCTATGATATTTTGTTTGGATGTCCAGGATGGCTTGAGGCAGTTATTCAAGCAAAAAGTTTTATAAAATCGGGTATGGCAAAGCGTTGTCTAGCTATAGGAGCTGATACTTTATCAAGAGTAGTTGATGAATACGATCGAGATACAATGATCTTTGCAGATGGTGCTGGAGCAACTATTATAGAAGATTCCGATGAGGAAGGCGGAATTTTATCTCATAAAACTGAGTCATATACAGTTGATGAGCTATATTATCTGTTTTATGGGAAATCAAACAATAAAAATTTAAATAATAATACCAGATATATAAAGATGAATGGCAGAAAAGTTTATGAATTTGCTCTAACAACTGTTCCAAATGCAATTAAAATGTGTATTGAAGAAGCTGGAATTAAAATATCTGATGTAAAAAAAATATTACTCCATCAGGCTAATGCAAAAATGGATACTGCTATGGGCAAAGGGTTATATAAACTATATGACATGGAATTTGACGAAGATATTATGCCTTTAACTGTTAAATATTTTGGCAATAGTTCTGTTGCAACTATTCCTACAATGTTTGATTTAATCCGAAGAAAAAAATTAGACAACCATGTTTTTAATTCTGGTGATATTATAATTTTTGCTAGTGTAGGGGCTGGCATGCATATTAATGCAATGGTTTATCAATATTAAAATTGATAAATGTATAATGACAATTTCCCATATAAAAGATTTAATATAACACTTGATTTCTTACAAAAACATATAGAAAAAAATAAATTAATTCTAGATCTAGGTGTAGAAAACCCCTTTTCATTATTAATTAGAGATAGTGGCTATAAAGTAAATAATACTTCTGGGGAAGACCTTGACATCGATAGGTCTAGCATTATAAATTCAAATGCTGAAGTAATAACTGCTTTTGAAATTTTTGAGCATTTACTTAACCCCTACAATGTTCTTAAAGATATTAAAGCAAAACAACTAGTAGCAAGTATTCCATTAAGGTTATGGTTTGCAAGTGCATATAAAAACAATAATGATGAAAGAGATAGGCATTTTCACGAATTTGAAGATTGGCAATTTAATTGGCTCCTTAATAAAACAGGATGGAAAATTATAGATTCCAAAAAATTTACAAATCCTGTAAAAAAAATAGGTGTTAGGCCATTCCTTAGATTGTTTGCTCCAAGATATTATTTAGTATATGCAGAAAAAATATAATACATTATATGAATATTTATATTATAATACCTGTATTTAATGAAGAAAAATATCTGCAGGAATCTATAGACTCCATAGTAAAACAGACATTGCTTCCAAAAATACTTTTACTTGTAAATGATAGTTCAACTGATAATTCAGAAAAAATCCTAAAAAAATATTCTAATGAATTTTCGTGGATTAAATACATAAACATAAAATCAAAGCAAGAACATGTTCCTGGAGAAAAAGTGATTAGGACTTTTTATAAAGGGCTTGAAAAGCTTGATTCAAATTATGATGTAATATGTAAATTTGACTCTGATATTATATTACCTGAAAATTATCTTGAATCAATTATAAATATATTCAATGGAGACTCAAAAGTCGGAATAGCTGGAGGAAATCTATACATAAAGAAAAAAAACAATTGGGTATATGAAAAAATCTCATCAAAGAATCATGTTAGAGGTCCAATTAAATCCTATAGAAAAAAATGCTTTGAAGATATTCAAGGATTAAGAAAATCAATAGGTTGGGACACAGTAGATGTATTAATTGCACAATATCATGGCTGGAAAATAAAAGCAGATAAATCGTTAATTGTTAAACATCTAAAACCTACAGGTGCAAATTATACTTATAATTCTAAATTTCTTCAAGGAGAGGCTTTGTATAAGATGAGATTTGGAATTATATTAAGTATAATTTCTGTATTAAAAACCTCGATTAATACAGGTAGGTTTTTAATCATATTTTTTGCAAAGATTGGATATATTAATGCACTTTTTAAAAGAAAAGAAAAAATTGTTACAAAGGAACAAGGTAAATTTATTAGAAAACATAGATGGAAAAGAGCTCTTTCTAATTTCTTAAATAGGTAGGTTATCTAAATCTACATTACCTCCAGAAATAACCACTCCTACTTTTTTATTTTTGTAAAGTTCTTTTTTAGCAATCAATCCAGCTAATGCTACAGCGCTAGATGGTTCAATCACAACATTTAATTTTTCAATAAAAATTTTCATAGCATTTATAATCTCATCTTCCTTTACACAAATAATTTTACTTATTAATTTTTTAATTATTGGAAAATTAATATCACCCAGATTTGTCCTTAGTCCATCAGCAATTGTGTTTGTGCTAGCATTATATTCAATCTTTCCACTCTTTAATGACCTATAGGCATCATCTACTTGTTTGGGCTCTACTCCTATTACCTCACATTTATTTGATAAAATATCTGAAGCTATAGCAATCCCTGAAATTAATCCTCCTCCTCCAATAGGTGCTAAAATGTAATCTAAATCTGGATGTTCTTCTAATAGTTCTGTTCCAATAGTTGAATTCCCCAATATTACATCAATATCATTAGATGGATGAATAAAATGTAAATCATTTTCTAATAAAATGTTAGAAGTTGTTTCTTCTCTAGCTTCAAGAGTTGATTTGCATTCAATCAAATTGATGTCATATTTCAAAACAGAGTTTTTCTTAATTCTTGGAGCATTTTCTGGCATAACTATATAAGCATTTATGTTTTGCAAATTGGATGCACATGCTAGACCCTGAGCAAAATTTCCTGAGGAATGTGTTATAACCCCTTTTTCTTTAGATTTTTTCGAAAGAGATTTAAGTGCATTTGAAGCTGCTCTTATTTTAAAAGAGCCTGTTTTCTGAAAATTCTCACACTTAAAATAAACGTTACAGTTGCATAAATTATTAATAAAATCAAATTGCAAAACAGGTGTTCTATTTATAAACGGCTTAATATGCTTGTGAATTTCTAATAATAAATCTTTAGAAAATTCCATGAAATTTATTATTGATTTTTTTTAAGATAATTTAAAGATGCATCAGAAAGTTTTTTAATTCCTTTTAAATAATCTCCACCTGCAGTTGCATAGAATGGCTGTCCGCCTCCATTAGCCTTAACATGTTTTGATAATTCACTAATTACTTTACGTGCATCATACTTTTTGCTATTTGCAAGATCTTTTGAAATATAGCAGCTTATATATACTTTAGAATTAAATTCAGAAATTAGAATAATAAATAAATTATCTAATTCATTCCCAAGAGTAAAAATTAAATCTTTCATTGCTGATGGACTTAAAGAAACGTTTTTTGAAATAAACCTAATTCCTTTCTTTTCTTTTATTTCAGATTTAATCGAATCACTTATTGAATTAGTTTTTTCTTTAATAAATTGATCTCTTTCTTTCTTTAGTCTACTATTTTCATCCATTAACTCAGCAATAGATTTGACAATATCTCCCGAATTATTTAATAATTTTTTTGTTTTATTATACTCACTTTCTTTATCTGTAAAATATTCTTTTACTGAATCAAATGTAATGGCTTCAATTCTTCTTATTCCTGAAGCTATAGCCCCCTCAGATTTTATCTTAAACTGCCATATATCAGAAGTATTTTTTACATGAGTTCCTCCACAAAGCTCATATGAGCTTCCAAATTTAATCGTCCTTACTGTATCTCCATATTTTTCATCAAATAAAGCAATTGCACCATCAGAAATAGCTTTATCAATTGGAACATTTCTATTTTCTTCCAAATCTAATTTTCCTTCAATTCTTGCATTAACAAAATTCTCTATTTCAGTTAACTGGTCCATATTTACTTTAGAGAAATGTGAAAAATCAAAACGCAAATGATCAGAACTTACTCTACTACCCTTTTGCTGAACATGATCTCCTAAAACTTCTCTTAAAGCTTGATGAAGAAGATGCGTTCCAGTATGATTACACTGGGTTCTAAACCTTTGCTTTTTATCTACTACTGCATTAAATGTCTCTGATATATTTTTTGGTAAGTTTTTTGTTATATGAACAGATAGATTCCCCTCTCTAATGGTGTCAGTTATATATATAATATCTCCATTGGGAGACTCTAAATAGCCTTTGTCTCCAACTTGACCTCCTGATTCAGCATAAAAAGGTGTTAAATTAAATACTAATTGATACAATTCTCCATCTTTAGAAGAAATTACTTTTCTATATTTAACTAATTTTACCTTAGATTCTAGAGAATCATATCCTATAAACTCTTGTACTGGATCATTAATCAAAACTACCCAATCATCAACTGATTTTTGACTTGCAGCTCTTGATCTATTTTTTTGATTCTCCAATTCCTTTTCAAATCCTTTTATATCAAGTTTAAACCCTTTTTCATTTAATATTAAACAAGTTAAATCAACAGGAAATCCAAATGTGTCATAGAGTTCAAAAGCTTTTTTTCCAGAAATTATCTTTTTCTTACTTGAAGTGATTATTTGATCTAAAAGTACCAGTCCTTGATCTAAGGTCTTTAAAAAAGAACTCTCCTCTTCTTTTATTACATTTTCTATTAGTTTTCTTTGTGATTTTATTTCTGGATATGCCCTTCCCATATTTTTAACTAGAACACCAACTAATCTATATATAAAAGGCTCCTTTTTGTTTAAAAAAGTAAAAGCATATCTAATAGCTCTCCTTAAAATACGTCTTATAACATATCCGGCTCCAGTATTGCCGGGAAGTTGACCGTCAGATATTGAGAAAGAAACTGCTCTTAAATGATCAGATATAACGCGCATGGCTACATCTGTATCATTTTCTCTACCATAATCCAATGCAGTAATAGCTTCAATTTCTCTAATGATAGGTGTAAAAATATCTGTTGAATAATTAGAATCTACTCCCTGAATAGCCATGCATAATCTCTCAAACCCCATTCCAGTATCAATGTGTTTTTTAGGTAAATTGACTAATTTACCATTTGCCTTCCTATTGTACTGAATAAATACCAAATTCCACAATTCAACAACCTTTGGATGATCTTTATTTACCAAATCTCTTCCAGGCGCACTTTTCTTCTCTTTTTCACTCCTTAAATCAATATGAATTTCACTACATGGACCGCAAGGACCTTGATCTCCCATTTCCCAGAAATTATCCTTCTTTCCGAAATTTAATATTCTTTCTTTAGGAAGTATTTTTTTCCATATATCATATGCTTCTGTATCTAAAGGAATATTGTCTTTGTTAGATCCACAAAATATTGTTATATATAGATCATCTGGGTTAATTTTATAAACTTTTGTTAATAATTCCCAAGACCATTCAATAGCTTCTTTCTTAAAATAATCTCCAAAGCTCCAATTACCAAGCATCTCAAAAAACGTGTGATGGTAAGTATCTATTCCAACTTCTTCTAAATCATTATGTTTTCCTGATACCCGAAGACATTTTTGACTATTAGCAATTCTCTTACTTTTAGGGTTAGATTCTCCTAGAAAAAACTCCTTAAATGGCGCCATTCCTGAGTTAACAAACATTAAACTAGGATCATTTTTGGAAACAATGGGTGCAGAAGAATGTATTTGATGATTTTTACTAACAAAAAAATCCAAAAATTTATTTCTTATTGTTTGAGAATTCATTTTTTAGATTAGCATTAGACTAAATTATACATAATGTAAAACTATTGTTATATTTGCATTATTATTTTTACAATCATAAGAATATACAAAAATACAATTTTAAATTATGCCTAAAGTAAAATATTATTACGATTCTGATACACTTTCGTATAAAAAAATTAAAACAACTAAAAGAACTGTTTTAAAATACGTTTCAGTATACCTTTTGGGTTCTGCATTGTTTGGATTTTTATTTATTCTAGTTGCAAGCAAATATTTTGAATCCCCTAAAGAAAAATCTCTAACACGGGAACTACAAAACTTACAAATACAATTTGAAGTTCTAAATAAAAAAATAGATAATGCAGAAATTGTATTATCAAATATTGAGGAAAGAGATAATGCAATATATAGAATATACTTTGAGGCTAATCCAATAAGTGAAGACAAAAGAAAAGCTGGTATAGGTGGTGTAAATCGTTATAAAAAATATGATGGATATGATTACTCAAACTTAATTAAAGAGAGTGCTAAAAAAATTGATGTTTTACAAAAAAGAATGATTGTCCAGTCCAAGTCTCTTGATGAAATAACAAGCCTTGCCTCTAAAAAAGAAAAATTATTAAAATCAATTCCTGCAATTCAACCGATAAATAATAATGATTTAACTAGAATAGCTTCAGGTTTTGGTTATAGATCAGACCCATTTACAAAAGTTATGAAATTTCATTATGGCATGGACTTTACAGCTCCTAGAGGAACACCTGTATATGCATCTGGTGATGGTATTGTTAGGAGAGCAGATAGTAGGTCCTCTGGATTTGGGAAACATATTAGAATTGATCATGGATATGGATATACAAGTTTATATGCTCATCTCTACAAATACAATGTGAAAAAGTATCAAAAAGTAAAAAGAGGTGACCTAATTGGCTATGTTGGAAGTTCTGGAAGGTCTAATGCACCACATCTTCACTATGAAATATTTAAAGATAATATTAAAGTTAATCCTGTTAATTTCTATTATGGTAATTTAACTGCTAAAGAATTTGATGAATTACTAAAGAAAACTTCTGTTGTAAATGAATCACTTGACTAATGGATATTGAACTGCCTGAAAAAAGATATTATTCAATTGGTGAAGTAGCTGATGCCTTTGAAGTTAATCCATCGCTAATTAGATTCTGGGAAACTGAATTTTCAATTTTAAATCCTAAAAAAAACGCAAAGGGTAATAGGAAATTTACAACGCAAGACATTGAAAATTTGAGACACGTATACTTCTTAGTAAAGGAGCGAGGATATACTATTGATGGTGCAAAAACATATATAAAAGAACATAAAAAGAAATCTTTAAATACACTAGGAATAATAAATAAATTAAAAGAAATCAGGTCTAGATTAATTAAGATAAAAGAACAGCTTTAACCTATTTCTTTCTCATATATATATCAATCTGAGCTCCAGATAAGTCAAAATTTTCTCTAATTTTATTTTCAAGAAATCTCTTATAAGGATCCTTTATATACTGAGGCAAATTACAAAAGAAAGCAAATTGGGGATGTGAAGTAGGAAGTTGTGTAATATATTTTATCTTAACATACTTTCCCTTTATTGATGGTGGAGGATACTTTGCAATTATTGGTAATAAAACATTATTTAATTCTTTTGTTTTAATTTTTTTTGATCTATTGTTAAATACCTCAACCGCAGATTCAATTGCCTTATAAATCCTTTGTTTACTTATTATTGAAGTAAAAATAATTGGTACATCTACAAATGGTTCAATTTCCTTCTTTATTTGAGCTTCATATTTCTTTATTGATTTATTATCCTTTTCAATTAAATCCCATTTATTAGCGATAATTATAATTCCTTTTTTATTTCTTTCACAAAGCCAAAAAATATTTTTTACTTGTGAATCAAATCCTCTACTGACATCATAAATTAGTAGACACACATCAGAATATTCAATAGCCCTGACACTTCGCATTACAGAATAAAACTCAAGATTTTCTTTGACTTTGGATTTTCTTCTGATACCTGCTGTATCTATTAAATTAAATTCAAATCCAAACCTGTTATATCTTGTGTGAATAGAGTCTCTAGTTGTTCCAGGAATTTCAGTTACAATATTTCTGTTTTCTCCTATTAAAGCATTAATAAATGATGATTTTCCTGCATTAGGCCTTCCAACAACAGCAAATTTTGGCAAATTATCTGAAAGATCAACATCTTTCGAAAAATCTTTAACAACTGCATCAAGCAAGTCTCCTGTGCCAAAACCATTAATACTAGCAATAGGATAGTATTTATCAATACCTAACTCAAAAAATTCACTTGCATCATTAACTCTACTAGAATTATCTACTTTATTGATAACTAAATAAACTGGCTTATCAATTTTTCTAAGCATATTTGCTATATCTGTATCCATAGAAGTTAATCCGGTCTCCACATCAACCATAAATATGATAATATCAGACTCATCAATTGCTAGTTCTACTTGCTTATCTATTTCTAACTCAAATATATCATCACTACCTAAAACATAGCCTCCGGTATCAATTAATGAAAATTCTTTTCCATTCCAATCTCCTTTTCCGTAGTGTCTGTCTCTAGTAACTCCACTAACTGAATCAACAATAGCTTCTCTTTGCTTAACAATTCTGTTAAACAAAGTTGACTTTCCTACGTTAGGCCTTCCCACTATGGCTATTATATTGCTCATAATATTAAAATGTGTGCAAATGTAATGGTAAAATTATATTAAAAAATAAGAGCAGCTTAAAATTAAGCTGCTCTTATTAAGTGATATAAGAATAAAATTACTGAATTGAAGTAGACATTTCTGGTCTAAATTCTAATGTTTCTACAACATCACCTGCGTAATCTCGTATAGCCTCATTTCTTTTTCTTCTATCATATTCTAATGCTCTCCAACCAAACATTTCATTATATTTATCTTCATAATCAAATG
>Ga0315321_10002749_pt1 | contig 13659 bp, 5 predicted proteins | sample M180m21515metaG_FD_203464 | JGI IMG/M metagenome (GOLD analysis project Ga0315321, IMG submission 203464) | Ammonia-oxidizing marine archaeal communities from Monterey Bay, California, United States - M1 80m 21515 | ecosystem: Environmental > Aquatic > Marine > Intertidal zone | place: USA... | reverse complement strand
GAGCCAGTCTTCAAGCTCTGGGGGGGGGGAGGCTTTCTAGGGTTTCAATTTCGGTTGGGGAGATTCGAGCCGATCAATGGCGGAATCTTCGTATCCTGCTTTTCGGAGAGACTGGCGATTTGCTTTCGATTGTTCATGCAAAGCGTGGAATCGTCGAGAAATCGGAACAAAAAGCTCGGCTCTTGCTTGATCTTAGGGATATCGATGTTGAGACGGGTGATTCTTCGATATCCGGTCAGTCGTCCGACTTGTTTGTCTCATTTGAACGCTGGAATCAACCCTTGATTTTGGACTTGGATAGCAGGGAACAAACTCTAAGTTATAAAAGAATGGGCTTTGTGAAATTATGGAAATTTGCCCAAGAATCCGAATTTGGTGAAACCAAAAGAGACGCGATGGCCTTACTGAATAAAAATTTTGCTCTTGGTCTATCACCTTTTTTCCTTTCTTTAGTCTTACTTCCTCTGGCGGTTACTAAGGGAAGAAAGGAATCCGTAAGCAATATGGCTATAGGAATCTTCGTTGCTGTTGCGTACTACGGATTCGGTAATCTATTTACAAATTTGGAATCCTCCCTTTTCCTTTCGACTTTCGGTTGGTGGGGACCCAATGCCATCTGCCTATGCTTGGGTTTACCTCTTCTTTTGCGTTTCGAGAAAACCGGATGACTCATTGTGCATTTAAACTGCTCTATGTGTGTTTTTTTTAGTTTTTATGAAAAAAAATCAAAAAATCAAAAAATTATTTTGAAAAAACTTATAAATTTCATGTATGATTTTCCAATCAGGTGCTAATACCTATAAAGCCCACTAGTAATCAAGACCTTATCATGAAGAAAACGACTTCTATCCTTCTTGCCCATCTGGCATTTGTTTTTTGCCCTCATTTACTCCTTCTCGGTAACGATATAGCAGGTTATTCTGGTAGTGTCACTATAACCATTTCCGCCACGCGCACTGAGAGCGGGGTAACCACCAACGCTTCCGCTAACACTCCTCTTTACCAAATTATCAGTGCAGGGGTCTCCGGTGAGCCAGTATTTTCCGGATTTATTTCGAGCGTCGGTTCCAACACCATAACCTTCGAGAACTCTACAGACGGAGACGGCAACATCTTCAACCCTTTTGTAACCGGGGCTTTCAAAAGCACAGTCAAAGTACCACGCTTAACGGCAATAATGTCGGGTCCTCAGGTTGGTTCAATTAGGATTGATGATGCAGGGGCTGGATTCAATGACACCTGCAGCACGGGAAACGCTCAATTGATCGAAATCGATTATCCGGAAGCCGATGACAATCAGTCTACTGCTACCGCCACTGTGATTGGAGGTAAGATAACGGACGTCAATGTTACTAATGGTGGGGCTGGGTACTCGGCTGCACCAAGTGTAACCGTTGTAGGTGGTCCGCATTTCGTACGCCTTACCGAAAAGGGCTCACCCGATGTAGGGCGATTTTTTCTGATTACCGACAACACTTCGAATCAATTGACTCTCGACATCTCCAAGCTTGCAACAAAATCGAAATCCAATGCGACCGGTGAAACCTTAGCGAAAGTTCTGAAGAAGGATTACTCAGTCGAGATTATGCCTGCAGCAACAGTCGGTGGTATCCTCGGCAATAATAAAGCATCTGCAGAAGCAAATGGTTTCAGTACCGGCTTAATCGATTCTTCTGATTTTGTTTATTTGTGGAGCCCAAGTGAATTTCGCTATGATCCTCATTTCTTTCTCGGCACTGATGTTGGAACTTACAAGGCGGGATGGTATAATGTAAACAATATCGCAGCGGGTCATGCTACAGACCAAATTCTTTATCCGGACGAATCTTTCATCGTCGCTAATCGGACGAACAACGACATTGAACTTACCATTGAAGGTGCTGTGGGAACGACGAATCAAAAGATGTACTTACCTGCCTTCCCGCAACAAGCATTGATGAATAACCCTTTCGGTGCCGATGTGGTTCTCGGTGAAATTATCCCCGCTGATTACATGGGAACAGAAGTGTACGACTTCCGTCCAAGTACATCCGATGGAAATACGACATATGCTGACACCATCTTCTTTCTTTCAGGCTCCAATTGGAACGAGTACTATTATAAAGGGGGTGTAAACGATGCGGTGACTGCAGTCGCCACAGCATCGGCAAAAGCAGGAACACACGGTGGTAGCAATGGTATCGGGGACACCGATGTCGAATTCGTTTCGGGCACTGTATCTGCCTTGGCGAGTTGTGATTCGACTGGAGGAACTAGTGGCGATCATAACACTTCCGAGTATACAAAGATATCTCTTTCAGGTGGCGGGCCATCAGGTGCTGACGATTGGAACGGATTTAACATGACCTTTAGCGAAATTTCCGGTCGAAGCGTGAGCGACACCTACAATACCGCCAACAGTGCGCAATATGAACTAGACGAGAATGGAACGGATGTAACAGCTGGCAATGGAATCATGGTTTACTCCAACCTAAATGGCACGCATGAGGTTGTAGACAGTGCTTCCGGTTATGTGATTGTCAAAGTCAAGCGAGACGTCAATTTCGCAGATAAAGGCGACAAAAAATGGTCTTTAGGGTCGGTTGGAGCTGGATACAATACAAGTGCTAAAGCTTATTTCATTGGAGGAGGAGGAACGGGTGCAATCGCTTCCGTAACTGTTTCAAGTGGTGCAATAACTGGTTTTGACTTTACCGGTACCGGTAATTCGAGAGGTTCGGGTTACACTGAAGCACCACAAGTCGTGATCACGGGAGGAGGTTGGCGGTTGATTGGTGGAGCCGACGCACCCGAAGATGGTCAAGTTTTGAGTTCCGATGAAGGAATTATTGTCGTCCGCAAACATCCTACTGGAATTTTAACTTATGTCGAGGCGACCAACCCGGTCGGGAAGTAGCGGGGATTCATCTTCTGCCCAGTCGGGCGGCTCGCCTGTTTTGGGATTGGAGTCTTTTGGACTGAATCGCGTATTTGCCTTCTTTTGGTTGCCTGTCCTTGCGATCCTTTGGCCCATAGATACCTGACTCGGGAACCCACTGTTGATAAGGTTGTTGGGGAATATGATTTTAAAGGAAATCTATTTGGACTTGATTGAGTCTGGGTTAAGCGACCGCATCCGTGATAGCACTCGAGGTTCCTCAATTATTTTGAAAGACGACGGTACGGCGCTCCTGAAAAATTTTCCCTTCCTCGAGGAAGTGGGAATATTCCGCCATGAATTCAAGGGTTTGAACAACCTCAAGACATTTTAGAGAATTCAAACACTCGGAGGTATGTCATCCAATTCGGCTGCCGACGATTACCAGTCTGTCTACGGACTTCGTTTTGTTGCATCTGCTCAAGCGGTCGACAAAGGAACCCGTCCCTCCGTCAAGATCAAGGAAGACCTGCTTTTTTCGTCTACTTTCACGGGCAATGAAAAAGTGAACGGTATGATTTTCTCATTCGATGATCCGGATCATGTGCAAAACCTCCTCTTTTCTAAAGAAAACTCGCAATAGGGGCATTGTTTCAAGTTCCAATTATCCTGTCCGTATTTTCTTTCATCCGTTTGCACTCTTTTAGCAAAACCAATGAACGGGTTTTAGGATTGAGGTTTAAGTTGTTTTGCTTCGAGAGCGAACGAGCATTTGAAATCTCAAAGATCCTCGAACCGTTTCTTCCGATCTAGAAACTAAGCCATGCACCATTTCCCGTGGAGTCAGTGTACTTAAAGAAAAGCCTGTTTTTCGAAGTAGACAAGTCCTTGTTGAACCAATACCAAGTGGCTGAGTTGCTCGTATGAATAAACGGGTAAATATTTGCTGTTGTCCACTGCCAACCATCAAGGAACTCAACCCAAAACCAAACAGACAAATCTGCTTTTTGTGGATCCATGAACATCCAGCCCAAGACCGAATGGTAAGCCCAAAGGTCTCCGTTTCTGTGCCAAAACGGGCCAAACCAATCGCTATACCACCATGAGTTACCCAGTTCAACAGATCCGTTGATCATGTCAGCCCCCGTTATAAGCCTGAAATTAGCAACAACTTCAATGTTCTTGGTTAGAAAAATGCGGGTGCTTGCAGAGTTCGCACTTTCTACTCCTTCTGCACTCCAATGGGTAAAAATGTATCCAGGTTTGTCCATTGCGGTTATGTTGATCCAGCCAGTTCCGAAAATACCGGAACCATCCGTAGTTCCTCCTGTAGTCGGTGATGAAACTAGATTAAGTGAATGTAAACCAGGCGCACTTGGGTCACCTTTGTAGTTGGGGTCACTGATAAACTTCGCCTTGATCGTTTTGTTCTCGTTGAGTAGGATAGAAGTGGTGGCAGCCTTTGAATCATTAACGCCAACACCCTCCCAACCATCAAAGAGATAGCCCAAGCCTGGGGTTGCGAATATCGGATGCTTCGAGTTGTAGATGAATGAACCGGACCCAATCGCAAAACCTCCATCGGTTGGAACGATCAAAATTTTCAGCTCAATTGGTTGAAGGGGAATAAAGCTGCCAGTCACGGATAGGTCTTGGGTGACAGTTAGTTCGAGTTGTGCATTGGAAATGTTTGAACTTTCAAGTCCGCTGCCCGTCCATTTCTCGAACTGATACTCGACACTGGCTAATGCTTCTAGGTTGATTTTCTCGCCATGAGGCACGTAGATCGTCTGTATTTGGGAATTAGTTCCACGATCAGTCTTGATTGTGCCGCCTACAAGCGGAGCGGTGAAGACTTTTACTTCGTAACTTAGTTTCTTGAAAGTTGCGGTAATTGTTTGACTACTGGCCAAGTTAAACTCCCAAGTGCGGGCTGAAGACAAAAGCTGACCGTTCTGGTCTATCCAGCCATCGAACTGATAACCAGGTTCGTCATGAGCCGTCAACCCGAGAAGATCGCCGAATTTATAAGGTGGGTTGGCGGATGCAACTACGAATCCCCCAGTGACTCCATTTAAAACGGAACCGTCAACATTGAGGGTTTGAACGACTTGAGTTAAAGTTGCGGGTTCACCATCGAAGTTTGCCGTCAGGGTGGTATCCTGCGTGAGGTTTATTTGCTCGGTCGCATTTGTTAGTCCATTGCTCCACGACAAGAAAGAGTATCCTGAATTGGGCTGGGCTTGTATGGTGATTGTCTGATTGAAATTAAATTGATATTCGCCATTCGTGGTAAAAACATCCCCTGCTCCGGTAATGTTCTTGGTTAGGGTTAGGTTATAGGTTAACGGGGTGAAAATTGCTTGTATGATGCCATCCGATGTGATCGTTGTGGAGGTGGACGCCGATGTGGGTGCGGCAAAAGTTCCTCCTTCCCAATGACTGAAGGCATAATGGGTACTGGCTACTGCTGTTAGGCTTACGGAGTCTCCATGAGAGTAAGTGCCACTTGTTCCCTGAGTCACAATTCCTCCAGTTCCCGGGGTGATCGAGACACTATACTGATTGAGGTTGAAAGTGGCTTTCAAGGACAGATCATGGGAAACTGATGGCGTGATTTCCGTTTGGGAAGGGAAGGGGATAATGGTGGCATCGGGGATTGCCTCAATCACTCTGACGGCATTCCCGACGAAAGGGTTTTGGGAAGAGCAGTAATACAGAGTAGTGTTCGAATCAAAATCACTGGGTACTGTGAAGACCATATTTCCTGATGTTGCACGAGATCCAGTCAGGTTTAGATGAGTATATTCGCCAGCAAATCCGGTTGAATTTAGTTGGGTGGACAGATAAAATTGGTTGGTTCCAGTATTGCAGGAGAAGACATAGGTATAACCTTTTAGCAAAGTCAGGTTTGGGCTTTCCTTGCCATTCATAAAGAAAACTTGTGTTGCTGGATTCACAGAAGAATTACCTAAGGACACAGCGTAGGTGTAGTTGTGATCAACCGTCCAATTTTGAAATGTATTTCCGCTGTTTGCCGTGGCATTGATTTCAAGCGCGGTTTCGTTTGATTGAACTTGCGTAGTTCCGGCCCCTGACAGGCGGGTTGTCACGCCAACTACGTTCTTCTGGAATTGAGCGATTAGTGATGCGTTTTCATCGGTGCTAAAAGTAATGGTCGGACTTCTGAAAGTCGGCGAGATGCTTTTGGCGTCCGGGTTGCTCCAACCTAGAAATGAGTATCCTGCGTTCGCGGTTGCTGTGATTGAAGAACTAAGGGTCGAAGTCCCCGGATTCCATGTTCGAAGACTCGGATCATCAAAAACCAAGCCGGAACCAGGTGGAGAAACGGAAATATTTAGGTCATGTAAATCGACTTGAATGGGAGCGAAGCTAGCAAAGACAGAATAATTGCCATCAACGGTAAGGGTTAGTGGGTCGTCCGAAGAATTCGTTTCCTGTCCAAGTGGATTAGTCACAGTCCATTTGGAGAATTCGTAGCCTGCCGGAGCACTTAGGCCGTTCGGTCCAGCTCCCACTGGGGTAAGGGTTGCAGTTGACCCATAGGAGTAACTACCTCCTCCCGACACCGTGCCGTTTGAATCGAAGGACACAGCAACATGATAAGTCTTCGGCACAAATGATGGAGTCAGGCTAATATCGTTGCTAGGGATTGTCACAATGGTGGATGACGAATTTGGGTCAGCTAGGTACTGGATGTCCCCAGTCCACTGAGAGAATAAGTATCCGTTATTAGGCAGAGTGGAAATGGATACATTCGATTCGAATTCATATGAGCCTGATCCACTTGATTGGCCATAAGCTGAAGAAAGGATGTTGAGGGCGAAGTTACTTCTCTTGAAACTTGCATTCAGATCCATGTCAGATGAGACGGTGAAAGAAACGACGCTTGCTTGTGGATTGGGAAAAGAATAACCATACCACCTGTCGAATTCCCAGCCCGTCGAGGCGGTCGCGTTTAGTTCGATGGTGTCCTGGAAGAAAGGACTGAGGGAAAGGGCCGACTGACCGTTTACAAGTCCGCTTCCATTGGTTGTGACATTTACATCATAACTGTTGCGGGCGAAATTTGCCTGAATGGACAGGTTTTGAGGATGTTGAAGAAGGTTGATGGAAGAGGAGACATTAGTGCTTGAATTCAGGGCAAAGGTGTCGCCGGACCAGCTTGTGAAATGCCATCCAGAGCTAGCCACTGCAGTCACTTGAGGTGTATCGTTAATCGTATAAGATCCGCTTCCCGTGGCGGACCCGCTTCCCGTTCCAACGGTTGCGGTCACATTGAAATCAATCAAGGCGAAATTTGCGGCAAGAGTCACGGGGCCTACGATGGCGAGAGAATTGTTTGCGTCGGATGTTCCCTTGGTGAGAGAGTTAGTTGAATTGGTATCTCCCGTCCAACCGAGAAATGAATAACCGGATGCGGGAGTTGCGAGGACAGGGTAAACGCTGAAATGCTTCCATGGACCGGCTGTCGGATCAATTGTTACTTGTCCTCCGACTCCAGCGGTTAAGTTGACCGGGTATTCCAATGGTTTGAAAAGAGCTTTGACCGTAACATTTGATGCACTGTGTGACATGTCGACGGTTGCGTTTAACTGAGTGAAATTATCCAAAGAGCCGTTGGCGTCTTCCCACCTGTCAAATTCGTAACCGTGAAGAGCCGTAGCGGTAATTGGAACAAAGTCCGAATGGTTTCGGAGACTTGGAGGAGATGGGGATGCGGAAGCTCCTCCCGTTCCGTAGAGAACCGTGAGGAGATATTGATTCTCAGCAAAGTTGGCAGTGAAAGATAAGTTTCCAGGATGAGTGAGCAGAAAGGAGGCGAGAGTGTTGTTGGTCGAAGGAAGCAGAGCGATTGAAATAGCGTCTCCTGTCCAACCCGAAAAGCTGTAACCATAGTTGGAGGAGGCTGATAGCGTGTAATTTCCATCAAAGGGGTAAGGACCAGGTTGCTGGACGACTTGTGCACTCCCTCCTGAAGTCGAAGTAACCGCTATGTTGTAATTCAGGGGAGTGAATACGGCGACTAGTGCATGACCTCCTTGAACATTTAATGTGGCATTCGCCGTCAAGTTGTTGTCAAGCCCGATGGATGGATTACCAAGTGAATTGTAATTGAGCCAGTATCCAAACTGATACCCAGTATCTGGGGTTGCGGTTAAAGAGACATTGGTGTCGTAGGGGTATACCCCATGTCCGGAATATGTTCCTTTTCCAATCGTGGTGATCGCCACATTGTATTCACGAACCTTAAAGGTTGCGGAAACATTCCGATCATCTGACATGATGACAGTACTGGTTTGATTGGTGGGTTGACTGACTCCGGGGCCATTCCACCGAACGAATTCAAAATGAGGGTCGGCCACGGCAGAAATAGTTACATTGCTATCGTATTCGTATAACCCGCCGGGGTTATTGGGAGTCACGCCAACGGAGCCACCGCTCCCAAAGACCGAAACTTGAAGTAGCGCTTTTTTGCGCATGGAAGTTTGGTATTGCGAGGCGTTGTCCTCGAAAGTACTACCATATCTCCACTTCGAGCCAGTAAGATTAGTACCCGGTGCGATCTTCAAATAGAGGTTGGTCGGAATGCCTGAAGAGAAGTAAGGCCAAGACCAATTGGGACCGGTGACGGTATTGTACCGTGCTGTTGCGTCCGTTGTTGCTCGGTCATAGAATCGGATGCAAATGGGGGTTCCGGGAGCCGGGGTGTTTTGGAGAATAACGAAGGGAGTGAGTACGGAGTATCCGGCGGGCTCGTTTGGATAGACCATGACCTGGTTGGTCCCTCTGGTAAAAACCGTGGTAAAGGAAAACATCCCATCATCGTACCCGTAACCACTGCTTGAGTCTCCGACTGTCGTGCCTGAGGTCATGGCAATCCAATTGCCCTTGAAAGGTTCAGAAACGGTTGCTTGGTCGAAATATCCCATTGTCGCCAAGCTTCCGTCCCCATTAACCGCAAGTCCTCCATCAAGAGGGTTTCCGTTTCTATCTTGGAGACGGTATGCATTGGCAGTCTCGGTAAGAGTAGACCAATGAATGACGAGTTGGGGAATGGTAGCTTGAAGGAATTGAGGGAATCCGCAAAGTGCAACAAGGAAAGTCAAACTGCAAATCTTAGTTAGGAGTATACACGCGCGCGTACGAGAAAACCTTTCACGGAAGTTGAGAAAGAGGGTTGCTCTTTTACCGGTCACTAGAGGATATACCCGAGTGCGTGGGGCTTTGTTTCTAGGATTGTAAAGTGTGAGGAAGGGCAGTTTCCCATATAGATAATATTCCCCAAAAAAATTGTAAAAGCAAGATATATTTGTTGTTCGGAAGTGGCGGTCAGTATTCGCTGATATTACCACTTAATGGACGGAGTAAAAAGTTTTGGCTTAACCTAAATATATACCGATTAAAAAATTCCATTGAAGGGGTGACAAATGCAATGGTAGTGCGGAGGGAAAGTGTAATTAAATGCGAAGTAAAGTACATCTTTAGTCGGTGCTGATTTTATTGGATTTGGTCGGGTAATGTAAGCCGAACTAATGCTCTGAATTATGGTTGGGTGAATCTTGGTTGAATTTCGGTTTGACCTTTGGAATGGAGCGGGTGATATTACTTTACCTTGTCCCATTTGTTAGATCAGTTTCCCTACCTTAGATTTGCCCAAAGAGCGTTTTTCCTCTGTGTTTATTCGTTCTTTGTTCTTGGTGTGGATGTTCTTAACGCACAGGATACCACCACTATTTGGTGGCAAAGTTGGAAAAAGGTATACCAAGGCTACCCCTTTGGCACCCCCGGCACTACTCCAAGTAATGTACAAGAACTCCAAGGTAGAGATGCAACAGGAACCGCACGGGACCTTTTTGAGGGGAACGGTCAAAACCAGCAAGGTGATCTGGTGGAACTTGGCTACTACAAGCTTTCGGACAACAATGCGAACACCAGCAACACAAATTTGTTCAAAGGCACTTGGACGCCTCTCACGACCAAAACCACGATCGGTCACAATTACTATTTGGATGGAACTAACAACTCGGGCAATACGGCGGGGCACTTTCACTTCTCCACTACATTCTCCGTTCAGGCCGGAGTCACCGATGGAGTTACTGACACTGCTAAAATCAATGACGCAATTAGTGCCCCTTACAAAATCTCAAACGATACAAATGCTGATCTGAGCGATGAGGTAACAAGACTCCAAGCTGGGAATGACAATGGGGGAACTAATTACGGGAGGTTGGGGATAAGGTTTTATGAAATTGGCACCAGATCAAACGCTTCTGCCGGTGGACTTGTTAAGGATAACACGAATGGGCATGTTCTTTACAACACAATCATGGCGGAAAGTTGGCGTTGGCAAGACACGCAAACTGGCAACCCTCAACATGTCTACATTCAGTTGCACGACCCCACTTCGAATTCCGGCATGACTTCTGGTTTGGAATTTGAATTTGATAATAACACCCACAACGGTTACTCCAAAGTCGGAACTGACTCTGGTAACGATGGTTCTGATGCGCTTGGGACTGACAAATATGTGACATCCCTAACGTATCATGACGGGAATGATGATATTGATCTTGATGCTGTTGGATCGGCTAACTTCAGCGGATTAAGCGGTACGGGTGACATCGAAGATACTGAAAACGCAGTTTTTCGGACCGTTACCTTGCACACATCGGCGGGTAACATGGGTAACGATGGAACTTCCTTTTCAGGTAAGATCGCGGGCGATATCACACTCATAAAGACCGGGGGGACGGCCGGAAACGGTACCAACGACGGCGAACAGACATTGACCGGTATTATCGCATTAACCGACACCTCGGGTAGCGATGGACAGGGGTATTTGGATATCAAGGGAGGAACCTTGATTCTCGCACCCAATGGCAGTTCTCAATCTTTCGAATATATAAATGGAGCAGGTAATTTGGACCTTGTGAATAGCGGAGGCCAAACCGTTGAACTTGGCTTTACTACCGCAACCTCTGCCCAAACTTTTTCTGGCACAGTGGCGTTGTCTGGTAGCGGAACAGCGACAACAATCAAGGTTTCGAGTGGAACTACTGGCGCGGACTACAACGACGAGCAGGTTTTTTCAGGTAAGGTTACAGGAAGCGAAACTTTGACCAAGTCTGGCGTCGGCCGTTTGAAATTATCTAATTCTGGAAATGACTTTACATACACTGGAGGTACGGATGTCATCATTAATGATGGAACCTTGGTTGCGGCCCATGCGAATGCTTTGGGCCCCTCAGGAAATACAATTTTGATTAACAAAGGAAAGCTAGAACTCGAGGGGGGCATTTCCCTAGCCAACACAACCATTCAAGGCTCCGCTTCGGGCAAGAGTATGGTGGGTGGAGACGGCACCTTTGGTGCTATCACCGTTGGCGATGGGACCAACGACATTAAATCCATTTCTCCTGGTCGCGGTATATCATCTTCGTTGTCGCCCTCCAATCACCAAGCCGCCGCTGGCACGGGAGGATCGGCGGCTAATGCAATGGGTAACTTGACGGTAACGACTTTGGTTTTTAATGATAACGCTGTTTTTGACTGGGAAATTAGCGATTTTAATACTGGAGCCAATCAAAGTTCTTTCAACGACGAATTTGATGTATTGAATTTTGGGACACTTGCCTTTGGTAGCAACGCCGTCGTGGACCTAAATATATTTAGTGTGGGCAGCAACGGTGCCCCCGGTGGAGTAGCAGGTCTTGGGGTTCATAGCGGAAACGATGGTATTCTTTTTCTAAACGGCGGTTCTCACAGCGATATTACCAATTGGGGTGGGACAACCTTGGCCGAAGGTTCTTGGTCTAGCGCAGGCAGCCATTTTAACATCAATGACCATGCTTACAACTACCACAATGGGAATCTTCATGGAGGATGGGGTGTTTGGTACAATGGATCCGGAGACTTCTATCTGAGGTATTCAGCCGTCCCCGAGCCTTCGACCTATGTGATGGTCACAGGTTTACTTTTGCTCCCGGGTTTTCGTCTATTACGCCGGTTTCGCAAGGGCTTCGGCAAAAGTGACGAAGGCGAGAACTCCTCGTCTCTTTAACATATATCGCAACTGCACAAGCTCGTTTTCGCGGGCAGTAACAAGAAAGGAAGCTTCCTTTGCAGTTATAATAGCTTAGCCGTCCTTGAGCTCAATTAATTCCTTCAAGGAAGAGAAATGATCGCCCAAGCCTGCGGGTTTGTCGATTTCTCCAATGATTTTTCTAAAGGTTTCCTTTTTTTCAAGCTGAAGATTACGAACTCGCTCCTCGATTGTACCTTGGGCAACCAAGCGGTAAATAAAGGTTGGTTTTTCTCTTCCTAAGCGATGTGCTCTATCAATGGCTTGTTCTTCTACTGCTGGATTCCACCACGGGTCCATGAGAAAGACATAATCTGCAGACTTGAGGGTAACACCTAATCCCGCGGCTTTTAGTGAGGCCAGCATGACGGTTGGACCTCGGCTGGATTCGAAGGTTTCGACAGGGGTTGTTCGATCGCGCGTTGAGCCTGTAAGTTCGAGGATTGCAAGATCGGGATGATTGAGCCGAATGCTCTTCTTGAGAATGGCGAGAAAGGAGGTGAATTGACTAAATACAAGGACTTTTGCTTTGGACGAGGAAAGATCCCCGAGTTTTTCGATCAAAACATCTCCTTTCGATCCCGTGGGCGGTAGGTGATCTCGCCAAGGAAGAAGACCAAGATCACAACATGTTTGCCTTAATCGTGTAAGAAGTGAGAAAACATGAGTAGGAGCTTCCTTGATTGCATTTCGCAGGTCCTCCCCATGTCGTTCGATTGCTCCTTCGGTAAGTTTTCTGTATTCTCTTCTTTGTTCGTCGTTAAGCGGACAGGCCAACTCAGTTTCCAGTTTGGGTGGTAGTTCGGTTGCGACTTCGCTCTTAATTCTTCTCAAGACAAACGGGGTGACTTGCTTGCGGAGAAGCTTGATTGTATCTTCTGAATCTTCTGTTAAGTCTCTTTCTAGGTCTTTTCGACCACCGAGTAGACCTGGCATCAGGAACCGAAAAATGGTCCAGAGGTCAAGGGCCGTGTTTTCGATAGGGGTTCCAGAAAGAGCTAGGCGGTGAAGAGCGTTGATGGATAGACAGGTCTGAGTAATCTTGGCCTTGGGGTTCTTAATAAGCTGGGCTTCGTCAAGTATTGCATAGCGAAAATTAAATTTTTCTAGGTGGCTTCTATGACGACGCAACTGTGTGTAGCTGGCTACCCAAAGACAATTCTCCGTTGGGTCGGAGAATTGATCATCCTTGTTGAGAACTCTTACTTTGAGTTTGGGAAACCTTTCCTTTGCCTCGCGAACCCATACTGGCACTACTGAGGCAGGGCAAGTAACTAGATCCGGTAGATCTTTTTGCTTATTACCCACGATCAACGCAAGAGTTTGGACGGTTTTACCTAAGCCCATCTCGTCTGCGAGCAAGCTGTGGCAACCGAGTTGATGAAGGGCATGAATATGAGCGACTCCATCTCTCTGGTAAGGTCTAAGGAAGGAGAATCTCTTTGCTATTCCATTTGTCTGAGGTTCTCGAATAGATGACTGCCAATCCGCAAGTTTTCCGTCCTGTCTGGCACGAAGGTATTTTCGGGCAAAGAGGGAGAAAAGCATATACCTAGGCCAATTCGCTCTCTTCGAGTCGCCTCGATTTCTTTGCCACCACTCAAAATCGTCCACTTGATTTTGGTCGAGGCGCACCAAGCCATGCCCCCGAATGAAGGTAGCCCCGTTTCTTGCTTTAGTAATCTTGCGGCTGTGC
>Ga0315321_10002745_pt1 | contig 13663 bp, 10 predicted proteins | sample M180m21515metaG_FD_203464 | JGI IMG/M metagenome (GOLD analysis project Ga0315321, IMG submission 203464) | Ammonia-oxidizing marine archaeal communities from Monterey Bay, California, United States - M1 80m 21515 | ecosystem: Environmental > Aquatic > Marine > Intertidal zone | place: USA... | reverse complement strand
GTCTACAGGGTCACAAAGGTAAAGAAGAAGCACATCTCTTCGTCGGTGCGCTCGCCGTAGGTGATGGTCTCGGTGCCCTCGGAGTTGTCCCAGCTACAGCTGAACTCCACCTCGTCGCCCAGCTTGAACTCAGCGGGCTCGTTGAACTGGTACGTCATCTGGTTGTTGAAGTTCCAGGCGCCGTTCACCAGGCAGCTCTCGGTGCCGTCTTCGTGCTTGATGCGCGCGTCAAAGTACGAGCCGAGGTCGTGCATGTGGGGGAACATGCCCAGTACCTTCAGGTCGGTGAAGCTGTTCTTGAACGTGTCGGTGATCGAGTAGTCGGCGGCACCCGGTGGAATGGAGAAGCCGAAGTTGCCCACCGGCGCCATGAAGACGGGGGTGACTGGACCATCGGCCACATTGAAGGCATAGCCGGACTGGTCGGACAGCCCGTCGGCCTCCGGACCGGCGTAGAAGTAGTGCATCTGCGCAATCAGGTACTGGTCTTCCTCGACCGCAAGGCCGTGGCCCTCGGGGAACTCGACCGGGAGCATGCCGGGTGCCCATGCGGTGAGCATGCCATTGGCTGCCCCGGAGCCCATGCCGTCGATGCAGTCCCAGCCGTTGGGGTCGCGCATGTCGCTGTCGACCGAGGTCTCGGGCAAGGTGAACAGCACGATGTGGTGCACCAGGGTGGAGGTGCCGATGATGGGCGCCATGGCGGTGACGCTCTTGCCGGCCAGCTCGCCGGGTGGGATGGCGAAGCAGCGGTACTCGTTGCCCGGGTTGCTGGCGTCGGAGAAGGTGGGTGTGTAGGCCGCCTCCATCATCACTGTGAGGTCGGGGTCCTCCAGATTGCCGTCGATGTGGACGACTTCCACCTGGCTCCCATCGCCGGGGGGGCCCATGGGCATGTCGTGGTCCACCCATGCCGAGAAGATGTCGAGCGAGGCTTGAGGAAGGACGAGGTGCTCGCTGCCCACGTAGTCCCGACATGCCGGATCCGACGCCTCGGGGGGCATGCTTCCGGACTCCATCGCGCCCAGCATTGCCGGGGCGAGTGCGGTCACCACATCTGGATCGGTGAAGTCGCCGGGAGCGAGGCCGCCCGGTTGGTGGCAACGGGTGCAGTTCTCAGCGAGAACGGGCTGCACATCGCCATACCAGGTGGGGCCTCCCGCTTCGCCCTCACCGCTGTCGGAGGGGCCGGGGGGGGACGGCTCGGCGTTGTTCTTCGACCCTGAGCAGGCCCCGAGAAAAAGGGCTGCGACGCAAGAGACGGACAGGGTGGTTGTGGGGCGCATGAAGAGCCTTCAGTCAGGGATTCGCGACGATGTCTTCGAAGCGGACGACAAAGTCGCCAGCCTCGTTCGCACGGTGGGTAGAGAGGGTGAGGGGACCGGCGGTCTGGTGCTCGGTCCAGCTGTACTGGCCTTCGCGGCCGTTTTGAAGCTCAAAAGCCCATGCGGTCACCCGGGCGCTGTCGGGGTCGACCGTGAGCATATAGCGGTCGCCGGGAGTGAGTCCCACACCGTCGAAAGTGAGTACCAATCGGCCTTCTTCGTCGATGGACCGGTTCACACCTGGGTCGAGCACCTTCGACGCCGCCAACAGCCAGTACGAGTCGTTGATGAACGCCGACCAAGCCTTGGCCGCGCGCTCGGGGTCGGTGCCCGGAGACACCTGACTCCAGGTGTCGGCGTGGGCGCCTGGAGAGCCGACGTGGGAGGTGGGGTCGGTGGTGTTGAGGCTCTCGAATCGGGTGGAACTGCCGCCCATGGCCACGGTGAGGGTGCCTGCCTGGGGCTGCCAGCTGTGGCTCCGGCGTGCCTTCTCTTCTTCGCCAGCGGTCACCACGACGGTGAAGTCGAGCGAGGTGAGGGCGTAGGGGTCGCCGGCTGCACCTGCCACCTTTCGAGCCAGAGCGTCGCCTTCCGCGTCGGCCATCGCGGGGACCGCTTGCAGCAGGATGATCCAGCACGCGTTCATATCGAAGATTCCTCAGGGAGTCTGACGCAGCACACCAGGCGTTGTCGGATGGTTGTCGACCGCCGGCGTATCCACTCCCTGCAGTACTAGCTCAGGCTTGCGGCTGGTGGTGCCCCGCAGATCGATCTGGCCGACGGATCCGCCTCGTATCCCGACCTTTGCGCCGTCCCGCACCGACAGGGCGCCCGACAGGTGGGACGCCTCGAAAGCCGCTTCGGTCATACCGTCCAAGATGACGTCCTGGTCGGCATCTGCGGTCAGCTGATGCACCATCAGCCGGCCCCGCACAGCCCCCAGTCCGGCTGCCCCGCCGCGTCCGCGTTCATTGCCGGACAGGACACAGTTGTCGACCACTACCTCGGCATAGCTGTCCACCAACACACCCGCGCCGAAGTCCGCCGCGCCCCCCGACAAGGTGAGGCCCCGCAGCTTCACCTGGATGCCGTGCTTGGCGACATGCACCACTGGGCCCTTGCCCTCCGCATCGAGCACCGCTCCGGCATCGGCCTGCAAGGTGACCGGGACCTCGATGCGCAACGCCCCCGGATATCGCCCCGCCGACAAGCAGATGACGGCCTCGGGCTGGATATGGGGCTGGATGTCGGTGCCGGGGGACAGCGTGACGGTGCAGTCGGCCACGGGAGCTCCTGTCGAGGCGGGTACAGCAGTCGAGGGCGGTGCGCCGGTGGTGCTGCAGGCACTGGCCAGTATCCAGATGACCGCTTGGACGGCACCGACCCACCCAAAGCGGGGCGCTGCCCTCCGAGCTGGGCTCACCCTTCCGCGTCCTGGGCCGCCTTGGCCTGGGGCACGAGGTTGGTCGCACACGAGCTGAAGTACTTGGTGAAGTCTTCGGGCGTGATGGGCTTGGGCTGCCAGCTGCCCCACGGATTGTGGAACTGCAGCTTGCCGTCGACGACTTCCTTGAACGCGTAGCCGTGCCAGCCCACGAGCTGGTACTGCGGCGCAATCATGCCCTTGAAGTCGAAGGCCACCTCAAGGTCCGACGCGGCCTTTGGCGCTTTGCTCTCGGCGTACTTCACCGAGATGCTGCCCGGCTTGGCGTAGTCGACTTCGCCCTCCGCCACGCCGCTTCCGCGAAGGTCGGACGTCTTGGAGTGCTCGGTGCCGGTGTCGCGTGCGAGGCCAGCGCCGCCATCGCCCTTGTCGGTGATGGTGAGGCTGCCGGGCTTGATCTTGTTCCAGTCGTGAATCTGCGTGACAGATCCGGTGTAGGGCCCGGTCTCGGTCCCTGACAGGGGAGTCTGCTTTTCGGCCTCCCAGCACGACTGGGTGCCGGCGTAGATGGCGCGGCCTTCGTCCTGGGCCTTGGTGAAGAAGGTGAGGACCTCTTCAGCGCTCATTCGACTCGGCGTGGCGGAGTCGGACTCCATGCCGGACATCGCGGCCATCGCCTTGCTGCCGTAGCCGCCGTTGCCCATCTCTTCGTAGCCGCCCTGCCACTTGGCGTAGGCCTTCTCCATCAGCGCGCCCCACAGCTCGGGGTTGGCGCGGGCGTAGGCCGTCTTGTCGCCGCCCGAAGTGGTGGGGAGGTAGCCGTCGACCTCGATCCAGATCTCTTCGTACTCGGACTGGCCCGACTGGTAGTCGTAGCCCTTCTCCTCGAAGAAGCGGACCTCGTAGAGCCCCGAGGACTCGTTGAAGCGAAAGCTCTGTTCCAGGAAGGCGGGGCGCGCGCTGCCCACCGCGATCATGGCGGCCACGAAGTAGCAGTCGGCGAGGCCACCCTGCTTGATGTCGGTGCCCTTGAGCTGGCCGGCCTCGGGGAGCACCTGGTCCTGCTCGTACAGCTGATAGATGTGGTCGTCCATCATGCCGGGATTGTCCTCGTCGCGGTTGAGACCGGGCTGGTCGCTGAACACGCCGATGTGGATCCAGCCCTGCTCTTCCTTGTTGCCGTCGACGCGGTACTCGACCTTGATGTACTCGCCGATGACTTCGACCACCTCGACGGGCTTTCCGTCGACCACTTTGCCGGACACCGCCGCCTCGGCACCCGGACCACCGCGCACCTCGATGTCGGCCCCACCGCTGATGACCGCGCCCTTCATTCCTCGGCGCACGGAGTCGGTGCGGTCGACCTTGTGGGGGTCCACCACGGGGGCGGGCTCCTCAATGATCGGCGCCACTACGTCTTCCTTCTTGCCGGGACCATCGACGACGGGCGAGGGGGTGTCGATGGACGGACCGTCGATGTCCTCTTCTTTGCCGGAGCCCCAGATGTCGTTCCACCAGTCGTTGAGGGACTGGGTCCATTCCCAGCCGGTGTTGTCGTGGAGCCAGTCCATGCCCCAGACGTCGCCCTGCATCTCCTCGCCAGCACCCGGACCACCTTGCTGCTCGAGGGCCTCGCGTGCACCTGCGTTGCCCATGAGGCTCTGCATGTCGGAGGGGTTGCCGCCCCGGCTGTTGCGCGTGCCCTTGGAGGACGACGGGGTGCGTTGCTGCTGGTAAGCGGGCATCTCGACCTCCGGGTCGGGTCTGGCGGGCGAGTGGGTGGATGGCGGATACCGGACCCGCCCGCGTCAAAAAGCCGGGTGGATGCCATCAACCCGGCTCACACCAGAGTATCGTGGTTCCGGCCGATTTGCGCACTGGATGCTGTGATGTCTCGGCATCGGGAGGACACGTTGACCGCTTGGTGGAGACTTCTTCAGAGTGCCGTATTGGCGGCTGTTTTTGTGGGTTGCACTGGAAAGTCCACCGAGGACTCCGGCGACTCCGGCGACACCGGCGACACCGGGACGACATCGCCTGATGCAGCTCCTTGCGCGCTCCGAAGCGATGCGGGCCTCCAGATGACCCCCGGAGACACCGCGAACACCACTGCGCCGGCCATTCAGGAGCTCAACACCCCGTACACCATCGTGCTGTCGTCCTCTGCGGGTGGCTGGGTGCGCTTGGTGCTCCCCGAGGCGGGCACCTACACGCTCCACACGGGCTTCGCGGGCGTGGCGACCAACCTCATCGAGGGCACCGAGGTCGTCGGCATCGGCATGGGCCGCGCCAACGAGGTGTGTCCCACCGAGATTCCCGAGGTCTTCACCATCACGGTCGATGGCCCCACCACCTACTACATGCAGCTCACGCAGCTCGCGTCCATCTACTTTTGGGTGATGGTCCAGCCGGAGGAGTAGGCGGGCCTCTGCGCCTTGAGGCTTGGTGTTCCGGGCGCCCCCTACGGGCCGGGCCCTGCCGTGGGGTCGGTGCCCGAGACGCCGGGAGCCCCCCTCCTTCCTCGGCGCTCTCCCAGCTGGCCCCTCCGTCTCGCAGGCGAGACCCGCTGCGCGGCCCACTCGGGTCCCTGGCGCAGCGCTACTCTTCGGTCACTGCAGCAGCGGGAGCCTGCTTGGGCGAGCTCCGCACCCAGCCGCCGTGTGAGAGCGCCTGGCCCAGCCACGGCAGTCGCTTGACCGCTGCGGCCACCAGCCAGAGCGCCCATCCGACCGCCAGCACACTGCCGGTCCACGGCGGCAGCCACACCACCATCGTGCGGGGCAGGCTGCCGGTGGTGCGGTCCACCTGCCACACGAGCTGGTCGTAGGGAGACGCCGACTGACCGGAAATCCAGAGGCCTGGGCGACCCATTGCACCATGTCCGAGGCCCTCCAGGAATGCCCAGAGCAACAGCACACCGACCACCGGAAGAGCCAGCACCAGTACGATCTGGAGGAAGTTGTGCGCGAGCCAGTGCGCCGGTGCTCGCCTGGAGCGCACCACCACAGCCACCAGCCACGCCGCCACCACTGCGAGAGCTGCGGCGGGCAGCAAGGAGGCTCCGAGCAGGAGCGCAGCCCAGGTGCTCGTCGAGAAGGGCGCACCGGTGCGGTGGGGGCCGAGTGCCCGTCCGAGCACGGCCGCGAGGCCAGCCAACAGCGCCATCCACACAAGATGCAGTGCCTTGGGTCCGAGCCGCGGTCCCAGGGTGCCCAGCACCCAGCGCCACTTGCCGTGCTCATCGGTTGCGTGGATCTTCAGGCTGCCATTGACGGCGGATGCGCCCAGGTCGACCTGAGGTCCGCTGAGTACGAGCCCGGCCGCATCCGGCTCACTCCACTCCAGCTCGACCTGGTGACTGCCGGGTTGAAGTGGGAGGTCCACCGAGCCTGCCTCGATGCGCGCGGGGAGGGTGCGGCCGTCGATCTGGAGTGAGCGCAGCTCTGCGCCGTCGGACAAGCGAACCGGATGAGGACCGCCTTGGCTGGTGCGCACCGTCATGCGGAGCGTGTGTGTGGTCTCCCGAAGCTGCGGAGTGGTGGTGAGGCTGAAGCTGTCGATGGTGACCGTCTGGCCGGCGATGGCGTCGGGGCGGGTCACAGCGATGTCGACGTATTCACCCGGCCACGGAGACCACGTGGGCTGCCAGCGTCCGTCGGTGACATGTCGGATGGGAGCGAGACCCTCGGACGCCGTGGGGGTGCAGGCAAAGATGGGGCTGCACGCGAGGGCCCACTCCTCGGTCCAGGGCACGCCATCTGGCGCTTCGAGACGCACGCTGTCTGAGACAGCGAGAGTGCCTTTCCAGACGGCCACCTGGGCGTCGCCGTCGAAGCTCACCAGCACCTTGCCATCCCGCACTTCGTGGGCCCCGTCGGTGACCGCCTCGCCCGGCAGCAGCGGCACCTCCAGGGTGAGGGGAGACCCGGTGGGCCGCGCCAGCTCCACCGACGTGCTGACTCGCCACGGTAGGCCGAGGTCGAGGCTGCGTCGCACGGTGACGTCGGGCGTGAGGTTGTCGCTGCCCCGCGCGACCGTGTTGGCGCCGTTGGTCTGGATGCGGGTGAGCTGCAGGGTGTTGTCGATGGTGCCGTCTCGACGGAGACCGCCGAGGCGGTAGCCAGGCTGGTCGAAGTCCACGGCGTGGGGGGCTTCGAGGAACTGCAGAGTCAGCTCACCGGCGTCGGACAGCGGACCATCAACGGTGATGCTGTGGACCCCAGCCGGAACCCGCACGTAGAGGAAGCCGTCGGTGCCGCGACGGGTGGCCACGGTGTCCGCGCCATCAAGACGGACTCTGGTGGGCTGCCAGCTCGTGTGGGGACCCGGCACTGCCCAGGCGGTGGTGGCGACGGCATGCACTTCGGCCAAGATGCGCACACTGCTGTTGTTGTCGTCAACGAACAGCCCAACATGGGAGACCGACACGCAGTCGGTGCCACAGTCAGGACCCACCGTGATCCGGGTCTCCAGCTCAGCCAGCACGGTGGCGGAGGGCTCGGCGTGGGCTGTTGTGCCGGTGGTCAGGCCAGCGACAGTGGCCAGCGCCACCAGAGGCAGTCCGTCGCGCCACCATTGGCGTCCACGCGTGGCCCAGAGCTTGTCGAGTCTGAGGGTGACAACCGCGAGGAGGCCGAGCAGCATGAACTTCACGACGGCGAGTGTGGCCACGGCTGCGGGGGGGGCGAGCCACAGCCGCATCGGGTGGTCGGGGGAGACCCGGCCGGACCACCCGGCGGATGCGCTGCTGCCCGACCAGGCGGGGATGCCCGGGCCGGTCTGCACCACTGCGGCGGGGTCGACCTGGGCGGTCTGGTAGAGCGCATTGGTCTTTCCGGGGGCCTTCTTGCGCTTGGGACTCGATCGCGAGACGCTGGTCGCGTTGGGGCGGTTTCGCTGGAAAGAGCCTATGTCGGCGTCTTTCTGGGCCTCTTCGCGCGCCAGACCCCCCGCGCCGGCCGCCGGCATATTGGCGTGTTGCATCTGGCCGAGCTCGGTGTGCTGCACCGAGGAGGAGCTGCTCATCTGTTGAGTTGGGAACAGCCGGGCGTCCAGGTCGTTGGCGGCGTAGGTCGCGAGCTGTAGCAGGAGGGCCGCTGCGGCCACTCCTTGGACGACGACCGTGAGGCGTCGCCGTGCATCCGACGGCTCAGGGCTGCCTTCTTTGCGCAGCTGAAGCGCCACAGCTGCCAGCACAAGCAGCCACACAAGCTGGGGTGCGGCGTCGTCGTGTCCGGTCCAGGCCAGCACGACCAGAGACAGCACACCGACCCGGATTCCGAGCAGTCGAGCGAAGGCGCCGGCGGCGACCAGCACGATGAACACGTCGAACAGCGACCAAGCTGACAGCGCCGTGCCGCGCACCGTGTCGGCACCCGAGACCCACAGCAGCTCCCAACCCGGCGGTACGTTCACCGTGGCTTGGAGGTCTTCGGCCTCGATGTCCCAGCCGACGGCCGGGAAGGCCTGCCAGGGCGAGGGCAGGCGGCTCTCGGCGACAAGAGAGACGTCGCGCTCCCGCACCTCCACACCGACGCCGCGGTCGTCTTGCGTGATGACCCGGTCGGCACCCATCACGGAGACATGGCCGAGCTCCAGCGGCTCGCGGGCCGCCAAGCGCCAGTCGTCCTCCAGTGTGCCGCGGAGCCGGTCTTGTACTGTGAGCCCGGCGCCATCGTCGTCCACCCAGATGGTGCGCTGCACCCGCAGCACGCTGGACGGGGGCTCGGGCACCCCGCGGCGCATCTCGTCAAAGGACAGCGCGTCGCCGGGACCCACGCGGTAGGCGGGGTGGCTGTGAAGGTCGGCTCGAATGGGAGTTCGCGCGGGGTCGATGCCCGTGCCACCAGAGACCGTGACGGTGCGTACAGCGTCGTCGGTGGACACGCTCCAGAACTCCTCGGCGGGCCACTGGCTGTGCTCGACTGTGGGCGCGGTGAGGGCCGGGACCGGCCCGTCGTGTACGGCGTCGACCACCACGGACCAGGTCCCGGGACGCACCATCACGGTGAGGGTGCGCTGGTCGTCGCCGACCCGCACGGGCAGTTCGCTGTCAATGCCCACTGGCACGGTTCCGTCGAGCAACACGGTGCCCAGGTTCAGCTCTCGGGCGCCGCCGGCCACGCGCACTTCCAGGCGAGTCTGCACGCGCACTGGAACCCCATCCACGATGTGGCGGGTGACGTCGAGCTCGAGCGCATCTCCCTCGGCGAGGTCCGCCCCGCCGCGTGCGTCGAGGTGAAGTCGGCCGTTTGCATCCACGCGTGGACGGTCGACCTGCTCGCCAGTGACCTGGAGCCGGACATGCCCGGTCTCAGGGGGCAGCGGCAGGCTCTGGGGCAGGGCGTCCCAGGCGAAGAGGCCGCGCACGGTGTGAGTGCCCGCAGGCAAGGTCAGGCGAGGCTGCCCATCGGTGTCTTGCACCGGGATAGGACCGGTGTCGGTGTGCACATCGAGCGGCCACTGACCCGGCCCACCTGGAAGCGGAAGGGTCGCTTCCCGGTCGGTCACGACGCGAAGTGCAAAGCGGCCGCCTTCGGAGTCGACGGAGACGGCCAGCTCGCCCGGCCAGACACACGGCGTGCTGCTCGGGGTGGTGATGCAGCCGTGAGTGGGGTGCTTGTCGAGTACCCAGCCGACCCAGGGCTCTAGCTCGGGCGGCACGTCGGGGGCGGCAAGTGCGACGGAGCAGGAGAGAGCGGTGGCCAGCCACAGCAGGGCGAGTGGCCGGATGACAGACAGCGGGAACATGGTCAGTCCAGGTGGAGGGACGTCCAACGTCTGCGGAGCGAGACCTCGGCTCGCGAAGCCCGCAGCCGCTGTGCGGCGGAGGCCCCATCCTATCGAATTCAGCCAGCGAGGCGTTGTCGTTTCATTTCCTGTGGGGCGACCAGTGGTCGGAGCTCAGAGCGCCCGCATCGAGGCCACTCGGTTCCCCTCCTCCTCGAACCACGCCTCGGCCGCGGCTTGGTCGTGGGTGGACATCTGCTCGATTCGACGCTTGATGCGCTGCACCCGCTGGGTGACGGCTGCCCGACTCACGCCCCGTACCCGCGCGAGCTCGGCTCGGCTGCCCGCCTGGAGCAGTGCGCGCAGGTAGTCGGTGTCGACGGTGTCGAGGGGGTTGTCGGTGGTGAGCCGGAGGTTGGCGTCGGGGGCGGGCATCTCACCGGACCACGCCCGCACGGCGGCGGCGCCTGGGCTGCGCTCTCTGAGCACGTCGCGCTCGCGGATTCGCCGCTGGGCTGTGCGCCACGCCTGTCGGTCACAGATGCGGCGCACGAAGGCCGTCAGCTCGCCGAGGGTGTGGCCCCTGAAGCTCGCCAGCGCGCCACTCATCAGCTCGAAGAGCACCTCGCCCACGATTTCTTCGCGGTGGGCTTCGGACAGCAGGTCGTCGTAGCGGCTGCGCACGATGCGCTGGAGACGACGGTCGACGTAGCTGGCGAGGTGGAGGAACAGGGCCTTGGCTTCGGGGCCATGGCGGTCCGCCAGCAGGTTGTCGAGGGCTGACCGGGTGTCGGCGGGGAGGTCCGGGTCGCCGATTGGCTTGGGCTTGGGATGGACGGCGCTCATCTCAGAACCCGACGTAGATGCGGTCGTTGCTGCTACGCACTGGCGGAGAAGGGACGGGAAGGGACTGTGCATCGCACTCTTCGTCGGATGCGGCATCATTTGAGGGAGGGGGAGGGGGAGGCGTGTCGGCATGCATGGTCATGGGCGCGCTGTGGAAGACAATGACCAGGAACCAGGTCCAGAAGCTGGTGGCGATGCTCATGACGGAAGCTCCATTCGGAGGAGTGCGAGGTCGGGGTCGATGCGAATCATCTCGTCGAGGGCCGAGACCAGCTCAGGCTGAAGACCGCCTTGAATGCGAGAGAGAAGCTCGCGGGCTTCGGAGACGTCGCCCAGGCGAATGAGGGCGGCGAGCACGTTGCCAAGGTTGCCCGGACTGCGCTGGCGCTCGAATGCACGCGAGAAGTAGTCGAGGGCCACTTCGTACTGCTTCAAGAGGAATGCCAGTGCACCGCGGTGCCGGTCGACTGACGCGAGATGAACCTGGAGACGGGGCCCACCCTGTTGGATGGCGACCAGCTCCTTTTCGGCGATGAGGCGAGCGGCTTCGGTGTAGTCGGAGACCGCGGGGCTCATCGCGATGACGTGAAGCGCCGACAGATAGAGGACCCGGTCGATGCGGCCAGCGCGATGGAATTCGTGGGCCATCTGGCGCGCGGTCTGGGGTCGGAATCCGGGAGACTGGATGTACGCGCCAATCTCGGCCATCGGGGCTTGCTGGCCCGCTTCGACCGCATCGGCCCACGCGAGGTAGGCGCCCTGGTCGACACGGTGGAGGATTCGGTCGTAGAGCGCCTCGTAGTTGAGGTTCATGCGGTCTCCAGTTCGCAAGGTCCGGGAGGAGGAGGTGGAAAGACGACCCTGGGCGTTAACGCCGGACCGTCACAATCTGTCGCGTTGCCGTCCCGGGTCGAATGCTGCAGACCGACGCCGGACACTTCCTGATGTCCGCACCTCCTCGAATCGATCACATGAGGGCGCACGCTCTCGGATGGTGTTGCTGTGAACGTGCTGCTCGTGACCCCTCCGTCCACTCAGCTCAACACGCCCTACCCAGCCACGGCCTACCTCAGCCGGAGCCTGCGCGAGTCGGGGGTCGTCGCACGCCAGGCGGACCTGGGCATTGAGCTGGCGCACGCACTGTTCTCGTCGAGTGGACTGCGCGAGGTCTTCGGTGTGGTCGAACAAGCTGCGGAAGATGGACTCCCGGAGCCGGCCTGGCAGGCGCTCGCGCTCGTGGACCGTCACCTGTCTGTGATTGACCGCGTGATGGCGTTTCTCGGTGGTCGAGATCCCGGCGGGGCGACCGCTCTCGCCCGTGTGGGGACCCTTCCGCCCGGTCCTCGACTCGACCGCGCAGTCCAGGTGGCCGACCGCTTTGGAGCGATGGGCATCACCGACCTCGCCCGCTACCGCTCCACCCTGTACCTGGAGGACCTCGCCGACCTGGTCACGGCAGTGGTCGACCCCGGCTTCGGCTTCAGTCGCTACCAGCACCACCTCGCAGTCGGGCCCATTCGCTTTGCGCCCATCGCCGAGCGGCTCGGCCAGACCTCGCTGCCCGATGCGCTGCTCGACGCGCTGGTCGACGACCTGTGCATCGACGGCGTGCCCGAGCTGGTCGGCATCACGGTGCCCTTTCCCGGCACTCTCTACGGCGCGCTCAGGGTGGGCAAGAGGCTCCGAGACATGGGCGCACACGTCGTCTTCGGCGGTGGCTATGTGTCCACGGAGCTGCGCCAGGTGGAGGAGCCGGGCCTGTGGGACTGCACCGATGCGCTGGTCTACGACGATGGGGAAGGACCGCTCCAGGCCATCGTCGACCACCTCTCGGGGCTGGGCGACCGCCGGCACCGCACCCGAGTGCCCGCAGGTCTTCTCGCCGGTGCCGCGCCGCGCGTCGCGTTTACACCGGCAGCGGCCTACGACGGGCTGGAGCTCTCCCACTATCTGCAGGTGCTCGACACGGTGAATCCGGCCCACCGGCTGTGGTCGGATGGTCGCTGGAACAAGATCACCCTGGCCCATGGCTGCTACTGGAAGCGGTGCGCCTTCTGCGATGTGGAGCTCGACTACATCGCGCGCTTCGAGCCTGCGCGCACCGATGCTCTGGTCGACCACGTCGAAGAGCTGGTCGCAGAGACCGGCACCACGGGCTTTCACTTCGTCGATGAGGCGGCGCCACCCAGGCTGATGCGGGACTTTGCGCTCACGCTCCTCGCACGCGGTCTTTCCATCGACTGGTGGGGCAACATTCGCTTCGAGAACGCGTTCACGCCAGACCTCTGCGCGCTGTTGTCTGCGGCGGGTCTCGTGGCCGTCACCGGGGGACTGGAGGTCGCGTCGGACCGCCTGCTGAAGCTCATGGACAAGGGGATCTCGGTGGAGCAGGCCGCGCGGGCGGCGCAGTCCTTCCAGCAAGCGGGGGTGCGTGTCCACGCCTACTTGATGTATGGCTTCCCCACCCAGACTGAGGCCGAGACCGTCGACAGCATGGAGGTGGTGCGCCAGCTCTTTGAGGCCGGCCTGCTCGACAGTGGGTTCTGGCACCGCTTCGTGTTGACCCGGCACTCGCGGGTGTTCTCGGATCCCGAGCGCTTCTCGGTGTCCTTCGCGGTGCCCCAGGGTCCCCTCTTTGCGACCAACGATCTGCCCCACGACGACCCCACCGGAGCAGACCACGACCGCTTCGACCGGCCCCTCGCTGCGGCCTTGGATGCCTGGATGGCCGGCCGGGATCTGGACCGCCCTGTGGCGCGGTGGTTCGATGCCCCTGTCGTGGAGCCATGTTCACCAGCACGACGCGTGGTGGACTGTCTTGGGGAGCCGGCTGCGCCCCGGGATGGTGCGCGGCTGGTGTGGGTGGGGCAAGGCGTTCTCGATGCGGGCGACCACCTTCGTCTGGTTGGGCGCACTGGAGACATCCACAAGGTGGAGGGTCGTCGAGATGCGCTCGACTGGCTCTCGGAGGTGATCGACGCGGCCTCGCCGGGCGAAGACGAGCTGCGCTGGGGCGACGCGATGGCAGCCTTTCCGGGGCGTCCGCACACGTTGCATCGGGCGCTTGCGGTGGCCCGGTCCGCCGGTCTGCTGGCGGTGTGATGATAGAGGTCTGTAAACCCCGCAGCGGAGGCCGCCGTGTCCATGCGTGACCAGCTCCTCAAGGCCGGTTTGGTCGACAAGAAGAAGGTCCGCCAGACCAACCGCCAGCTCAAGAACAAGCGTCGGAAGGCGCAGGGCAGTCGAGCGAGCACGAAGCACGTCGAGCGGGCCGAACAGCAGGCCGCTGAGGCGCGCAAGGCGGAGCGAGCTGGGCGAGTGCGGGAGGAGCGCGCAAAGGCGCATGCCAGACGAGAGCAAGAGGCCCATCGACGCGCCG
>Ga0315321_10002744_pt1 | contig 13666 bp, 13 predicted proteins | sample M180m21515metaG_FD_203464 | JGI IMG/M metagenome (GOLD analysis project Ga0315321, IMG submission 203464) | Ammonia-oxidizing marine archaeal communities from Monterey Bay, California, United States - M1 80m 21515 | ecosystem: Environmental > Aquatic > Marine > Intertidal zone | place: USA... | reverse complement strand
ACTCCGATCTCATTTAATTGGTTTCGAATTAAATCTGCTTTTACCCAATCTTTATCCTGACGTGCAATTTTCCGCTGACTGAGTAAATCTGTAACTTGATCTTGGAGTCTCATTCTTTCACCTTCAATCATCTCAATATTTATCATAATCTCTTCATCACTTGGTAAGATTCCTAGCACATCTCCTGCAAACTCAGATAACCAAGAGACCGCTGATGAAATTTCTTTATCAGAACCAGAATCTAATTTTTCCCTCAGATATTTAACAACGGATTGGATTTCAACTATTGCCACCCTAGTATTGAAATCATCATTCATACCGTTGGAAAAATTTAATTCAGCAGTTTGTAAAAAATCTAAATCATTCCAATCATTTTTACCTGATTTCGAAAGTCCTTCCCCATATGCAGACAATAATTTACGATAGTGACTTGAAGAATCTTGAATTATAGTATCATTAAATTCAACTGGTTGCCTGTATGGAGCATTGATTAAACTATATCTTAATTCCAATGGTTCGACCTTAGAAATCGCATCCCTTATAGTCCAAAAGTTACCTAAAGATTTACTCATTTTTTCCCCATCAACATTAATCATCCCATTGTGCATCCAATATTGTACTACTGGATCATGGTTCAAGCAGCATTCTGATTGAAAAATTTCTGCCTCATGATGAGGGAACATTAAATCTGAACCACCGCCATGAATATCGAATTTTTCACCAAGATGCTCCAAGGACATTACTGAACATTCGATATGCCAACCTGGACGCCCATTCCCCCATGGGCTTGGCCAATATGGTTCACCCGGTTTAGCTATTTTCCATAAAGCAAAATCTCTATGATTTTTCTTCCAAGAACCCGTTTCAGAAACTCTACCTCCCGCACCCTCACGGACCATTTCTAATGTTTGTCCAGTCAACTGACCGTACTTCTCGGGAGCAGTGTGAATTTCAAAATAAACACCATCGGGTGAAGAGTAAGCATGACCTTTGTCTACTAAATTCTTAATCATTTCAATTATACCAGGTATGGTTTCTGTAACTCTAGGATATGCATCGGCTGGAATCACATTCAGTAAATTCATAACTTCAAAATAGTCATCAATATTTCTATTCGCGACTTCGAGGAAATCTATATTTTCTTCATTTGCAATACTTATTATCTTATCATCAATATCTGTAAAGTTGGTGATATGATTTACTTTAAAGCCACTCTTTCTTAGCCACCTTACTATTATATCGAAGGAAATGGCTTGACGTGCATGGCCGATATGACTGGGGGAGTAAGGAGTAATACCACATACATAAATTCCGACTTCACCATCGACTAATGTCTCTAAGGTTCTCTTACTGCGAGAACGGGTATCATAGAGTCGCAGCGTCATGTCTATCAAATCATGGTGTACGTATTACAGTGATGAACCTCGCGCTGTTTCAATGGACTCGAGATACAAATTAGTATGTTTGATTCTCTCTGGGTGCCATTGGGCGTCTATGAAAAATCGAAGTTCTTCAATTTCAACTGCTTCAATCAATTTATCATGACTGGAATAAGCAGAAATCAATAGAACCCCTGCATCTAAATCCCAATTCATCCATTTAGTAGGTCGAGACGGACAAGTGATTCCAATTACTGGACAGTTGCCTACTGACATATAACTATCCGTACAAGACATAATTAATAATCAAATGGCATATTATCTTGAAGAGGCTTGAATTAACTCCTCGAATACCGAATCTTGCCCTAACATTTCAGGATGCCACTGGGTTGAAATTAATAATGGATAATCGTCTAATTCAACAGCCTCAATCAAACCATCAGAAGTCTTACCGACTACTCTCAAATCTCCCGCGTCAGATACTCCTTGATGATGTCCGGAGTTCGCCATTATTTCAGAACCTAGTAATTTGAATAATAAAGAATCTTTTTCAAGTTTTACAATATGTTCTGACCAATTACCACCTGTTGCACCATGTTCTTCATATCCTTCTGTGGTAGGAAGATCCTGAAATAATTGACCACCTCGGATTACACAAAGTAATTGGTGCCCTCGACAAATACAAAGAAGAGGGAGCCCCCTGTCTATTGCGCCTTCTATTAGAGAAATCTCCCATGAATCTTGTATATCACTAAAATCAGTTGTTTTTTCATGATGAGTTTGACCATACAAATTAGGATTGATATCCCTTCCTCCAGAAATAACTAATCCATCTAAACAGTCTAGCAGCTCATCTACATCATCACATTCAGATATCAAAAGAGGAATTCCTCCTGCTTTTCTGATTGCTTTCGGATAGTTTTCAGGTAACATTACAACTGATTGATTGAGTGTTTCATAATCTCTAGAATTTACCGAGGTAGTAATTCCTATTAATGGGCTCATTTTTATTCTCCAAGTGACTCTCTCGACTTCCTCGCATGTCTGAAAGAAAGAATTCCAGAAACCATAAATGTAACTCCAACTATTATCAAAATTAGATGTGAAAATATTGTTAAATTACTTGCTGATGAATATGTAGAAAATATCCTTAGACCACCTATTACTGAAATAAGAGCAACAACCATTGAAGCATGCATATAATGATGCTTGTTAGATATGTTTTTATTTGAAAGAAGGCCTAAAATTATCAATGGTGCTCCAAAAATAGACGGTATTAATGCTGTCAAACTACCCGTATCACTGATTAGATATGAGGCAATACCAGACATAACAAGGATACCACCACATATGATTGCAAAGTTTGGAACCGAAGTCCCCATAAATTTGAATTCGTCGCTCATAGTTGGTCGAATGAGACTGACTTTAAGATTATACTCACGATTCATTATTCAAATTTACAGTTGCATGAATTTCTTCGTCTCTGGCAACAATCTGCTCCCAAAGTAATTCTGCAACATCTTTCACATCCATTTCAGAACCTACTGAGTCTAATCCGTCTTTTACCATGACTGAACAAAAGGGGCAGCCTATTGCAACTGTCTCGCAACCAGTTGCTGCAATCTCTTCTGCACGAATCTTATTGACTCTTTTATCGGAATCCTCTTCCATCCACATCTGAGCACCACCAGCACCGCAACAAAATGAATCTTTTCCATGTCTCTCTACTTCGACATCAATACCACCTAATACAGACCTAGGTTCATCAATAATGTCCCCTATGCGACCAAGATAGCAAGGGTCATGATAAGTGATACTAGTGCCATCTTTATCAAATTCGGGAAGTTTCCCTTCTTCCTGTAGTTTTGCCATGATTTCTGTATGATGAAATACTTCTAACTCATCTGCACCATAATCTCCATACTCTTTCCCTAGAGTATGGAAGCAATGAGGGCAAGAGGCAACGATTCTTTTAACACCTAATTCTTGGAATGTCATAATATTTGTTTCAGCCAACATTTGGAATAAGTATTCGTTACCAGCCCTTCTTGCAGGATCACCCGAACAACCTTCTTGCATCCCTAAGATTCCAACATCTAATCCTGCCTCTTTCATTAGAGAGATTGTTGCACGTGCTACTTTTTGATTCCTTTCATCAAAACTAGCTGCGCATCCTACGAAGTAAATATATTCTGCCGGCTGACCTACTTTGACATCTAAATCAGAAGCCCAGTCAGCCCTCTCATGTGGACCGAAACCATATGGATTAGATGCAGATTCTAGATTACCCATAGCAACATTTAGTTCTTCAGGGTAATCCATTGTTTCCATCATAGCATTTCTTCTTAATTCTGTTAGCTTAGGCACATGTTCAATGTACAGAGGGCATATATCTACACAGGCATTACAAGTAGTACATGCCCAAACTGCCTCACTGGTGATTCTTGCTAACATTGTTTCCTCTGGATTTTCACCCTTCAAAAGAATTGGAGCATATTCATTTGCATAGTTCCTAACATCATGGATTACTTGCATTGGATTCAATCCTTTACCCGATTCATAAGCAGGACAAACATCTTGGCATCGCGCACAGGATGTACATGACCATCCATCAATAATCTGCCTCCAAGTATATTGATCAAATGTACTAACTCCAAAAGAATCGATATCAAGATCTTCTAGAGGAACCGCTTTACCATCATCTCCTATCGCAAGAGGACGCATTTTACCAAGTGCTTGTGTATCGTGGAAGAATACGTTTGGTATTGCCATAACTAAATGCATATGCTTAGATACAGGAATTAACACTAAGAAGCAACAAATCGAAATCATATGAGCCCAATAAGATGCTACTATAAAATCCTGAGATAAACCGAGACCCGAGACCCAATAGCCAAGAGGCTCCCATAACGAAGAAGGATTCTCGGATGATTCAATGATAAAAGAAGTAGAAGTTATTGTTAAAATTAAAACTAGAATGAAGTTACCTTCTAATTGTGATTTACCTTTGAGTTTTTCAGGAGTAAAAAGCACCCTTCTAGTTAATGCGGCTAAGGCACCTAGGAGAGCAGTCGTATAGCCTAATTCTACAATTCCATTCCAAGGATTATTAAGAAATTCAGGTAATATCTTATCTGAGAAATAGTTTGCACTCGCAAGATCTAACATATCACTCCCGAGCATAAGGAAACCCCAGAACATTAAGACGTGCATCGTCCCTGCCACCTTATCTCTGAGTACTTTCTTTTGACCAAGCCAGCCAACCAACATTTCTTTAATTCGAATACCCCAAGAATCAAATCTATTATCTGGAGCCCCTAGCATTACTAGTCTAGTTGCTTTAATTACCTGGTATATGAAAAATGAAATAGATAAACCGCCCATTAAAAGAAGTATAATCCAGCCATCAACGGGACCATATTGCATTTCTAATGGGTGCATCATTTCCATCTTGAGTTACCCCGATGTGCCTCGGAAGAGAAACCGCACTTTCAATTAACCGATTGATTGAACGTACCCAATACTAAATTCCTATACCCTTTACCGGTGGTCATGGCAACTGCCTTCGCACCCGGGAAGTGTATCTTATTTGGAGAGCATGCAGTAGTCTATGGACATCCGGCAGTAGCAGTAGCAATTGATGCAGGAGTAGAAGTTAAACTAGAATTTTCTGATGAATGGGGAATTAAGAATTCACACTATACGAATAAATATATGAAATACCAAGAATCTAAAAACCCACATATTCATCATATTCTTAATGATATTTTTGATTATCAGGGACCACCTCTGAGAATAAATATTGAATCTGATTTATTTTCAGCAGCGGGACTTGGATCTAGCGCCGCATTATCAAATGCTATGGGGGCTGCCCTCCATAAATTAGCAAATCCAGAAGGAAAAATTAATCCTATCGAATTGGCTAAAATTGGTCATTCAGCAGAAGCGAGTGCTCAATCAGGAAGGGCTAGTCCAACTGATTCAGCGGCAAGTTCTTTGGGAGGTTGTGTCGTAGTTTCAAGGGAAAAAAATGAGGATTGGGAGTATGTTTTTGAAACTAGTCTAATGACCCCTGAAGGTGAGAGGAAATGGTCGATACATAGTATTGATTTACATGAGAAAATAAGTAACTCGTGGCTAGTCCTCGGGTTCACTGGAGAAGCAGCACCTACTGGCGACATGGTCTCAGGAGTCGCTAGAAGATTGAAAGAAAATCCTCAACTTTACGATGAAATGGAAGCAATTGAAAATATTACAAAAGCAGGTTTGAAAGCTCTAGAATTAGGGAATTTAGAGGCAGTTGGCATAGCAATGAACAGTTGTCATGAGAAATTGAAAAATCTTGGGGTTAGTACACCGGCATTGGATAATATGGTATCAATGACTAGGCAACATTCATTCGGTTCCAAACTGACAGGAGCTGGGGGCGGAGGGTGCATGGTAGCCTTGACAAATAATCCAGAAAGAGTTGCTCAAGAAATTGAGATTTGTGGCGGTAAACCATTAATTTCAAAATTTGGTTCTAAAGGTGCTCATCTGAGAGATAATTGATTGAATTAACCACTCGGAATCAGAATATTGTCCGATTTAATGACAACTATTCTTTATAAGGGGGACATAAGTGCGAACGATATGCTTAGTGACGAAGAACGCCTAACTGTAGTGAATGTAGTTGCATCAACCCGAGTCGCGGAAGAACTAGATCTTCCGGATATCGCAATTCAATTAAATTGCGAGTATGAACCTGAACAGTTTCCAGGGGTTGTTTACAGAGTCGTTGACCCAAAACTTGCAATTTTGATGTTCCGTTCAGGAAGAGCTGTTTGTACTGGTGGAAAAAATGAACAAAATATCCATACAGGTATCGAAAGAATGACTGCTGATTTACAGAATGCAGGAATTGAAACATGGGACTTAAAGGATGTTGAAATAGAAGTTCAAAATATGGTAGCAACATACTCTCTGTTCTACCCCGAGGACTATAATGGAACTGCTAGAATGGATGATAACAACACACGTGTCATTGATTTGGAGGGAGGGGAAATTAGAGCTGCAACTGATGAAGAAGTTGAAGCAAATGATGAGAGAATTCGTGGAATCAGACAAGGAGAACCTTTGGCAGCACTTCCAAGAAAATTAAATCTAAACAATCTAACATTCCACTTACCTTTCGATAAAGTAGAATATGAGCCAGAACAATTTCCAGGCCTCATTTACAGATTGGACTATCCTAAAGTTGTATGTCTAATTTTTGGTAGTGGAAAGATGGTTATCACTGGTGCAAGACACAAGGATGAGATTCTAGAAGCAGTCCAGTTCATACAAGATGAGTTAGCAGATTTACTGTGAGATTTTATTTGAGAAACTTCAATCGAGAGATTGATGTGTAAGAAACTATGCCAGAGCGCTATGCGCTCTCGGATTGAGACAGTTTATCTTCTGACTTTTTTGTTATTATTTTCAACATTTGCAGGAGTATATACGCCTGAAAATCAAGTAGAAGAACTTGAAGAAAGTAAAGTACGTATAGATTCAATATCTAGAAGTTCGAACTTAATTGATATCCCAGCTTGGAAAGTAAATGACAGATGGAACTACAATGGTTACTTAGACATGGTAGATTTCATAGTTGATTCAGGAGTAAATACAGATTTAGAGACTCTAACAGGGACTTTGGAAAGTACGGTAACAGATATTTATTTAACAACAGTAGATAATAATCCAACTCTGGTTTACAAGGTTGAATCAGATGGTTATTATGAAGCGAATAGCATTAATCTTGACGGACAACCAGGCGACTTAGAAGTGACTATGAGTACTGTTTCTACAGTAAGGGCTTCAGATCTTGCAACTGTATCTCAAAATGCAGTGATTGATATTAATTTTTGTAGAGATTTTCTTTGGTGGTGTGTTGATGTTTCAGTTGGCACCCTAGAGGTAGATCAGTCTTATTCGCCCCCATTAGAAGGATATGACTTCCCTTTGTCAGTTGGAGAATCATGGAGTCAGAATTACACTGCAACTACGAATTATGATGGTCAAAGTGACTATGTAGATATTCCTGACAACAGCGTATCTCAAAGGAGTGCAAATTATGAAGTTGTCAGCCAAGGTTTTTCAGGAGTTAATTATGGAGGTTGCGGCACATCATACAATATATCCAGCACAAATGCTGACGGTGACGAAACTGGCTACAAATGGTTTTGTCCATCAATTAGAGGCGATGTGAAAATGGAAACAATAGAAAGTTTAGGTTTTACAGCAGTTCATTCACTATCATCATATCAAGCAACGAGTAGACAAAAAATAATAAATATTGATTTAGAATACCCATTATCTCCAATCAACATGGATATTTCTGCTTGGATTAATGTGACAAATAATAATGGTAATCCAGTGGGTAATCAAGAAATGGAGTTTAGGTATGAAATAGGAGGAGATACTCAGAGTATTGTAACTTCTTCGAATGGAACCGCACATGTGATATTCAATACAGGAAATCTAGCAGATGATTCATATTCTGTAAACGACTTAGGAAGTCATGGAGTATTAGCATGGACCAATACGGAATCGACTAAAGTCATAGGAGTAAGCACAGTAACAATCGATCCAGATATTTTTGAAGTTGATTTATATGTAAATCCAAATGGTGTTTCAGTCGAAAGGAATAGAGAAAATTCAACTATTACTTTGGATGAAAATATTGGATTCGCTGGAATCAGGGGAGATATCTTTGTTGCAAGTATACCAGTGGTGAATAAAGGATTAAGATTATCTCCAGCTGCTGTTTTGGAAATTGTTGGCCCAGACGGTACTATCTCAAATGCGAATATACCTCAACTTTCCAGCCTCGAAGAAGCAAGAGTCGAAGTATCTTGGGAAGTCCCAGCAAATCAACCATTTGGAAACATAGTAATATCATTTAACATTGATATTGAAGATGGAAATTTGGCGAATAATGAGGGTGAATTCAGTCTTTTCATAGGAGCTATACCTGTAGCACTATTGACTATTGTAGAAGAATCACTGACCCTAGATGAAGTGACTTTTAATGGACTTAATTCTTACGACCCAGATGGAGGACTTCTAGATTGTACTTTTTCTCTAGAGAGTTTATCAGGAGATATTGTAACATCACAAGAGGAGGATTGTATTTTCGAATATACTTGGGATGACGACGGAATTTTTACAGTAAATCTGGTAATTACAGATGAAGAAAGTGATTTTGCCTCAGTAAGTAGTGAGATTGTTATTATTAATAGGGCTCCTGAAATAACAGTATCTGCTGATTCCGAAACAAGTCCTGTACTTTCACCAATAACATTCGAGATAACCGAACGAAATGATCTAGATTCTCTTAATCCACAAGCACCAGTAGATATCTATTGGAAGGCGCCTTGTGAACAAGGAAATTTAGGCATAAAATGCACATTAACACCGGATCAAGAAGGCCCTTATACTGTTGAAGTTGAGGCCATGGATGACGACGGAGCAGTAACAACGGAATCATACACAATAGATGTAACAAATATTGCCCCATACGCCCCAACATGGGAAGTTATATTTGCTGGAAACCTATTGAAAGCAAATGATTTTGGCCTTTACACCGTAAATGAAGGAGACCAACTAACAATAAAAGGATATGCTGAAGATTCTGATAATGACTTGTCTTCTTTGAGGCATGTTTGGACTCCAGATGCAGAAGATTATCCTGACGTCAGTAATCAACAAGAAGGTCTTGTAAGCTCAATAGAACATATTTACAATACCGAAGGACAACATATTGCAACATTCCAAGTCTTTGACGACAATAATGAAAGTACTGACTTAATGACTGTACCATTCAAAGTAAATAATATTGCACCTATTATTCGTCCGTTTTCTCAACCCTTACCTGTTGCAGAAGACCAGCAAATGAAGATATCGATTGTAGTTCAAGACACCATATATGATATCGAAAGCCTCGTACCATGTTATGATCTGGACCCCTATTCCAATTCAGATAATTTAGGTAACTCTAGTGACGATTGCGATGTCGAAGCATATTACTTGGAATATGCATGGTCGAATTCAAATACTGCTCCAGACCATATTGTATTCCATGTAACCGATAATGATGGTGCAATATCTTCGGTGAATATATCAGTTGATGTCAGAAATATGAAGCCTATCGCAGGTATGACAACTAGTGAATACGGTCCAATTGCTGGTGAAACAATTAGTTTAACAGGTAATGGTACTACTGACTCAGTTTATGATATGGATAATATGCAATACTGGTGGGACATGGATATCTCAAAGGATACTGACGGAGATGGAAATAAAGGAAATGATAAAGACATTACTGGAAAAATGGTTGAATGGTCATTCTCCAATGCCAAAGATACTACCATTCAACTAACTGTATATGACGGTAATTCTTCTGATTCAATGCAGATAATAATACAGGTTCAAGAAAAACCATTTGCACTCTCAGATGTTCTAACAAATCCAATATTTATTGGCATGATACTATTATCAATTCTTGGGATTGTGGGGGTACTAATGAGAAAGAAAAACACACCACTGGTAGTGTCTTCAATAACTGAAGATAATATGATAATGGATGATGCCTTTGATGATCCCGAATTCGACCCCTTTAGTAAAGATAAACAAAAGCAAAAAATTAGCAAAAAAAGAATTAAAGAAGATAAAAATAAGCCCATTAATAGTAAGTCAGAGGACATTGATGAAGACTTAATAATGAATCCTACTGAAAATAAGATGCTACAAGAAATGGAAGAATTAAAGGCTAAATTAAAGGAGTTGGAAGATAAAAATCTCTCAGTAAATGAGGTTATGAGCACTTCTGAGATAGAAGAACTAATTGGGGAAGAGGAATAGGACATTGTATGGTCAATCTATTCAAGCTTCTAGGTTTACCTGATCCAAACAAAACAATTCCTAAACTGGTTAAGAAGAATTTAGGTTCTGCAAATCCAGGGCCTAGGTCAAATTCAAGAGCAGATTTTCATGATCTTGGAGATATTTTTTGGTCTGAGAGAACTGAAAGATTGACGCCTCAGGCTTATAGGAATATAATCTACATGAAGCCAGATGAATACGATAGAATACGACTAGAGGGGATAGAAAATGAATTAGCAAGAGGAAATATGCTTCTTGTAGATATCAGTTCATTATCACATATGCCGGCTCAGAAGAATATTTGTAAAAGAAAGGTAGAAGATTTGGGAGAAAGAATGAACATCCCTGTTTTTGCTTTGAATGAAAATGATTCATTATTGATGGTACCCGGTTCAGGAATGAGAGTAGATACCACGAAGCATAGATTAGGCATGAAAGATTTAGAAGAATTACCGGAGAAATTAGATTTCTAGTAGGAGACTTCAAAATCCCAATCATTTTTACTAGAACTAGGTCCTAATTTGTTAAAATCAATCTGCATTAATTTTTGAGGCATATTTGAAGAATTAATTTTATTAGATGTCAGTATACTCTCAACACGAAGTATCGCTAAAGATGCTGAAGAACCCTCAGGTAATTGCCAAATTTCTACTAACTTACACTGCATCGCGGCCATTGCTGATGAAAGAATCGGTAAATCATCACTCGGTAGCATGTTGCCGCTGACTAATTCCCACTCTGATTCATCTATCGGTAATTTTGTAGAAGTCGTCTGTATGTTTTTTGCAGAATCTAGATCTGCAGGAAGTATGAATACCATGCATGATGAATCTATTCCTGAATTGCGGAGATTAACTAAAGTGTCCCTTTCTTGACCATTTCTGCTCTTTGAGAGACTGACGGTAATCAATGGAGGTGTATTTGATACGACACCTATGGATGACATTGGTGCTAGGTTTTGTATACCTTCAGAGCTTACTGTTCCAATCAGAGACACAGGACGTGGCATCATTAAAGAAGCCAACCAATTTCTTCTTTGTTCATGCGATAATTCAGATAGGTTAGAAACCTTAGTTTCACCATCTAACGATAAATTGGTATCAGGTTCCGATTTGTATTTACCGTCTTCTAACCAAGTATCAAGTTCACCCGATTCTACTTCAGATGCAGAAAAGGAGGTGAATTGACGGTAATTTTCCCAATTCAAAATATCTTTTTCATCACCACCTCGTGATTTTTTCCTTTCGATAGATGCATCTGCATATGTGACACATCTACGGAGAAATCGAGATACTACTTCTCTTCTCTGAGAAATATCCATTTAAATCACTCAATACCTAACTCTCTAACCAGTCGTTCAACATGGCCACTGGCTCTAACATTGTATCCTACTGAAATTAGTTTACCATCAGTACCAATAACAAAGGTGGAGCGAGAAACGCCTAAGTAAGTTTTACCATAATTCATTTTTTCTCTCCACACACCATATAAATTATGTAATTCTATATCGGAATCTACGATTAATTCGAATGGAAGCTCATATTTATCAATGAATTTCTGATGGGAATTGGATGAATCTTTGGATACACCTATAACTCTAAATCCTGAAGACTGAAGTCGAGAAAAGTTGTCTCTGAAATCACATGCCTGAACTGTACAACCGGGGGTGCTATCTTTAGGGTAAAAATAAAGAATTACTTTTTCTCCAGATGAAAGTATTTCTGAAAGAATTATTTCATCGCCATTTGTTAGTTCTGCTACAAAATCAGGTGCGATTTGCCCAACTTCTAAGGAGACTGGTTCTGAGTTCATGTTTCTCGCAAGAGTAAGAGACTGATGAATGCTCGTACTAACAGCATTCAATAGTAAACCTCCTCTGGTATAGATATGAGTAAAGTTGGAATCATTTGTTTGGTATTAGGAATTTTAGGATTCACGGCATTTCTAATTTCGATTTCAATTGTAGGATATATTGATGACAGAGTAAATGAAGAATGTGATACCGAAATAGGAACAGTAGGGCAGATCATAGGGGCTGACGAAGGGCAATGTCAAGATGCTAAAGATTCAAGGAATCTGATTAAAAGTCTCCAAATCCCAATTCTAAGTATTGGAGTGATATCAGGGGTTTTCGGCGGAATACTAATTTTCAAAGATTAACTTCTCATTTCATCTCTAATCCTTTTCTTTGTTGACGCCCAACTACAGATCAAGCATTTTTCTAAATCATGATTTCTTGCAGGGCAATGTTCTCGACCAAAGAAAATGATTTGTAAATGTCGTCTAATCCAAGTATCTTTTGGAAAAACTTTTTTCAAATCTTTTTCAGTAGTTTCTACATTTTTCCCATTGGATAACCCCCAGCGAGATGCTAAACGGTGTATGTGAGTATCTACAGCAAATGCAGGGATTCCAAAAGCTTGTGACATTACTACACTTGCAGTTTTATGACCAACTCCTGCTAATGATTCTAGAAAATCCCAGTCAGGTATAACTTCGCCACCACCATCTATTATTTGTAAAGCCATTTTCTGAAGATTCTTAGCTTTCGTAGGAGCTAAACCAATCTCTCTGATTATTCCATGAATTTCTGTAACTTCTAACCTAGACATTTTTTCAGGATTATCAGCTCGAGAGAACAGATTAGGCGTCACTTCATTGACTTTTTTATCCGTAGTCTGAGCAGACAGCATTACTGCTACTAGTAAGGTGTATGCATCCTTATGATTTAGAGGAATAGGCTGAGTAGGATACAGTTCATCTAATATCTCACCAATGCGATCTGCCTTGGTGGCTCTATTCATCACTCCATCTCCACTTGAACTCTAAGACCGTAAATAAATGCTAAAAGAATTATAGAAAAAGGTACGCCATAACATGGGCCATACATAAAATCCGAACTAGATGGAGAGCTAGTGATTCCTCCAAAAATAATGTATGCTACTAGCCCAAGAATCATGGCAGGTAATACAGAAACTAAGGCGAATACTAATCCTCTAGTCATACTCATATATCGATGGAAGGGATTCACAATGATGAATATTATCAGTCGTTGAATAGAGATTCTATTTCTAAACTTGATTTTGTATTCAGAATATCTGAGCTTTCAAGCCATCCTTTACGAGCAATTTGGACACCATACCATACATCATCTAAACCACTAGTGTCATGTGCATCTGGATTTATACAAATTGGTACTTTTTGTTCTTTAGCATATTTACATAATCGCCAATCAAGGTCAAGGCGATATGGTGACGCATTGATCTCAATAGCCTTCAAATACCCATCAGAATTTAACTCACCCATTCTCCGGATAACTGCATGCATATCAATTGGAAATCCTTCTCTCACCTGTAAAATACGACCTGTAGGATGACCTAAAA
>Ga0315321_10002742_pt1 | contig 13667 bp, 6 predicted proteins | sample M180m21515metaG_FD_203464 | JGI IMG/M metagenome (GOLD analysis project Ga0315321, IMG submission 203464) | Ammonia-oxidizing marine archaeal communities from Monterey Bay, California, United States - M1 80m 21515 | ecosystem: Environmental > Aquatic > Marine > Intertidal zone | place: USA... | reverse complement strand
CTGAGTCAGCCAAAACCTCTGCCCCCACCAGTTCAATCACTGCATCTAACTGCTCACTTACTACTTGTTCCATAAGTCCAGCTTCTCGCTGATCCAGAGTCTCACCAACACATAAAATTGGAACCAAGCCAGCATCTAATGCCGCTTTAAATTTGTGGGCAACTGTACGATTATCCTCACCGTACAAAGTCCGCCTTTCCGAATGCCCAACAATTACATAATGACAAGAAAAATCATTCAGCATCATTGCCGAAACTTCACCAGTATAAGCGCCCTTATCAAACTGACTTATATTCTGAGCTCCCCAAGAAATATGGGTGTCTTTTAATAAAGAATGTACCTGAGATAAATACGGATAAGGCACACATACTGAATAGGTCGCTTTGTCTATCCCCATAGTACCCGCAACAATCTTGCTCAGCAAATCCCTATTTTCTTCAATCCCGCCATGCATTTTCCAGTTGCCGGCAACTAGTTTCTTACGCATAGCTGTCTTTCCTCAAAAGTTTAGGATATTACCTCTGAATAGATATTGGGTCAATCTTCGATGAACTGATATATATTGTACATTTAGAATAAAGTTGTGACAATAAATTTATTCTTATAACTAATTGACATATAAGTATATTTCATGCTCAGTAGCAAAAAATTAGATTACCTCATCTTACACAAAAATATAACCAACAAGCAAGACCATACACCACGCGACAATATTTTCCGTATTTCAGTTTACCCAACACGGCCCGTTATATAATCTTCAGTCATTTTATTCTTAGGCTTTATAAAGATATTATCCGTAATACCAAATTCAATTAACTCACCTAGGTACATATAAGCAGTGTAATCAGAAACGCGTGCAGCTTGCTGCATACTGTGCGTAACTATAAGTATAGTAACCTGCCTTTTAAGGTCTGAAATAAGCTCTTCAATACTCGCTGTTGCAATCGGATCTAGCGCTGATGTGGGCTCATCAAACAATAAAATTTCGGGGTCAGTGGCAAGCGCACGAGCAATGCATAGTCTTTGCTGCTGCCCGCCAGAAAGCTCAAAGGCAAGATTGTTAATGCGATCCTTTACTTCATCCCATAGCGCTGCACTACGTAAGGCCTCCTCAACTTTCTCATCTAATATTGAACGCTTCCTTATTCCCCTGACACGAAGACCATAAGCTACATTTTCGTAAATAGATTTAGGGAATGGATTAGGTTTCTGAAATACCATACTAATACGCATTCGTACTTCAATTGGATCCACGTCACGCGAAAGAATATTTACATTATCTGGGTGTAAAATTATTTCACCAGCATATTGATTGCCAGGGTAAAGATCATGCATACGGTTAAAACATCGTAATAAAGTTGATTTGCCACATCCGGATGGACCAATTAGTGCGGTTACCCGTTTCTCATGTAGCAACATATTAACGTTCTTTAGTGCATGAAATTCACCATAATGAAAGTTAAGGTTCCTGATTTCGGATTTCTGAGTCAGAATAGCATTATCCTCCTGTGTGCCATACTGTGTCTCTGCCTTAGTTTGGGGGCTCTTATTTCCTTCGCCACTTTTGGCTTCCACAATTCTCTCCTTTACCATTTAATTTTTTTACGCATATGATAACGAATATAGATAGCCAATGCGTTCATGGTAAGAGTCATTACTACCAGCACCAACCCAGCTGCTGCTGCATTGATTTGAAATTCCTCTTGAGGTCGCGAAACCCAATTAAACATCTGGATTGGCATTACGGTAAAGGGTGCGGTCAACCACTCAAATGATAAGAAAGGAAATTCTTCTTTGACCGGAGATGGTGGCAAAAAAGCAATAAAAGTTAATGCGCCAATAGTAATGATAGGTGCTGTCTCACCAATTGCTCTAGCTAGTCCGATAATTACACCAGTCATTATGCCTGCTGCAGAATAGGGAAGAAGGTGGTCAGATACAGTCTGCCATTTACTAGCTCCAAGGGCATAAGCACCCTCACGAATACTTACAGGAATCGTACGTATTGCCTCACGAGTAGCAACAATTACGATCGGCAGGATAAGTAACGCTAATGCTAATCCTGCGGACAGAATACTCTGACCAAATCCTAATAGATACACAAACATACCCAACGCCAGCAAGCCATAAACAATTGATGGCACTCCTGCTAAGTTGGTAATATTAATTTCTATTATCTCGGTAATAATATTTTTAGGCGCATACTCTTCCAAATAAATTCCTGCCCCGATTCCAATTGGCACCGCAGTAGCTGCTGTTACTAGCATCACTAATATTGTGCCAACCCAGGCCGAAAGTATGCCGGCAATTTCTGGGTGACGCGAGGGAAATGATATAAAGAAATCCCATGTTAAACGAGGCATCCCATCAATAAGCATGTGAGCAAATAATGCAACAAAAGTAAGTACTGCAACCATCAATGCAAACACGCCAACAACCATAAATAGTTTATCAAAACGCTTATGCCGCGCAATCATGAGACGAATCTCTTGAAGGTTCTTGGTCTTATACATCAGTACTAGTCCCGTAAATTTGAGCTAAGTTAGTTATCTGAATATTAAAGTAAAAATAACCCATAAATCCCTGTCTCTAATAAGAATTAATTACAAATATATTAATATTATGAGCGATACTAATACACCTCACGATATCGTTTTCGCAGAATATGACCAAGTACATTAAAAGTAAGCGTTAATAGCAGTAAAGTTAGCCCGGCGGCAAAAATAGTCTGATAGCCAATGCTCCCATGCGGCAAGTCTCCTAGACTTACCTGCACAATATAGGCAGTAATGGTTGCAGCTGGCTCCATTGGATCCCAGGTAAAATTAGGTTGCATACCAGCTGCTATTGCCACCACCATGGTCTCTCCTACTGCACGAGAGATACCAAGAATATATGATGCCGCAATACCTGAGAAAGCTGCCGGTATCACAACCCTAGTAGCAGACTGAAACCGAGTTGCTCCCATTGCATAGGACCCTTCACGCAAGTGCATTGGCACCGCACGCATTGCATCCTCGGCTAAAGAACTAATATAAGGAATTATCATGATACCCATAACCAAACCAGCTGAGAGAAGACTAAACCCAGGAAGCTCTGGGAAAATTTTTTGTAATAAAGGTGTAACAAACAATAAGGCAAAATAACCATAAACGACAGTTGGCACACCACCAAGTAATTCTAGAAAGGGCTTAGCTACCTCTCTTACAGCAAAGGGTGCAAACTCTGAAAGATATATGGCAATTATAGTTCCAAGAGGAATCGCTACTGTCAGCGCAACTGCCGAACTAACAACTGTACCAGCAATTAATGGGAGTATTCCATAATGCGGGTCATCAAATAATGGGGTCCATTGTGTATCAGTAAGAAAATCCCAAAGAGGGACTTGCTCAAAAAAAACAAGAGATTCTTTAACCAGCATTACCACAATTGAAAACGTAATGGCTACCGAAGTAAATGCCATTAAAAATAAAATTGTCTCAATAAAACGTTCACGTATATGACGGCGATGACTATACCCAAGTTTTCCAGATTGACCTGTTTTGGAAAAGAGTTGAAACGGCATAAAAAGAAACCTTAGTTATAGATGAGATGGTATTTTGATATGTACTAGATATTACGTCGGGAACATTACATTTTTGTGACATACAGAATATACCTGCAAACTAATTTTTTAGAAGTTTGCAATAGTCATTTATAACAATAAAGTAAGTCAGCGCAGAATGCGCTACAGGAGTTATTCTCAAGAGTTTATTTTATGAAAAACCTAGTGAACCCTTGCAGGCCACATAAGTCTAAAAATCAGATACCAATCTTTAATGTGCGGGAAAATTTATATGACAATTAAAAATTCCCGCATTCCACAGCTAAATATTCTTTCTTGATACAAAAACACCGATTGTAAGTAAGAATATTACATTACAATCAAATCCTTCTATCATGATTTATCGAATAGAAAGAATTTATTACCTCTGGGATAATTAACTGCCTATCTAGACAGCTTCAATCTTTTTCTCTTCCCCACCAACATCCTCTTTACTAATAAAACTATCTTCTATAGCCTCGCTTGCCCCCAATTTCTGTCTTTTACGCAAGTTATGATAAGCCAAACCAGTCCCAGCTGGAATAAGACGCCCAACAATCACATTTTCTTTAAGCCCACGTAAATTATCCTTTTTACCCATAATAGCCGCCTCAGTAAGCACGCGTGTAGTCTCTTGAAAGGATGCCGCTGAAATAAATGAGTCTGTAGAAAGTGATGCCTTAGTAATGCCTAATAGAACAAATTGATACTCTGCTTTTTCTTTATCATCTGCTTCCATTTTCTCATTTTCGGTTAACAAATCAGCTCGCTCTACTTGCTCGCCTAATATGAATTTTGTGTCCCCAGCATTGACAATTTGGACTCGACGTAGCATTTGACGCACAATTACCTCAATATGTTTATCATTAATTTTTACACCTTGCAGACGATAAACATCTTGCACTTCATCAGTTATATATCGTGCTAATGCCTCCACTCCCAACAAACGCAAAATATCGTGTGGATCAGCAGGGCCATCAACAATACTCTCCCCTTGAGTAACTACCTGGCCATCATGTGCGGTCACATGTTTGTCTTTTGGAATCAAGTATTCATGTGCAACGCCTTCAGGATCAGTAATTACTAATCGCTGCTTACCTTTAGTGTCTTTACCAAAAGATATTGCGCCAGTAACTTCCGCAAGAACACCAGCATCTTTTGGCGAGCGAGCCTCAAATAATTCCGCTACACGTGGCAAACCACCCGTTATATCACGGGTCTTTGAGCTTTCTTGTGGAATTCTAGCTAGCACAGATCCAACCTCAACTTTTTGCCCATCTCGAACAACTATAACCGATCCGGTTTGGAAGGTAATATTAACTGACAAATCATCACCAGCTCGCTTTACTTCTTCTTCTTTTTCATTCAACAGTTTCACTAGTGGACGCAGTCCTTTTGCCTGAGCCGCACCACGTCGCTTTGGATCAATTACCACCATTGATGACAATCCTGTCACATCGTCAATTTGTTTAGCAACAGTTACCCCTTCTTCAACATTTTCGAAGCGTACCTTACCAGCATATTCAGTAATTATTGGCCTAGTATGCGGATCCCATGTTGCCATTGCCTGGCCAGCCTTTACTACTTCTTGATCACGCACTAATAATGTTGCACCGTATGGGGTTTTATGCCTTTCACGCTCACGTCCATTATCATCATGCACCACCACTTCTCCACTACGAGAAATTGCTATTAATTCTTTACGAGAATTTGTTACATAGCGCATTGTAGGAGAATAACGTACAGTACCATTAGATTTACTCTCTATTTGACTTGCTACTGCAGTTCTTGATGCAGCTCCACCTATATGAAATGTACGCATGGTAAGCTGAGTACCAGGCTCACCAATTGATTGTGCTGCAATTACACCAACGGCTTCACCAAGATTAACGATTGAGCCTCTTCCCAAGTCTCTTCCGTAACATTTTGCACACAGTCCATGGCGAGTATCGCAGGTGAGTGGAGTCCGTACCTTTACCTCATCTATACCAAGAGACTCAATATCAGCCACAATATTTTCATCTAAAAGAGTACCAGCGGTGTAAGCTATTGCTTGACTTTCCGGATTTATGATGTCGGTTGCTGCCACCCTGCCAAGTATCCGTTCATTCAACGCTTCAATAACCTCGCCTCCCTCAACCAGCGCTTTCATTGCCACGCCATTCTCTGTATTGCAATCATTTTCGATCACAGCAAGATCCTGAGTGACATCTACCAAACGCCGAGTAAGGTATCCTGAATTAGCAGTCTTCAATGCGGTATCAGCTAGTCCCTTACGTGCCCCATGAGTAGAAATAAAATATTGCAGTACATTAAGCCCTTCACGGAAATTTGCAGTAATAGGGGTCTCAATGATCGAACCATCAGGCTTCGCCATCAAGCCTCGCATACCGGCTAATTGACGTATCTGAGCAGCAGAACCACGTGCACCGGAATCAGCCATCATATAAATAGAATTAAATGATTCCTGCATTAATGCCTTACCCTTTTTATCTTTCCTTATCTTCCCGCCCTGCTTGTCATATACTGGCTCTGTACCAAGTTGGTCCATCATAGCCTTAGCAACCTTATCCCCAGCATGCCCCCAAATATCAACTACCTTGTTATAACGTTCTCCCTGTGTCACCAAACCAGAAGTATATTGAGCTTCAATTTCTTTAACTTCTTTCTCAGAAGAGGCAATAATTTTTTGCTTCTGAACCGGTACCAGCATGTCATCTAGACAAATAGAGATTCCAGCACGTGTCGAAAAAGTAAAGCCAAAATCTTTTAATTTATCTGCAAAAATCACTGTCGCACGCAACCCACAAAGGTGGAAACTAGAGTTTATAAGTTTAGAGATTTCCTTTTTCTTAAGAGCCTTGTTTATTAAAGGAAACGGCAGCCCAGCCGGTAAAATTTCGGATAAAAGAGCTCGTCCTATAGTTGTATCGTAACGCGTTATTTTTGTGCTCTGTTCACCTTTAGCATCTGTTACATATTCCTCTATCCGAACCAGGATCCTAGCATTTAACGCTACCGAACGACTTTCGTAGGCACGTGAAACTTCGGCTACATTAGGAAATATCATCCCCTCACCACTTGCACCCATTTTCTCACGAGTCATGTAATACAGCCCCAATACAATATCCTGTGACGGTACTATAATCGGCTCCCCATTTGCTGGAGACAATATGTTATTGGAAGACATCATTAGAGTACGAACTTCCATTTGCGCCTCTAGTGACAGCGGAACATGTACTGCCATCTGATCGCCATCGAAATCAGCGTTAAATGCCACGCACACTAATGGATGCAATTGAATAGCCTTCCCTTCAATCAGTACAGGTTCGAATCCTTGTATACCCAAACGATGTAGTGTCGGAGCGCGATTCAACATTACCGGGTGCTCACGGATAACATCTTCCAGAATATCCCATACTACCGGGGTTTCATTTTCAACTTCTCTTTTTGCTGCCTTGATAGTACTAGCTATCCCCATTATTTCTAGTTTGCTAAATATAAATGGTTTAAATAATTCCAAAGCCATTTTCTTTGGCAATCCACACTGATGGAGTTTAAGCTGTGGTCCAACTACAATTACTGAACGTCCAGAATAGTCAACTCTTTTACCCAGTAGATTTTGACGGAAACGCCCCCCTTTTCCTTTTATCATGTCTGCAAGTGACTTTAATGGACGCTTGTTAGCGCCAGTCATTGCCTTGCCTCGTCGCCCATTATCCAATAAGGAGTCTACAGCTTCTTGAAGCATACGTTTTTCATTACGTACAATTATTTCAGGTGCTTTTAACTCAAGCAATCGTTTCAAACGGTTGTTACGATTAATAACTCTACGATATAAATCATTAAGATCAGATGTAGCAAAGCGTCCACCATCGAGTGGTACCAGTGGCCGCAATTCAGGCGGCAAACATGGCAATACTGTAAATACCATCCATTCAGGCTTGATACCTGATTTGTTAAATGCCTCTAATATTTTGAGGCGTTTTGAAAGCTTCTTTATCTTTGTTTCTGAGTTAGTTGCGGCCATATCGCGTCGCACATTCTCAATTTCATTATCGATATTCAGATTACTTAATAAATCACGAACACCTTCAGCTCCCATACTGGCATCAAAATCATCTGCATACTCCTCCCTCTTAGCGAGATAATCATCGTCGCTCAGCAACTGGCATCTTGTAAGTGGAGTCATCCCCGGATCAGTTACTACATAGGCCTCAAAATAAAGAACACGCTCAATGTCACGCAATGTCATATCCAGAACCATCCCTAGTCGCGACGGCAAAGATTTGAGAAACCAAATGTGTGCAACTGGTGAGGCTAATTGTATATGCCCCATACGCTCACGCCGTACCTTCGAAAGGGTAACCTCAACACCACATTTCTCACAGATCACACCTCGGTGCTTCAGGCGCTTGTATTTCCCGCACAAACATTCGTAATCTTTTACTGGGCCAAAAATTTTAGCGCAGAACAAGCCATCCCGTTCTGGTTTAAAAGTACGATAATTTATAGTTTCTGGCTTTTTAACCTCGCCATATGACCAAGAACGTATTTTTTCAGGCGAAGCAAGTCCGACTTTGATTGAATCAAATTCTTCCTTATGAGAAACCTGCTTAAATAAATCGAGTAGCGCTTTCATTTGTCACTCCTGTTAATCAGGGGTCAATGCAAAAAATTCGGCAATAAATTACAAAGCACCAGAAATTAAAAAATTATCTCTGGTTAGCATTATCAATGCCGGTCCAAGTCGATGTCCATCCCAAGTGAACGAATTTCTTTTACCAATACATTAAATGATTCTGGCATGCCGGCATCAATCTTGTGATCACCCTTGACGATACTCTCATATATTTTAGTACGCCCATTCACATCATCAGACTTAACAGTTAGCATTTCCTGTAAAGTATAAGCAGCACCATATGCCTCTAATGCCCACACTTCCATTTCACCAAATCGTTGCCCACCAAACTGAGCTTTACCACCCAGTGGTTGTTGAGTTACCAAGCTATAAGGACCTGTAGATCTCGCATGCATCTTGTCATCAACCAGATGATGTAGTTTCAGTATATGCATGTAGCCTACTGTCACAAGGCGATCAAATGCTTCACCTGTCCTACCATCATATAATGCAATCTGCCCTGATTTTGGCAAATCGGCAAGCTCAAGCATATTTTTAATTTCATCCTCTGTAGCACCATCAAATACTGGAGTTGCGAAAGGTACCCCATTCTTTAAGTTCCCTGCTAATTCCATGACTTCCGCATCGGTAAGAGAAGCAATATCTTCCGATTTACCGCTACTGTTATAAACTCTATCAACAAACTCTCTAATCTCAGCAGTCTTACTTTGTGCACGAAGCATATTGTCAATTTTTAGACCCAATCCTTTTGCTGCCCATCCAAGGTGAATTTCAAGTATCTGTCCAACATTCATACGAGATGGCACACCAAGAGGGTTAAGCACTACATCAACAGGAGTACCATCAGCCATATAAGGCATATCTTCAACAGGCACTATTTTTGAAATTACTCCTTTATTTCCGTGTCGCCCAGCCATTTTATCCCCAGGCTGCAACCGCCTTCTTACAGCAATATAGACTTTCACCATTTTTTGAACACCAGGAGGCAATTCATCTCCCTGAGTAAGCTTCTTTTTCTTTTCTTCAAAAGCAGCGTCAAAAGCCACCCTTTTCTGAGAAAGCCCCTCTTTTATTTGCTCTAGCTGTATGCTTGCTTCTTCATTAGACAAACGGATATCAAACCAAGAATGTGGCTCCATGCTACCAAGATATTCTTTAGTAATACGGGCGCCCTTCGAGAGTTTATTAGGACCGCCATTAGCCACCTTCCCTTTTAGCAAACGCTCAATACGCTCAAACCCATCAGCTTCAACTATCCGCATTTGATCAACAAGATCTTTTTTATAACGGCTTAGCTCATCATCAATAATCTGTTGAGCACGTACATCACGTTCTATTCCTTCACGAGTAAATACCTGTACATCAATTACAGTACCAGAGATTCCTGATGGCACACGTAAAGAAGTATCCTTTACGTCTGATGCTTTCTCACCAAAAATTGCACGCAAGAGTTTTTCTTCTGGTGTTAACTGAACCTCTCCCTTTGGAGTAACCTTACCTACCAATACATCTCCGGCTTCGATTTCAGCGCCAATATAGATAATGCCTGAGTCATCTAAACGTCCAATTTGGACCTCTGAAAGATTTGATATGTCTCCGGTAATTTCTTCTGTCCCTAATTTTGTATCACGACTTACTACCACCAGCTCTTCAATGTGAATGGATGTAAACCTATCCTCAGAAACAATGCGCTCAGAAATCAGAATTGAATCTTCAAAGTTGTAACCATTCCACGGCATGAACGCGACTAACATATTTTGACCCAAGGCCAACTCACCCAAGTCTGTAGAAGCACCATCTGCGATTACATCACCAGCAGCAATTACATCACCTTCCTTCACTAAAGGACGCTGATTGATATTTGTATTCTGATTAGAGCGAGTATATTTCGTAAGATTATAAATATCGACACCCACTTCACCAACACGCGTTTCGGTATCATGCACTCGCACCACAATACGTCCTGCATCAACATAATCCACCATGCCAGCTCGCTCTGCCATTACTGCAGTACCAGAATCCATTGCCACCACCCGTTCTATCCCGGTGCCGACAAGCGCTTTCTCAGCACGAAGACAAGGTACCGCCTGACGCTGCATATTTGATCCCATCAAAGCACGATTAGCATCATCATGTTCTAGGAAGGGAATTAACGAAGCTGCAACTGAAACGATTTGTGCTGGAGCTACATCCATATATTCAATACGATCTGGCGATGCCAATTCAAATTCATTCTTATGACGACAAGAAACAATTTCCTTTACAAATTTACTACGGCCATCTATCTCAGCATTTGCTTGCGCAATAACATATTGGCCTTCCTCAATAGCCGATAAATAATCAATATTATCAGTAACTTTATTATTTTTTACCTTACGATATGGTGTTTCAAGGAAACCATATTTATTAGTACGAGCATATAGTGCAAGCGAGTTTATAAGACCAATATTTGGTCCTTCTGGGGTTTCAATTGGACACACTCTTCCATAATGAGTCGGGTGAACATCTCGAACTTCAAACCCCGCTCTCTCACGTGTCAGACCTCCCGGCCCTAATGCAGATACTCGTCTTTTATGCGTAATCTCAGAAAGAGGATTAGTCTGATCCATAAATTGAGATAATTGGCTAGAGCCAAAGAATTCACGTACTGCTGCAGATACGGGTTTTGCATTAATTAAATCGTGTGGCATCAAGTTATCTGATTCCGCTTGACTTAAGCGTTCTTTAACCGCCCGTTCAACCCTAATAAGACCAGAACGAAATTGATTTTCCGCTAATTCTCCAACATACCGAACCCGACGATTACCAAGATGGTCAATATCATCCACCTCTCCACGGCCATTCCGAAGCTCTACCAATATTTGTATTATTCTAATAATATCTTCATTCGATAAAGTAGTGGGACCAGTCAACTCAGTTTTGCCAACACGACGGTTAAACTTCATTCGTCCAACTGCAGATAAATCATAGCGGTCAGATGAATAGAATAATCCATTAAATAACGCCTTAACCGCTTCCTCAGTAGGCGGCTCACCAGGGCGCATCATTCGGTAAATTGCCACTTGAGCAGTCAATTGATCAGTCGTTTCGTCTATCCTCAAAGTCTGGGAAATATATGCCCCCTGATCAAGGTCATTTGTATATATAGTGTAAATTTTTTCAATATTGGCTTCACGAAATTTGGCAATAAGCTCCTCAGTAATTTCTTCATTTGCCAGCGCTATAATCTCTCCCGTTTCTTGATCCAATACATTGTGCCCTAACACCCGGCCCAGCAGAAAATCCTCTGGCACTGAAAGTTTGTCTATCTTTGCTTGCTCCAATTCACGAATATGCTTAGCAGTTATACGCTTATCTTTCTTAACAATTATTTTTCCGCTTTTAGTAACAATATCAAGACGAGCTATATCACCACGTAATCGTTCTGGAACCACCTCAAAATCAATACCTACTTTAGAGACATGAAATAAGTCAAATGTGAAGAAACCAGCTAGAATTTGTTCGGACGTGTAGCCTAAAGCTTTTAGAATAATCGTTACCGGCATTTTACGACGACGATCTACTCGGAAATAAAGATAGTCCTTTGGATCAAATTCGAAATCAAGCCAAGACCCTCTATATGGAATGATTCTAGCTGAAAACAGTAGCTTCCCAGACGAGTGTGTCTTCCCCCGATCATGCTCGAAAAATACTCCTGGTGAGCGGTGCAACTGAGACACAATTACACGCTCAGTACCATTGATAACAAACGAGCCAGTTTTAGTCATCAGAGGCATTTCCCCCATATAGACTACCTGTTCCCTCACTTCCTTGGGAACTGGCTTGGCAGACTCTTTGTCCATGATAGTTAATCGCGCCTTGGCGCGTAATGGAGAGGCATACGTGAGACCACGTTGCTGACATTCTTTTACATCAAAAGGAGGCGCACCTAATATATAACTAACGAAGTCCAGACGAGCATTTTTAGAATGACTTTCAATTGGAAAAATTGAAGTAAATGCTGCTTGTAGCCCACGATTTTCTCTTTCATCAACAGGAACATTTTCCTGTAAAAAAGACTCATAAGACTCAAGCTGAGTCGCAAGTAAGTATGGAATTGGTAGAACGCTTGCTCGCTTTGCAAAACTTTTGCGAATGCGCTTTTTCTCGGTAAATGAATAGCTCATAGAATTTCTCCGGGGGAGCAGAAAACAAAGTTTAAGCTTTAATTACTATGTTAAGAACTTAGTGATACTTACTGTATTACAGAACAAAAAAGACAGTACTGGCGACACTTATTGCGCCGCCAGTTTTGTTATTTAAGAACTATATTACTTAAGTTCACAAGTTGCACCAGCCTCAGTCAACTGCTTCTGCATAGCCTCTGCATCCTCTTTAGAAACTCCTTCTTTCACTGCTTTAGGCGCACCATCTACCAAATCTTTTGCCTCTTTTAAACCTAAACCGGTAATAGCACGAACCGCTTTAATTACACCAACCTTACTCTCACCAACTGCGGTAAGCATTACTGTAAATTCAGATTGCTCTTTTGCTGCTTCAGCAGATGCAGCTGGCGCAGCAGCAGCAACTGCAGATGCAGCTGCTGAAACGCCAAATTTTTCTTCCATATCTTTAATCAGCTCTGATAGCTCCAGTACGGTCATATTTGAAATTGAATCTAGAATATCTGCTTTGGCATCAGCCATAATTTTCTCCTAATAAATATTAATTTTTAATTTGATCTTTGTTTAGAATCAGTAAATTGAGTTTCCACAATCCTGGATAAATTACCTATTTTTGATCTCGTACAGCTGCAAGACCACGCACAAATTTTGTTGGCACATCGTTCAGCGTTCTAACAAAATTAACAATAGGCGCTTGCATTGTGCCCAACAGTTTCGCAAGAAGCTCTTCACGGCTCATCATAGTAGCAAGACTCGCGATATCCTTATGAGACAAAAGTAAATTAGGCATGGCTCCAGCTTTAATTACGAGCTTATCATTTTCTTTCTCAAACTCATGCAACACCTTTGCTGCAGCTACTGGGTCGTCCCCAATACTATAAACAAGCGGACCCACCATATCCTTTGAAAGCTCAGAAAATGCCGTACCTTCAACCGCACGACGCGCAAGAGAATTTTTTAAAACCCGAAAATACACACCAGAATGACGCGCATTTGATCGCAACCGGGTCATATCTCCCACTTCCAGACCTCTGTACTCAGCAACAATAACAGCCTGAGCTTTTGCTATCTGCTCGCCAACTTCAGCTACTACTGCCTTTTTCTCTTCAAGGTTAAGACTCAAGTTACGTTCTCCATCAGTTATTTTCAGCAAAGAGTCTTGGCTACAGGTAAAATCTTGCAACTCAATCCCTACACAACAAATCGGCGACCTTAAATCAGGAGAAAACAAATTCCTGTTCTCGATTACACCATCTACGCTGGGCCAAAAGTAAGAGAT
>Ga0315321_10002737_pt1 | contig 13677 bp, 11 predicted proteins | sample M180m21515metaG_FD_203464 | JGI IMG/M metagenome (GOLD analysis project Ga0315321, IMG submission 203464) | Ammonia-oxidizing marine archaeal communities from Monterey Bay, California, United States - M1 80m 21515 | ecosystem: Environmental > Aquatic > Marine > Intertidal zone | place: USA... | reverse complement strand
GGAAACAAGCCTCTGAGACCCCACGCGAATCCACGATTGTTTCACGTGAAACAATGGCGGAGGGTCGCGCGCTGTTGAAAATGCTCGAGACCGGCAAGGGTCCGGTCATCGAAATTGCCTGGCCATCCAGTGCCGGCGAACGATCGCGGCTCTACCGACTACTGAATACCTGCCACGGCATGCAGACTGCCCTTTTGACCGACAAATCCGAGATCTTTTCCGCGACCGGCAGACCAGGAACGGCTTGGCCGGTCAACCGGGACGCGGTCAGCGGCTTTGTACAGCAGCCGTCAGGCGTGCTGACCGATGCCGAACAGGCGGCGATCCGGCGGATAAAAACACACCACGGCATGCATTTCGGCGCGCCTGTGCGTCTGTTTCCACGCAACGTCGATGCGACCCTCCTGGGCGGCATCGGACAGATCGTGGGGGCGGGATACCTGCGCCACAAGACGATCCGCGCCCGGTATCACCTCTCAGGCGAACGCGTTTCTGTCGTCGAAATACTCGCCGACGGGAAAGCACTCCCCGGCGGGATCGTGCTTCCCCGGTCGCTGCGCTGCGGCTGATCAGGATCCTTCGGGCAGTACATCGGCGAACTTTTCCCGGACGCGGTCATCGAGCTCCTTGGACGAACGCGCGACAGCGGGGAATGAATCTTTCTCCCGGAACGGAATACAGGCGTCGACAACGACCCGCGAATTGCGCCGGTCCTCGTTGCTGTAGCTCATGGGATCGAGATGCGTGCTCCAGCAGCCATTCAGAATGTCGAGCCCGTCCTTCGGATCGCAGCGCGTGCACATCGCCCAGATGACGTCGTTCATGTTCGACGGATCTATATCTGCGTCCACCACGATCACCCAGCGATTGGCATAAGCGCCGGCATGGCATTGCGACGCGATCAGGCCGGCCTGTTTGGAATGGCCGCCATACTTGGTGTCGATCGACACGGTGAGCCACATCCGGCTGCCGCCCGCTTCATGCGCCCAAACGCCCTTTACCTCGGGAATGCCGGCCGCTTCGAGCTGGTTCCACACGGCGCCGCAGCGATAGGTGCCGCGATAGAACGTATCGTCGTTCGGCGGCACGGCAGGGATAGCTCCGAGCAGCACCGGGTCGTCACGGTGCATGAATGTTTCGATCCGGATTGCAGGTTCCGGGTGCATGTCGCCGGCGTAATAGCCCGGCCATTCACCGAACGGGCCTTCATCGACCATGTCGTCGGCGTGGATATAGCCTTCAAAGGCGATCTCGGCATTTGCCGGCACCGGCAGGCCGGTCTTCGGCATATTGATGATCTCGACACCTTCGCCGATCAAACCGCCCGCGCAGTCATATTCGTTTTTGCCGTAAGGCATTTCCAGCCCGGCGACCATGAACAGGGCAGGATGCATACCCGCGACAACCGCAATCGGGCACGGCTCCCCGCGGTCGAAATACTTGCGCATCAGGATATCGCCGTGCTTGCCCTTGGACACCATCACCGAGGCGGTCTTGGCATCGTGGGCCTGCACGCGGTAGGCGCCGTAATTGATCCAGCCTGAATCCGGATCCTTCATCACCACCATGCAGGCGGTACCGATAAAATAGCCGCCGTCGAGTTCGTGCCATTTCGGCGCAGGAATTTTCATGATGTCGATATCGTCGCCTTCGAAGACGTTTTCGATCAGTGGCCCACCATTCACCTCTATCGGCTCATGGACCGGTTGGTCCTTCATGTAATCGCGCCAGTAATTGACCAACTCGATCTCGGTCGTATCCACCGGCTTGCCGAGCGCGATATTGATGCGCGGCACCGAGGTCAGGATGTTCGCAAGGACGCGGGTACCTTTCTGGAACCCCGGAATATCGTCGAACATGACGGCCGGGTTGGTCATCTTGTGCATATGGATATCGACGATGGCGCCGATTTCCTCATGATGATCCGCGCCGCTGACATGCTGAAGCTGTTCGTTGGCTTCGAGCTCTTCGATCCAGTCACGTAAATCCTTGTTGGCCACGTTTCGTCTCCGCTGTTTTTTATCTTGGTCCAGACGTTAAGATAGAGGAAATCACCAACGCGGGGAAACCGCATGCCGTTAAAACTGAAACCCGTCACCGACGGCTTTACTGCAGTCGCGTCGGGCGTCGATCTGACAAAGGGGATTACTGCCGAAACCGCCGCCGAAATTGAGGCGGCGATGGACGAATATGCTGTGCTGGTGTGGCGCGAACAATCGCTGAACGACGACCAGCATATGACGTTCACCAAATGGTTCGGGCCGCTGGATATGGGGCTGCTCAACATCACGAAAAAGCCCGATCGCTTTAAATACGACGGCTTTATCGATATCGCCAATGTCGGCGCGGACGGCGAAATCATAGCGCGCGATGCAGGATCGATCACATCGTCGATCGCCAATCAGTTCTGGCATACGGATTCGTCGTTCATGCCGACAGTAGCCAAATATTCGCTACTCTCAGCAAGCGTGATTCCGGATGCGGGCGGCGATACCGAATTCGCCGACATGCGCGCGGCGTACGATGCCTTGCCCGACGACCTGCGCACAATCGTCGCCGATCTGATCGGCAAACATCACGCGCTGTATTCCCGCACATTGCTCGGAAACCGCTATACCGAAGATCAGTTCGCACGCATGCCACCGGCGCAGTGGCCCCTTGTGCGCACGCACCCGGTAACGGGTCGCAAACACCTGTTCACCCCGATCCACATCAGCAAAATAGTCGGGATGAGTGTGCCGGAATCGCGCATGCTGGTGAACGAACTGATCGAACACGCGACCCAGCTGCAATTCGTCTACCGGCATACCTGGCAGCCGGGCGATCTGGTAATGTGGGACAACCGGTGCACGCTGCATCGCGGCCGCCGTTTCGACCTGACCGCGCGGCGCGAACTGCGGCGTACAACGACGATGGAAGCCTGAAGAAGTGCGAACGAAATCATAAATACGCTTCAAGAATTTTATGAGGCAATCCGGTGAACCGGATATTGAGCATCCTTGTCGGCGCGCTCTGGGTGATGGCCGTCGCGCGCATTCTGGTCCCGCTTCCTCTCGTTGCGGAAGCACTGACTTGGGCGATGACGGGTGCTCTCGTAATTTACCTGCTGGCGATTTTGCCAACGGCACCGCGGCACACAAAGATATTATGCTCGATACTCGGAGCGGCGACCGTCGCGATCTGCGCGCTATACGGCCAGTGGAACGGGATCGTCGACGGTCTGACACGGGCATCTATTTTCCCGGGGTTTCTTGCGACAATTGTTCTGTTGCGGGCGACCGCCGATCAGAGACCCGAAATCGCGGCTGCGCGGCGTATGTTCTCGGCCCTCGATCCGGCGCGTCGGGACAGCGGGATCGTCATCGGAACGCACATGATCGGGTTCATCATTCAGGTCGGTGTGTTCGCTATTCTGGCCCCGATCCTGGGGCGCGATGCGGCGGCCGAGGAAAGACGCGAGGTTTTCACGGCGGCCATTCGCGGCATGTCCGTTGTGCCTCTGTGGTCGCCATTTACTGTCGGCATGGCGGTTGCCAGCCAGTATTTGCCGCTGGTCCCCCTGTGGCTGATAATGTCGCTCGGCCTGTCGATGGCGATCATCTGTTTCACCGTTTCGTATTTCGGGTTTGACCGAAATCGCGGTTTTCAGCCCCTGATGCTTGCCATGCGGTCTCTGGTGCCGGTGGTTATTCCCATCCTGATCGCCGCGGCGGCCGTTGTAGCGACCACCATGGTAACCAGTCTGTCGACCCTGCAGGCCCTGATCATCGCTCTCCCAATCCCCTGCCTGCTTGCGATACTGCAGGTGCCAACCGGAAGTATCCGACGGGCCTTGCGGCAAACAGTCGGCGGGTTTTCACAGATCGGGCCCGAGACCTCGATTATCTGCGTCGCCACGATCCTCGGCATCGTCTTCGAGGCATCCCTTGCCCATACCGGCCTTATCGGATGGCTGGAAAACCAAAATCTGGCGGCCGCCGTGATCATATTCACGGTCATTATGACGATGAACCTTGCGGGCCTGCTGGGCGTACACCCGATGGTCACAGGCACCATGCTTCTGGTGATGTTCACCAGCGTGCCGACGGGTGTGGCCGATCTAATCCTGATGCAGGCTTTGCTGGTCGGCTGGGGGCTGGGATCCGGGATTTCCATTGGCAGCCTCAGCGTTGCCACCGGGGCGACAATGTTTCGGCTGCCGCCGACACAACTGGTGACGCGGGCGAATATTATTTTTGCGTTTTCAACATCCGCTGTACTCGGGACGATCCTGTCGGCGCTGAATTATTTCCTGGCTTAGGAAGCCCGATCAGGCAGCCTTGCGTTTCCGCGCTTTAGGCAGCGGGCCGAAACCTTTGCGCACGGTGCCGAGATTGCGTATCTGCGGCACCACTTTTTCGGCGAACAGCGACATGCTTTTCGCCGTCATGTCGAATTCCATGTCGCCGGCATGGAGCATGGCGATCAGATGGCCAAACCCGCCGACCTTCTTATGCAGCGCGCGCAACTGGTTCGCGACATTATCGGGCGTGCCGTAGATCGCGACGTGATTTTCGCGGAAATATTCCATGCCCTTCTGGCGGATCGCATCGGTCCGGCCGCCCGTGAAACGCCCCGACAGGAAATCGGCATAAAGCGACGTTTCCACATATCCGGGCGGCGCCCGGTGCTGCGGCTCCGCCTTGTTATTGGTGACGTACCAGAACACCCGCTCGATCACCTCGAGCGCTTCTTTTTCCGTCTCGCCCACAGCAACCAGCGGCATAAAAGCGAACTGGCTGTCCGCCGGACGCTGCAGGCCCTGCGCCTTGCACCAGGCCCGGACGCCATTGAACATCGCCGCGAGCTTGTCGACCGGCGTCAGGAACATGGCGAACGTAAACCCGCGCGTAACCGTCTGGCAGGCGTGGTTCAGATCGCTGCCGCCCGTTGTCCAGACCGGCGGATGCGGCTGTTGATAGGGGCGCGGCCAGACATTGACGTGACGCTTGTGGATCCACTTGCCCTCGTAATTGAACGGGCCGTCATGGGTGGTCCACGCCTTGACGATGAGATCGATGGAATCCCACAGCCGCTCGGCGGTCTCGGTCGGGTTGCGATTGGAGGCGAACAGCTCATAGGGCACGCCGCGCACAAAACCGCAATCGAGCCGCCCATATGAAATGTTGTCGATCATCGCCATTTCCTCGGCACAGCGGATCGGGTCTGCCAGATTGGCAACCGGGTTGCCGAGGATAAGTATCCGCGCGTTCTTGGTCTGCCGGGCAAGGATCGACAGCGGCACCACGCCGGAGGAATTCAGGCAGGTCGCCGTTTGATGATGCTCGTTGACCATACAGTTCAGGCCAAGTTCGTCCGCCAGCACATATTGATCGAGACACATGTTGTAGAGATCGGCGCCGATCTTCGGGTCGTACACGCTGCTCGGCAGATTCAGCCGCATCGAGGTGTATTCGTCTTCCGGCGGCAAATGCGGCCAGGCGAATTCGGTAAAATGATAAAATTTCATAATCTCGATCCAGTCTCAATCTGAAAGGAAGCTATCGAGCGCCTGCCCGAAGAGTTCCGGCTGCTCGATATGGGGGAAATGCGCGGCGCGGGGAATTGCCGCGACCGTCACATCCTGCAGGGCCCTGGCCAGGGCACGACCGTATTTCGGCGGTGTCACACCGTCCTTCGTGCCCCACACTACAAGTGTCGGCGACGTCACACGATTGAGACGCTGGCGGAGCGCGGGATTATGCATATACGGCTCCCAGCACAGCTTGACAGTCGCCTCGCGCTGACGGGCGACGGCCAGGGCCTGTGCTTTGGTGTAGCCTGTCATATCGGCCTGGGGATCCTTCGCCGGATCGTAAAAGCGCATCGCACGAACACGGTCCGCAGCGTGGAAATAGATATCGGCGATATCGCGATCATAAGCCCCGCCGAACTTTACGCCGACGGCCCCGGCAAGAACCATTTTCTTGATGCGACCGCAGTTCTTCGTCGCGATCTCGAGCGCGAGCCACGCCCCGACAGAGGCGCCGAGTACCGTTACTTTCTGCAGCTTATAGTGATCGAGCAGATCGAGCCAAAGATAGGCGATATCGTCGATCTTCCGGATGGTGTCCGGCAGAGTCGATTTGCCGAAACCCGGCATGCGCGGCAGGAACACTTCAAACCGGGACGAGAGCCGCTCCATAAGGTCCGCGTTCAACTCGTAACCGTCTTCACCATGCAGCAACAGCAGCGGCGGGCCTTTGCCCAGCCGTTCGACCTCTATACGCGCCTGTTGAAGTTTTAGTATTTCGGTCTTGGACCTGGATCGTTTAGGCATTTCTGGTTTCTCTTTTTCCCAACCATACGTCGCCGCGGCTTTGCCGTCGACACCGCACATCGGGTGCACAATACTGACGCATCACTTCTTATACGGAACAAAATATGTTGAAGATTTTGGGGCGCGATACGTCATCCAACGTGATGAAAGTTCTATGGGCCTGCGAGGAGTTGGGCCTTGCGTTCGAACGCGAAGATGTCGGCGGCAAGCACGGCGGCAACGATACGCCGGACTTCCACAAACTGAACCCCAACGGTCTGGTTCCCGTGATTATCGATGACGGATTTGTAAACTGGGAATCCAACAGTTGCGTTCGCTACCTGGCGGCAAAACACGGAAATGACGCGTTTTATCCGGCGAATCTACAAACCCGCGCCGTCGCCGAACGCTGGATGGACTGGCAGGTCACCACGGTCAGCCCGGCCATGATCCCGGTGTTTCGCGGCATGATCCGCACTGCGCCGGAAGACCGCGACATGAATGTTATCGAGGCGGGTCGTGTAGCGTTGTCGGCGAAGATGGCGATCGTCAATGATGCGCTGGCCGACAGTGCCTACCTCGCGGGCGGTAGTTTCACCGTGGGAGATATACCCATTGGAATCGCCGCCTGGCGCTGGTTCAACATGCCGATCGAACGCGAGGAATATCCCCATTTGCGCCGTTGGTGCGATGCGTTATGCGAACGGCCCGGCTATCAGAGTTTCATAATGAAGCCGGTGACGTGATTGCAGCCAAGGCCTACCCGAGCGTCGAATCGAGAATGATCTTGCCGACCGCCGGATCGGCTTCCATCAGCGCATGCATGGCAGGCGCTTCCGCCAGCGGCACCACACGATCTATCACGACCTTCAGGTTGCCCTCTGCCGCCGCATCGAAGCACGGCAACGCATCCTGCGCTTTGCTCCGCGGATTGCCCATGATTGTCAACTGCTGATGATAGACAGTCGCGAAATTCACCGGCACCACAGGGCCGCCATGGGCACCTGCCGTAACCATCCGGCCAAATCTTTTGAGGCTTTCAATACCAAGCGGGCAGATATCGGGGTTGGCGATGTTGTCGTAAAACAAATCGACACCGTCGCCATCGGTGATATCCATGATCGCGTCTTTGAGATTGACCGCGCTGTAATCGACTGCATGATCGGCGCCAAGTGCGGTGCCGATTGCCGCCCGCGCGGCGCTGCCGGCCGCAGCTATCACTGTGGCCCCAGCAGCCTTGGCAAGCTGGATACCGATCGACCCCAGATTGCCTGCCGCCCCGAGAATCAAAACCGTCTGACCGGCTTTTAGCTCTCCCATATTGAACAGCAGGTTATAGGCCACCGGGCCATGCCGCGAGATCACGGTGGCTTCCGCAAAGCCCACTTCATCGCGCACTTTTACGCAGCTTGCCGCCGGTGCGCGGGTCAGTTGGGAATCGCCGCCGAAGCATTCGATCCCGTAACGGCCGCCGCCGGGCATCCCCATAGTGACCGACACCCGGTCGCCGACGGACAAGTTGGACACGTTCCCGCCCGTTTCGACCACGACACCGGACGGATCTACGCCCAGAACATGCGGCGGCGCGACCCCATAATGGGGCGCGGTACCCGCGCGGATGGCAACATCAAGCACGCGGTTGACCGATACCGCGTGGACTTCGATCACGACATCATCCGGGCCAGCCACGGGATCGGGCAGTTCTTCGTAGTGAAGAACGCCCGGTGGGCCGAATTCATTGAAGATCATCGCCTTCATTGGCTAAGCCCCGAGTCGTCCGGCCTAGGCGTTGAACAACGCCAGTATGCCGCCGCACACGGCGAACAGATCGGCATCTTCATCCCAATAGCCAGTAACCTGCAATCCGAGCGGCAGACCTTCATCCTGCAGGACAGGCAGCGAAACGGTAGGCATGCCGATCAGGGATGTATGCACCGTGAACAGCGGATCACCGGTCCATTCCAGGCCCTTTGGCGCAGCGCCCGGCGCAGAAAGCGTCACGAAGGCATCGAACGTGCCCTTCAGGTCAGCATAAACCGCCCGCACGCGCTCGCGCTCGGCCAGCAGGTCCCGGAACTGCTCCTGCGACATGGATTCCGCCTGGTTCAGTCGGTTATGGGCGCTTTCACTCAACCCTGCCGGGTCCATGTCCCGTTTGTAGGCGTTCAGGGGCCAGCGGCCTTCCCATGCATTGATGTCCATCGACAGCTTCATCGCGTCGGCGATGGCATCCTCATGCCCCGCCACCGCAGTGTCCGAATGCCGGTCAGCAACCTCGATACCGGCGGCGGTCATCGTGACCCGCGCGCGTTGCCATTCGGCCTTCGCCTCGTCGGTCGCATTGGCCCAACCGGCGGTCTCCAGCATGGCAACGCGGTTCGGTTTTTTGGCCGCCGGCAGTTCCATCGGGCCGGTCACGCCGACATAGCCAGCATCCCCACCGGCGCGGGAGGTGATTTCACGGGTCAACGACCACGTCTCCGCAAGGGTTGCCGCAAGAAGGCCACTCGAGCTCTGGCTGAAACCGTCATAGCTGCCGCCCCGGTTGATGCCGCCGACGCTCGGCTTGTAGCCGAAAATTCCGCAATAGCTGGCGGGGCGAATGGTCGAGCCGATCACCTGCGAGCCCAGTGCGCCCGTCACCATCCCTGCCGCGACCGCAGCCGCCGAGCCACTGCTCGACCCGCCCGGCGTGCGTTCCAGATCCCAGGGATTATGCGTTTCGCCTGGATGGGTTGCCGCGAACTCGGTCGTGACAGTTTTACCGACAACAACGGCGCCCGCTTCCCGCAGCGCGACCACCGCCGCGCAGTCACGGCCACCCTGATATCCCTTGAACAACGGTGACCCCTGCTCGGTGGCGAGACCAGCGGTTTCCATAACGTCCTTCACGCCGACGGGCATCCCGTCAATGGGCGACAAAGGCGCGCCGGCCGCCCACCGGGCACCGGAGTCGTCGGCCGCGGCGCGCGCGGCATCAAGCCCGGTAACCACGAATGCCTTCACATCGCCATCGAGACGTTCTATATCCGAGACACAACGGTCAAGAAAGGCGCGCGGGGAATCCGATCCATCCGCGAAATTTACCGTGGCATCGAAATAGGGGCGGGATTGGGGTTTGCTGTCGGTTGTCATGTCGTCTTCTCCTACAAATAAATTCAGGCGCGGCCGCTGAGTTTCAGCCCTTGTTCCAGATCGTCATAAGTCCGCGCAGGCGCCGCCATCAGGAAGCGATACCCCTGGTCCATCAGGTCCTGCATGTTCGCCGAGGTCGCATGCGGGTGTCCGACGATTGTGTCGTGCCGCTTGCAGATATCGACGACTTCGGCCATCGCGCTTAGCAGCTCCGGGTGATCGTATTGGCGCGGAAAACCGAGTTCCTGACCGAGATCGCCTTCACCGATCAGAACGGCACCGATCCCCGGCACGTTTTCGAGCATGTCGGAAAGGTTTTCGATGCCCTTCGTATCCTCGATCTGAAGCACGACGAGAACCTCGCCGTTCGGGTCCAGCGGCCAGACATCGGCCTTGCTGTAATATTCCTGCTGGGTCAGCCCCCAATAGCGCGCCGCGCGCACCGGGCCGTCACCGCGGATACCCTGCGGCTCATATAGCGGCTTGTCCTTCAGACGCGGATAGCGGCAGGCGGCAACCGCGTTATGGGCTTCTTCGACAGTGCTGATATGGGGCCAGACGATGCCGTAAACGCCGGTATCAAGCGCCTGCTTGGCATGCCACTGGCCCTTTTCGACGCCGTTTACGGGCACCCGTGCCAGCGGCGTGACCGGCGGTGCGATCGATCCGCTATCGGCAACTTTCCGGCGATCGATCATGAATTGCAGAGAATCCCGAAGGGCGACGATATCCCACGGCAGATGCTCTCCTTCATAGACGATGCCGTCATATTTCGAAGCGGCCATGAACATCGCGGTCTGAACATCCATGGGCGCAAAGGCGGAGAACGCGTAGCCGCCGTTTTCGAGCGCGCCAATCATGCCGTTCAATCTGGGAAGTTGATCCATTTTACCACTCTCTCGATATATATGATTTCAGCCCAATATGCCGGATGCGCCAAACCAAACCAAGCCGACCCGGATGATTTAGTTTGCCCTGATCGTTCCAATGCTGTGTCGGAAACATTACAACGGTTTCCTGGTTTCCAACCGAAACCCCGAAGAAACCCAGAACACGGGAGAAGACGATGGCTGCCGATACACACCCTCCGGATTGCCCCGAGACCGAGCTGATCGAAACCACGCTGACAAACGGCATCGCCGTGATCGCGCTGAACCGCGCCGACAAGCGGAACGCCATCAACGACGCGATGCGCGCCGACCTGATCGCGACACTGGACTGGGCCGATCGGTCGGCAGATGTGCGGGCCATCGTCATCACCGGGCGCGGCAAGAGCTTTTGCGCGGGCGGCGATATCGCGGCGATGCGCGAACGATTGTCGGCCCCGGCGGGCCGCGTCGGGATCAATGGCTGGAACCGGCAGCGACGCACCCATCACCTGCTGACGATGCTGCACGACATCCCGAAACCGACGATCGCCGCCGTGAACGGTGCGGCGGCAGGCCTCGGCTGCGATCTCGCCCTGTGCTGCGATTTCGTGATCGGTGCGCGCGATGCAACCTTCGTGATGAGCTATGTATTGCGCGGGCTGATCCCCGACGGCGGCGGCATGTACTTTCTACCCCGCCGCGTGGGGCTTGCGCGGGCCAAGGAACTTATTTTTTCCGGCCGCATGCTGAGCGCCGAAGAAGCCCTATCGATCGACATGATCGAACAGGTATCCGCGCCGGAGTCGCTTATCGACGATGCCGTTGCGATGGCAGAATCGATGACCGTCGGCTCCGTGGATGCGCTTGCGCTCGCCAAATCGATCATGAATCAGAGTTTTGAATCGACAGCCGAAGAAATCTTCAATCTCGGCAGCCAGGCGCAAGGTATCTGCTACACGACGGATTCCCATCGCGACGCGGTCAGCGCCTTTCTTGATCGGAAAAAATAGAGTGGATCGCGCGCCTCTCGATCGGTTGTTCCGGCCCCGCAGCGTTGCCCTGATCGGCGCGTCGACCGATCCCGGCAAGATCAGCGGGCGGCCCCTGCACTTTCTCGTCAAACACGGATTCACCGGCGATATCTGGCCGGTGAATCCCAACGCCGAGAGCATCGAGGGGCTCCCCTGTTTTCCGGACATCGAATCTTTGCCCGGCGGGCCGGATGTCGCCCTGGTTCTGGTTGGCCCGGCGCATGCGGGAAAATGTATCCGGGCGCTGCGCGATATCGGCACTGGGGTAGCGGTCGTGCTGGCGGGGGGATTTGGGGAGGCCGGGGAAGACGGTATGCGCCGCCAGAGCGCCCTGCTGGAGGCGGCAGGTGAAATGCGCCTGCTTGGCCCAAACACCATCGGGCTGATGAATATGACCGACGGTATTACTCTGTCGGCATCCGGCGCGCTGGATGCCGAAGACCGATACACGGGCGGTGTTGCAGTGATTTCGCAAAGCGGCGGTATACTGGGCTCGCTGATGTCGCGTGCGGCGGCACAGGGGATCGGGCTTTCGCACCTTGTCGCGACCGGCAACGAAGCGGATATCGATGTCAGCGACGCAATTGCCTATCTCGCACAGGACGACGCGACGAGGGTCATCGCGCTTTACCTGGAAACCATCCGCAAGCCCGATCAATTCCGGCGTGCGGCCGTAGATGCAGCCAACGCCGGAAAGAGGCTGGTGATTTACAAGGTCGGCCGGTCCGATGCCGGCGCGCGCTCCGCCGCATCACATACCGGCGCCTTGGCGGGAGAAGACCGTGTCTTCGACGCGCTGTTCCACCAGGTCGGCGCGATCCGGGCCGAACGCTATTCAGACCTGATAGATATTCCTGCGGGACTGGCATCGACATCGCCCCTACTAGGCGAGCGTATTGCAATCCTCACCCATACCGGTGGCGCTGCGGGGCTGGTTGCCGACGTTTGTGGGATCGCGGGGTTCGACATCCCGCCACCCGGCCCGGCGACGACCGAGCGCCTGGCAGCACTTATGCAGGACGCTGGATTTGCCCCGGACCGCAACCCGGTCGATCTCACCCTCGCCGGTCTGGACCCCGAGGTAACGTATGGCGCCATTATAGCGCTGGCCGAAAGCGGCGATTACGACGCCGTCATACCGGTCGTCGGCTCATCCTCCGTCGGTCGGCCCCATCTTGTCGCCGATCCCGTTATCCGCGCGATGGAGAGCGTGAAAAAGCCCGTCATCGTCTATACCAGCCCGTCCGCGCCCGGTATCGTGAAACGCCTGAATGCGGCCGGCATACCGGCCTTCGATTCACCGGAAGCCTGCGCAACACTACTGCATGCGCTCCACGGCAAATCCGCCATCACGTCCGATACGAACACACCTGCCGCCGGGCGCATCGCCCTGCCTGCCGAATTCCAGAATGCCGCGGGGCCGCTGAACGAGGCGGAAGCAAAACGACTCTTTGCTGTATTTGGGATCAACGTGGTGCGGGAAACAGCAATCACAACGGCGGAAGATGCGCCGGACGCGGCGCGTGGGATCGGCGCGCCGGTCGTCGTAAAACTTCTGGCACGCGAACTGCTTCATAAAACCGAGGTCGGCGCAGTGCGTCTCAACGTTACGCCGCAGGATGCCGGGACCGTTTGCGCCGAAATCGAAATATCCGCGCGGAAAGCGGGCGTTACTGCGCCCGAAGGGTTTTTGATCCAGGAGCAAATTGCGGATTCAGTGGAGCTGATCCTGGGGTTCCGGCGCGATCGGGCGCTCGGACCGGCAATCCTGCTCGGCGCGGGTGGTACCCTCGCGGAAATATACGACGATGTCACCATCGGCCTGTTACCACTGGGGCAAAACGACATCCGGCGCATGATCGAGACGCTGAAACTGGCGCCTCTGCTGAACGGCTATCGCCGACAACGCCCTGCCGATATCGACGGGCTGATCAAAACAGTCTCACAATTCGCCGATATGTGCGCGACGCTCGAAAAAACACTGATCGAAGCGGAGATTAATCCTCTCTTCGTCGGGGATACCCAAACGGGAATCAGGGCGGGCGACGGGCTCGTGGTATTCTCTGACCGACCACCAGAGAATAGTTGACACATGGCTCCTCCTCCGCTCGACGTCAGCGTGATCGTTCCTGCCTATATGGCGGAAACTTTCATCGCGCGCGCGTTGAACAGCATAGCCGGGCAAACTGCCGCACCGCGGGAAGTGATCGTCGTCGATGACGGCTCGATGGATGGCACAGCCGCCGCGGCCGAGGCCTGCCGCGATGTTCTCGGCGCGGTCAATCTGAAGATTTTTTGCCAGGACAACCTCGGCGCCGGCGCCGCACGGAACCGGGCCGTGCGC
>Ga0315321_10002736_pt1 | contig 13677 bp, 13 predicted proteins | sample M180m21515metaG_FD_203464 | JGI IMG/M metagenome (GOLD analysis project Ga0315321, IMG submission 203464) | Ammonia-oxidizing marine archaeal communities from Monterey Bay, California, United States - M1 80m 21515 | ecosystem: Environmental > Aquatic > Marine > Intertidal zone | place: USA... | reverse complement strand
ATCATGAATCACATGCGGCAAGTGCCTTTTTTCCCAGCCCTTTTGAGGAAAGTGCAATTCTGACAATGGATGGCGTGGGGGAATGGGATACCGCGACGATCGGAAGAGGTTCAGGGAACAAGATACATTTACTCAAATCCTTGCAATTCCCCCACTCTATCGGCCTTCTCTACAGTGCGATTACATATTTTTGTGGATTTAAAGTAAATTCAGGAGAATACAAATTGATGGGATTGGCACCTTACGGAACCCCCGTCTACAAGAACTTGATTCTCGAGAAATTGATCGACCTTAAGGAGGACGGGTCTTTTGCCATGAACATGGCTTATTTCAATTATTGTCAGGGGCTGACCATGACAAACGATCTCTTCTCCTCCCTGTTTGACGGTCCACCCCGAAAATCGGAAAGCAACATCACCGAACGCGAAATCAACCTGGCATCGTCCATACAGGCAGTCACCGAGGAAATCGTCTCTCGCATGGCGATATACACCAAAGAACTCACGGGATGCAAGAATCTCTGCCTGGCCGGCGGCGTCGCCTTAAATTGCGTTGCCAACGGCAAGTTACAAAACAGCAAGATATTCGATAACATTTGGATCCAACCCGCTTCCGGGGACGCGGGAGGATCTTTGGGAGCCGCCCTCTTCGCTCATTACCAACTCTTGGAAAACAAACGCTCCCCCATCCTACCGGATTCAATGAAGGGATCATTTCTTGGGCCATCCTTCAGCAATCAGCAAATCGGAAAATTTCTTGATGAAGCAAATGCTCCTAATCACCTGTATGAAGATGAGAACGAATTACTTGAAGTTGTGTCTTCCGCTATATCGGAAGGCAAGGTAATTGGTTGGTTTCAAGGAAGAATGGAGTTTGGGCCGCGGGCTCTAGGCGGGCGAAGCATAATCGGAGACGCCCGCAATGAGGAGATGCAGACCAAGATGAATCTGAGCATCAAATACAGGGAATCCTTCCGCCCCTTCGCGCCTTCCGTGTTGGAAGAGCATACTCAAGAGTACTTCGATCTTGCTTCAGCCTCCCCCTATATGCTTTTGGTCGCGCCAGTTAAGGAAAGCATACGAAGCAAATTATCAGATCAGCAAAACGAAGTAATGAAAGATCCGAATCTCCTAAAACGAGTGAGGATAGAACGTTCATCTCTGCCGGCTATCACTCACGTGGATTATTCCGCCAGAGTTCAAACCGTAAACGAGGAACAAAACGGCAAGTATTACAGACTGATTAAGGCATTCCACAAAAAAACCGGTTCGGCCGTAATCGTAAACACCAGTTTCAATATTAGAGGAGAACCCATTGTGTGCTCTCTTGAAGATGCCTATCGTTGTTTCGTTTCGACTGACATGGACATGCTCGTGCTTGAAAACTACATCCTAAACAAGTGCGAACAACATTCGGAGAACCTCAAAGAAAAGGAAAAATACCTCTCCAGTTTCACCCCCGATTAGAATATCTTGGAATTCGATCCAACTTATTGATGCGATTATGATTCAAACCGATGCCTTGCCTTCAAAAGAAGAACGACAAAGCTTTGCTTTACGCTTGATTATTGGATTTCCCATCATCGGTTGCGTATGGACTTTCATCATCAAATACTTAGACTCGTCGGATCAGTGGAACTTTTATGTTTTGGGAATCATTGGCGGATTGGGCATTTTGCTCGGAGGTCTATCCTTCCTTTCGAAATCCTTTGGTAACGCTACTTGGAAGATCTGGAACACACTTGTCTTTTTTATTGATAAAATCATTGTTTGGATCTTCCTTCCTGTATTCTTTTACACCTTATTGAGTCCCTACGCCTACGTTCTTCGTCTACTCGGGAAATCAGGATTAAAGAAGTTAGATCTGAAAAGTAAAACTTACTGGGAAAACATTGATCAACCAGATTCGACCAAAAGGTATTTGCAACAATTTTAATTAAAAAAACATAATGCCATGAAGGATGACGACAAGAAAAGCTTCCAGGAAATTACTGAAGAAAGTGCTCAAGGAGGGTTCCTGAAACAATTTTATGAAATGCTGATGCACAACAAGAAATGGTGGATCACACCAATTGTTCTCGTGCTCATTTTGTTCGGTTTCCTCATTATTCTCGGTGGTAGTTCCTACGCACCGTTCATTTACACGCTTTTCTAAAACCCCTTAAATAACTGGACTTCATAATTATTTTTAAATTTTCATTATAACTATTACTCCATTTTGAAAATACTAGTCACTGGTGCAGCAGGATTTGCTGGCAGTAATATCAGTCGATCTATCCTTGAACATTCGTCTGATGTCGAAATTCTTGGTTTCGACAATCTCTCCCGTTCGGGTTCTGAATTAAATGTGAAATGTCTCGAGGAATTAGGCGTTCGTCTTATTCACGGAGACGCAAGGGTTCAATCCGACCTAGACTCCATGCCCGCAGTTGACTGGGTAATTGATTGCGCGGCCAATCCATCCGTACTTGCTGGACTGAATGGACCTGTTTCAAGCAGGCAAGTGATGGAGCACAATCTTCTAGGAACCATAAACTTATTGGAATACTGCAAGAAGCACGGAGCAGGATTGATTTTATTGAGCACTAGTCGGGTTTACTCAGCTAAAGAGTTGGCTCAGTTGCCCGTCAAAGTACAACGCGATGCTTTCGAACTAGAAGAAGATCAACTTTCAAAGGGGATTTCATTTGAGGGTATCTCTGAAAATTTTCCGACCACATCTCCAATTTCTCTCTACGGCGCTTCAAAATTGGCATCAGAAACTTTGATCCTTGAATACGGCAATTCGTTTGGTTTTCCCGTATGGCTCAATCGTTGTGGGGTTTTGGCAGGGGCAGGTCAATTCGGCAAGGCGGACCAAGGAATCATCTCCTTTTGGATTCATTCCTTTGCTGAAAAAAAGCCCCTCAAATTCATAGGCTTTGAAGGGTCGGGTTTACAAGTGAGGGATGCCTTGCATCCGAGAGATTTGGTTCCACTTTTGTTAAGACAAATGAAGGAACCAGACAGAGACGCACCCAAGATCATAAACCTTGGAGGAGGCTTGGGCAGTTCCATTTCACTGAAGCAACTTACTTCATGGTGCGAGGAACGTCTCGGATCCAATGAAGTTCTCGGCTCAAGGGAAGAACGTCCGATGGACGCTCCATGGATCGTAATGGACTCTTCCGAGGCAAGGAAGGTTTGGGATTGGTCTCCTCAGACCACACTCAACGAGATATTGGAAGAGATAGCCGGTCATGCCGAAAGAAACCCCAAATGGCTGGAATTCACAAGCTAAAGACATGGCAAACGAACCAGTAAGTTTCTGCGACCTTTCACTCTCGGAAGAGATTGAAGAACGCATTTGGAAAAAAGCACGCGAATTAATCGGACGCAACGGATTTGTTCTTGATCAAGAGGTCGAAGAATTTGAGAGCGAATTCGCCATGTTCTGCGAAACCTCTGATTGTGTCGGCGTCGCTACTGGATGCGATGCGTTGCTTTGGGTGATGGAGGGGTTGGGAATAGGCAGAGGAGACGAAGTCATCACCGTAGCCAACACCTTCATCGGTTCCGTTCTCCCAATTGCTAGGACCGGTGCTACACCCGTTCTCGTAGATTGCGACCCGTTGACCCAACAGATAGACCCCGTTCAAGTTGAGGCCGCTATCACTCCCCGAACTTCAGCGATTCTAGCCGTTCACCTATACGGAAGACTCGCCCCGATGGAAGAACTTCGAAAAATCGCTGAGAAACACGGAGTAATTCTTTTAGAAGATGCGGCTCAAGCTCATGGCGCTCTCTATCAGGGGAAACGAGCGGGCAGCATTGGTCATGCAAGCGGCTTTAGTTTCTATCCTGCAAAAAACCTCGGAGCATGGGGAGACGGTGGAGCATTGGTCACCTCCGACCATGAACTCGCTAGCAAAATCAAACGTATCCGAAATTACGGACAGAAAGAAAAATACATTCATTTTGAAAAGGGATGGAATAGTAGACTGGATTCTCTTCAGGCAATTGTCTTACGCGAAAAACTTAAATTCCTCGATGGATGGAATGAGCAAAGAAGACAGATAGCTGAATGGTATTATGAACAACTAGTGGATGCTCCCGCAGTTCTGACTTTTCGGGACCATGACGGCAACGAAGCTGTTCATCACTTGTTCGTAGTACAGATGACCAATCGTGATAAAGTGCAAAGAAACCTGCAAGCACGAGGAGTGCAGACAGGAATCCATTATCCAGTTCCAATTCACAAGCACGAGTGCTTTGAGAGTGAAGGTTTTGCAAGAGGCAAAACCTTCCCACACGCGGAAAAACAAGCTGCTGAGCTACTTTCATTACCTATGCACCCCAAACTCACTAAAGAAGGGGTAATTTCGATTACTGACGCTCTGAAGGATTGCTTGAATAAATGAGAATACTTTATTTGGGGTACGGAGAGATTGGATGTCGTTGCCTGAAAAGTCTAATAAGTGAAGGTATAGAGGTAACCGGTGCAAGTCCTCGCTCTTCAGACGATGGATCAGGGGCTCAATCAAATTCAGTATACAAATTAGCGTCGGAGAATGGAATAAATATTCTTTCCCACGAGGATGCCTGCAAAAAAGCTAGACCCGAACCCCTCACCAATTTGGACTACCTCATTTCAGTTCAATATGATCGTATTCTAAACGAAAACTGGCTGAGTATCCCGAAGACTGACACTTTGAATTTACATTTTTCATTTTTGCCTAGATTAAGGGGTTGCTACCCGACCAAATGGGCGATCATCGAAGAACAATCAACGGGTGTCACCCTCCACTCCGTTGATAAAGGTATCGACACAGGGGACATCCTTGATCAGCAAGAGGTTGCAATAGCATCCGATGAAACTGATGCATCACTATATGCAAAACTGAACGTTACCGCAGTCGATCTCTTCAACAGAAATATTTCCAGCATCGTAAATAAATCATTCCCCAAGAGAAGGAGTCAAGTTGACGAAAATTCATCTTACCATCCCAAGGAAATGCCTTGGGATGGAGTTCTTGACCTGCAGAATAAACTAGACTTTTGCGATCGTTTCTTAAGAGCCTTTACCTTCCCTCCGTACCCGCCGGCCCGTTGTTTCCTTAATGATAAAGAAGTCGGGCTCCATAACCCAGTTCATAAGGAAAAAAAAACAGGATCAACGGAACCTGGCAATTTCCATCTAAGCAACAACGGACTATTAGCCGTAGAATGCTTGGATGGAATACTATATTTTGACATACTACGGGTGGAGGGAAAGCAAATATCTCCAACCAAGTTTTTGGACGGAAACCTATCTTGAGCAATTACTCCAAGAAAGAGGTTATGCAATTGATCGCCAATACCGATTGCTCGAACGTTGATGATCGGGTGAGGTACAGAGGTCTGTCAATTTGCGTCGTAATGGCCTCTTGGAATGAGGAAGGGAAAGTAGGCCAAGGCGTTCTCGCCGTCCCAAGGGATATTGTTGATACCGTTGTGGTCGTGAATAACGGATCTGTTGATTCAACTGAAAAAGAAGCTTCTGATGCAGGTGCGGTTGTGATCAACCATGCAAAAAATCTTGGTGCAGGCGGGGGGTACAGAACTGGCTGGGTCTTCGCCAAAGAAAAGGGATTCGACCTTGTCGTCGAATTAGCTGGAGACAATCAAGATGACCCCAATGACATCCCCAAGGCTGTAGATAAATTAATTGATGAGGATCTTGATTATGTTCAAGGTTCACGGTGGCTGAAAGATGGAAAACGCGAAAACATGACCCTATCCAGAACCATCCTGACCTGGCTTTACTCTCTTCTTTTCCGTCTTCTTTTTCAAAAGAAGATTACAGATGCAACTAACGGTTTTCGAGTTTTCCGAAAAGAGGTACTGAACAATCCGAAACTTAATCTTTGGCAAGAATGGTTACTTCAATACGAAATGGAGCCCTATCTTTTAATTCAGACCTGTCGTGCAAGTTATGGAGTAGGAGAGGCTCCCGTAACTAAGCATTATCACGAGGATATGAACGACAATACCAAGATGGTGCCTTTTAAAAGTTGGTGGTCTATCTTGCGCCCTTTATTTCTATTGAGCTTGCGAGTGAAATCATGAATGAAAACATAAAAATTGGATTGATTGGTACGGGTCGATGGGGACCAAATGTCATCGGTGCATTAAGACGAATCAATAATGCAGAGTTAAACCACATAGCCGACCTGAACACATCGGCTCTCGAAATGCTTTCTTCGCGATTTGAAGACTTGAAAGTCACCACTGATGCTAACGAGCTTATAGAATCCGATTCGCTTGACGCAATTGCGATCTGCACACCAGTGGAAACTCACCTCGAGTTCGTCGAAAAGGCATTGCTTGCGGGCAAACACGTCTTTGTCGAAAAACCATTTGGACGAGATGCACAAAAGTGTGCCGAGCTATGCTCATTAGCCGATGAAAAAAATCGTTCCATCGTCGTAGGGCACGTATTTTTGTTCAATGCCTCCGTTCTTGCTCTCAAAAAGATCATTGATTCCGGAGAACTTGGTGAGATCCTCCATCTCGAAGCACACCGCACAAACCTCGGTCCCGTCCGCAAGGACGTCAACGCAGTTTGGGATCTGACATCTCACGATCTCTCGATTTTCGATTTCCTGCTTAATTCGTGCCCAGAAGCGGTGAGTTGCCTTGGGACCTGCAAACTTGACCCACAGGTAGAAGATACTGCATACACAACATTTCGTTATTCCGACAATCTTCTGGCTCATGCTCATGCGAGCTGGCTCAATCCACGAAAAGTTAGAGAAATCACTGTGATCGGATCAAAAAAAATGGCCCTTTGGGATGACTTGAACTTGGAACATCCCATCACAATTTTCGATTCGTCAATCGGACTGGAACAGTCCTATTATTCAGATTCCTTTGCATCCCACCGACTTTCCTACAATCGCGGTGACATAACCCTTCCCTCTATCGCAACTAGTGAGCCATTGTTTGAAGAACTTAAGCATTTCATCCAAGTCATCGAAGGAAATGAAATAAATCGCTCCTCAGGACGTTACGGTGTTGAAGTTGCGCGAACACTGACAACCGCGGATCAATCATTGAAAGCCAAAGGGGCTTTTATCAATACGGCAGATCATAGCTAAGGGTCTTCAAGTCCTAGTGCTGAACCTAAACAAATTCTAACATAAGTACGGAAAAACAACTGGACGGGACTAGAACAAACTCGACCGAAACATCAATTAGGTTAGTGTTCTCGCTGCCAAGCTGGTGGCTTGCCTACAAGGGTATCGAAGCGGGACTTTTGAGAAGTAAGAATCCAGAATGGTTCAGTCTGTACTCCGATAAAAAACTCCTTTTGCTGATTTGTTGCACGCTTGCCAGCCTAGGCGGGTTCTGGGTTTCACAAAGAATCAAAATCCCCGAAAAAATTTCCCGCTGCTGGATTCGATTGGCCAAGTCACCCAAAGTCACCTTCGTTGTGCTGGCACTTCTTTCCAGCCTTTTCTTTACAGAAAAGGGAATGGGTGTTGGAGAGGATATAAGCGGGCAAGTGAAATCATCATTGCAATGGCATGATAGCCTCGTGGAACATCCAAATTTCCTCAGCCAACCAAAGTGGACAAACCTAGCTGAAGACCAGACAAGCTGGAGTCCTCGGCCTCCTGGAGCAAGCTGGCTACCACTGCCAGGACTTATAGCAGGACTCTCACTTGGAAACTCTTTGAGAATAGGGTTATTCCTCTGCATGTTGATTGGAGGCTTAGGCTGGATCAAATTCTGCAAGAAACTAAATCTGCCCGCGGATGGGTTATTTTTGCTGGCAATTCTCATCGGGCTTTCGGCAGGTTCAGCAAGTGCCTTTTATTCGACTGCAAACATCATCCTCTTTGCCTTAGTTCCTTGGTTCATGCTATGGGCCATAACCATAGGATCCTTTTTCGACTGCCAAAACAATCGTTTATCATGGAAAAGACAGCTCATTCATTCCACTTCCTTTTTGATTTTGTTGGGCTCCTTGGCATGGATCAAACTTTCTGGGATAATTGTCGCATTAACAATTGCTGCTTACCCTTTTTTTCGCATTTTGCAAAAAAGGAAGAAATCCTCCAAAGGCCTAGGTTTAGCCGCGATTTATTTATTTCTTGGCGGATTTTTTTGGTTTCCTTTCTTCACCCTTGAACGCGTCAATCAAGATCTCTTGGGGTTCACGGCAGACAACCTTTATTCGGCAAATAACAGTGATCTGCAAGCCCCTCTGTTTGGCAAGCATTTTGAGAAAAGCACGCACGGTGGTTGGTTGGTATGGAGTACCTTCGGGGGCCCTGGGTATGCTTTGCCAGGAAAACCAATCGGCCATGGATTTCGTGACATGATGACTCAATTCGAGCAGGTTAAAAGCTGGCTCGATCAACACGAGATCAACGAACATGTATTGTTTGCCGGGCTCTGGGCAATAGGATGCACGACTCTCCTGCTCATCGCCTTCAAGTCGGTCTGGGCATTCACATCTCCGCAACTCCGGCTCACTTATGTTTGCTTTTTTTTTCTCCCCTTCATCGGGCTAGCAATCCTGTCCAGAAAGTACGGATTCAATTATTTGCTATATCACGTTCACACAATTGAATACAATCTGATCTTTACAGTCCCCGCCCTGTTCCTAGCTACCATTCCAAACACTTTTTCAAAAATATCGAGCCGATTGATTTGGGGCATTTGCCTCGCCCTGCCAATCACTACGCAAGTTGAGAAATCATTGAAAGCCCCTTTCCGCGAAAGTAAATTTACAGCCTCTGCCACAGAACAAGCACGTGGATTCGAAGGCCGAGAGTTTTCCAATGCCATTCGCATCATCGAACAAGATTCCAAAAATCATTCCGACATTCTCCTCTTTCTTCCGGCAGGTGACATGGGAGACCTTATCCTGCGAACAAGATTGCGGACCTTGGCCATCCATTTCGCAGGTGACAACCTTGCCAAATACGGAACTTGCCAAACCTCGGAGCCATCAACTCTCTATTGTGCATATTCTGCTTCGCTTAGAGCAAACAAGCCCTTCCAAGATACCTTAAAAACAACTTTCCCTCAGGCAACCGACGTCCAGGAGCTTACGCACGCCAAAGCAAATGATGCGATTGCAATTCGAATCACCTTGGAACCCGAGGCAACAAGGAAAACACCCTGAATTTGAAAAAGCTATCCGTAATCATTCCTGCCCGTAATGAGGAAGATAATTTGTGCACTTGCATTCGAGGGATTAACCAAGCATTGGAAAAACACAAGGTCGATCATGAAATCCTTGTGGTCGATGACGGTAGCACGGACTCGACTCAAAGCGTCTTAGCTGAATTAGGCAAAGAGGTTCCATCACTCGTTTCCAGGATAAACAATGGGAAAAACGGATTTGGGCGAGCAGTACGGCTAGGGCTAGAAGAATTCTCTGGGGACGCCGTGGCCATTATGATGGCGGATCTGTCCGACTCCCCACAAGATCTTATCCGCTATTGGGAGAAATTACAGGAAGGTCACGAATGCGTTTTCGGCAGTCGATTTATGCCAGGAGGCCAAGTCATCGATTATCCGAAAGCAAAACTTCTAGCTAACCGGATTGTCAACACGGCAATCCGTTACGCATTCAAGATCCCATGCAATGACATTACCAACGCATTCAAGATTTATCGAAGAGAGGTAATCGAAGGATGCCGGCCCTTCATTTCTCCACATTTCAACCTAACGGTAGAAATCCCGCTTAAGGCCGTCATCAGGGGGTTTTCATGGGCTACGATTCCGATATCATGGAGAAACCGATCGAAAGGCGTGGCTAAGCTCAAACTCAAGGAAATGGGCTCACGTTACTTCTTTATCGTGGCTTACCTGTGGTTGGAAAAATACTTTAGCCGTGGAGACTATCGCCGAAAGCGATGAGCGATTCCCTTAGCAAGATTTATCAACTGCGCTTCTCCGGACAGGAAGAGTACCGTAATGCCATTTGGCAAATCCTGGTAAAGGACTTTTTTTCCAAGTGGATTAAAAAAAATTCTGTGGTGCTTGATTTAGGATGCGGATATGGCGAATTCATAAACAATGCGCCCGATTGCGAACGACACGCAATGGACCTGAATCCCGACACTCGTGGTTCCTTGGATGAAAGAGTTACTTTCCATGAGCAGGATTGCTCGCAAGCCTGGTCCTTCAGCCCCAATTCCATCGACTTGATTTTCACGAGTAACTTTTTCGAACACCTGCCGAACAAACAATCCTTGGACAAGACCGTTGCCCATGCAAAAACCGCATTGAAGCCGGGCGGTCTGCTGATCGCCTTGGGGCCCAACATATCAGTGCTCAAAGGCCGGTACTGGGACTTCTGGGATCATCACGTAGCCCTTTCCGATCAGTCGCTCGGGGAATTGCTCGAAGTCCATGACCTTATGATCGAAAAATCGATTTCCCGATTTTTGCCTTATAATATGGTAAGGGTCAGAAAAAGACCCCTGTTTTTGGTTTCCCTATACCTGAAATGCCCCTTGTTTTGGAAATTCTTTGGGAAACAATTTCTCATCGTGGCAAAGAAAAATAGCTCTTGAAAGTTCGTACACACGCCCCTTTTGCCTCGCTATGCCTGCTCTGCGGTCTTTTCTTCACGTATTTCTACTTTCTTTATACTCACGAGTACGCGGAAGGTAGTTATCAAAGAATTGCAAATTACGAGGCCGATAAAGTTTTCCAAACAAGGTTGCTCATCACAAGTATTGCAAATGTTCTTGAGCCCTCGATTCCTTTGCTACGAGCCACCTTTCAATGGGCAGTTCCCTACCCGATTGGTTATGAGGTCATCCTCCAGTTAATCAACGTCGCCTTTCTCGCAGCATTGATTTTCTTGATCCGTCCTTTGTCAAAAACCTTAGGGTATGAAGTAACTCCTGCGGCATCATTTTTGATCCTGCTTCCCGTTTCCTGGAACTTTATATTCATCAATGGACTAATCGATGGAGCGGGGCTGTATTATCCCTATGACATCCCATCTCTTACTTTCTTTGCCGCAGGCGTAATTCTGTTCCAGCAAAAAAAATGGCTATGGTTCTACCCCGTATTCCTTCTTGCCTGCTTAAATCGAGAATCGGCCTGCTTCATTTCCTTAGGAGGGTTCTTGCTCACGCTGCAAATAGGGAGAAAATCAAACTTTGTGGAAATCCTTAAGTCCAACAAAAGCATGCTTGCTCAAGTGATTGCTCAAGCAGGTATCTGGTTGGCCCTTCGACTTATTCTTTCCTATGCCTTCCGGAACAACCCCGGAGAGTTTTTTGAAAAACCTCATTCGATGATCGATTTCATTGCAAAGATATGGAGTGGCGAGGCACACTGGGCAATGAGCAACCCGCGCTGGTTCCTCACTTTATTTGCCGGAGTTTGGGTCGTCCCTTTGCTCTATTGGAAGAACCTCAATCAATCTGCGAAACGATTTCTTGGACTAGGCCTTATCTATCTATTGGTACTGGTTTTCAGATCGAACATGATGGAAACCAGAGTCTTCAACGAATTGAACGTCATCGTGACCGTTTGCGCCCTATGCGTCTGTAGTCCCAAGCTAGCTTCCGAAACTCCGTCATGAATAAATGGCTGATTATTCAAAAGGACTACGGACAGCTTGGCAATCGCCTCCATACGCATGCCAACGCCTTGGCTTGGTGCATTGAAAACAAAGTTAACTTGGTTAACCTAAGCTTCAAGAAATACTCCCAATTCTTTGCCTCGGACAATAGTCACACGGTGGAAACCTTGATTACGCAAAAAAGCAAGCTCGCAAGCCTGCTCCGCGTCGAAAGACTTTGGAAAATTCTGGAAAAAATCACGAGAAGCGACAAGTGGTTGAACCGATTGACGAAAATTACGGTCAGGGAGAAGGATGATTTTGAGTTTCTTTCCGAAACCGAGCTTAATGAGTCGTTCCATTCCGAAACCAAGGCCAAGGCAATGCTAGTAAGAGCCTGGGATTTGCGATTTCCGGATTCGCTAACGAAACATCAGGAGAAAATCAGGGAGATTTTGGCCCCGAACGAAAAAGCCAAAAGTTCAGCTGATGAAACGATCTCTCTGCTGCGTGAAAAATTTGATTGTATCGTAGGTGTCCACGCCCGGAGAGGAGACTATAAGGAATATCTTGGAGGAGTCCATTTCCACAGCTGGGATTCCTACCGAGATTGGATCATGCAAACGAAACGGCTCATGGAAGAAACCGGAAAAAAAAGAGTGGGCTTCCTTCTCTGCTCGGATGAAAAACCTCATCCTTCAGAGTTCAATGATTTGCCGGTTAGCTTCGGAAGTGAGAAATCAGTGATGAGCGATCTCCACTCCCTTTCCCTGTGTGATTACAATATAGGTCCTCCCAGTTCCTTCGGGACCTGGTTGTCCTGGTACGGAAAAGTACCCAGGTTAGTGCTTCAAGAAGGCTTGCAAATCCAATCGGCAAGTCAATTCGTCATCTGTTCGCAATGTTAACCCAAAGCCATGCTCATTAAAAAGCTCAGGTATGCAAAATACTATGCGGGTGTGCTCTTTCGCAACTGGAGAAGCAAAAAGGATTCATTTGCCCAGCATGGAGAGGATTTGCTCGTCGAGCAATTGCTCCAAAAAGTGAAATCATTCATAGACATTGGAGCCAATGACGGTGTTCTTTTTTCCAATACTTACAAATTCGCAAAATCAGGAGCTCGCGGTCTATGCTTGGAGCCTTCCCCCTCAACATTCTTCAAACTACGGCTCAACCACCTCTTCCATCCCAAAGTCAAATGCGTTCGGGCGGCAGTCTCCAACAGACCCGGATCATTACCGTTTATAGAAGACGGCTATGAAGCGGTCCTTTCTCGGGTAGCCCAGACCGAGCATGAAGAATCAAACGAACAATCCGGATCCCCTGCGACAATCGACGTACCGGCGCTTACGCTTGATCAAATCCTGACCAAGTACGAAAGCTTCAAGGAAATCGACCTTCTTTCCATAGACGTCGAGGGACATGAGCGTCAAATACTCGAAGGGATGAAGGACAGCTCGTTGCGCGCCCGGATCATCATCTTGGAAACCGACAAGGCTGACGTCGAAGAGGTCCTGTCCCTCCCGGCGCTCAAAAGCTACGTCCCACGCTACACCAATGGAATCAACTTAATCCTCGCCCACGAAAGCGAACCTGCGCCAAGCTCGTCTTTTGTCCCAATTGTTGAAAACTTCCTGCCTTACTGAAATTTCATACCAAATAACACGTCTCGCCAGACGAATTAAAACCGAAAACGATCATTAAAACTCATTAAACAGCTTGTCATGGTTACACATTGCAGAATTTGCGGATCAGGAAACCTCTTTGAATTTCTCGACTTGGGCTTCACTCCTCCGGCCGATCAGTTTCTTAGGGAAGATCAATTGAGGCAGCCTGAAACACACTACCCATTGAACGTATTGATGTGCAAGGACTGCAGTTTGGCGCAACTGAGCTATGTGGTGCCCGGAGAAGTACTTTACCGTCGCGATTATCCTTATGAATCATCAATGACTCAATCAGGGCAACTGCATTGGGACGAGTTCGCAGAAACCGTCTGCAAAACATACGGTATAGGAGAAGGTGACTTGGTAGTGGATATAGGTAGCAACGTCGGGGTGCTCTTGGGCTCTTTCGCGAAACAAGGAACGAATACCTTGGGAATTGATCCGGCAAGCA
>Ga0315321_10002734_pt1 | contig 13677 bp, 17 predicted proteins | sample M180m21515metaG_FD_203464 | JGI IMG/M metagenome (GOLD analysis project Ga0315321, IMG submission 203464) | Ammonia-oxidizing marine archaeal communities from Monterey Bay, California, United States - M1 80m 21515 | ecosystem: Environmental > Aquatic > Marine > Intertidal zone | place: USA... | reverse complement strand
AATGTCTGTTCAAAATGAGCCGATGGTAATATCAATAGATAAGAATGGTAATTATTATATTAATGTTGGAGACGAATCTTTGCCAATTGATCTCGATGAATTAAAAAGAAAATCAACGATAATTTTTAAAGCAAATCCTGATATCGAAATAGTTTTTCAAAGTGATAAGGATGTTTTTTTTGATAGTGTTGCCAAAGCTATGGCTGCCGTTCAGAGTGTTGGAATTTCAAACATAGGAATAGTTACCACCGGTTATGCAGATTAAGTCAGATTATTTTTCAGCTTCATTTATTTCATTTGCAATTCATGCAACGATCATCTTATACCTTACTGATTTTTTTTATTTCGAAAAGCAACAGAGGCCAGTACTAAGTAAGCCTGTGAATGTGAATCTTTTATTTAAAGAAGAAGTAAAAATCCAAACAAATCAAAAAGAAGCTAAAGCAGAGGAAGCAACCAATCCTGAGGTTTTATATCAGATTGATAACAAAATTGAGTTAACACCTGTAATTCCTGATATTAATATTAATCAATTAATACAAGAGGAAGAATTAATTCTTCAAGAGTCAGATGATTTATTGGTTAGTGAGTTTAGCAACCTTATTATTAAAGCTATTCAATCAGCATGGATAAAGCCTAAAAATATCCAAGATGGTCTTATTTGTGATCTAAGGATGACTGTTAATAAAAATGGAAGAGTTATCAAGATTGATTTAATAAAAAGTAGTGGAAACATAAGGTTTGATAACTCAGCCATAAAAGCTGTTTCAAGAGTTGAAACCTTTTCCTTTTTTAATAAAATTCCATTTGGTATGTATCAAACTAGTTTTAAAAATATAGTCATTACTTTTAATCCTGTATGAAAAAATATTTAATACTTTCCATATTGCTAGCACAACCTATTATCTCTGAATTGGTGTTAGAAATTACAAAAGGCTCTGATAATCCATATTCAGTTGCATTAATTAATTTTGAAGGCAGTAAATCAGCAACAAATGAAATCACAAACACTATAAAAAACGATTTAAATAGAACAGGAGAATTTAAAATATTAGAAAATAATAAACTGCTATCAATACCAAAAAATGTAGAAAACATAAACTATAGTGATTTTAAAATACTGGGAATTGATTTTATTGTTATGGGTTCTGTAATTGAAGAGGATAGAAGCAACATCTCTGCAACATACAAAGTATTTAATGTAAAAAAAGAATCTCAAATTAGATCGTCAAAAGTTTTTGGTGTTCCAAACAAATTAAGACAATTATCTCATTACATAAGTGATGGAATATATGAAGAAATCACTGGTTTAAAAGGTGTGGCATCAACTAGATTACTTTATGTTACGGAAGAGCTTTCAAAAGATCGTTCATTTTTCAAATTAATTGTTGCAGATGCAGATGGCTCAAATGAACAAATACTTCTTAGGAGTTCTGAACCAATTATATCTCCCTCATGGTCCCCAGATTCCAAACAGGTGGCATATGTATCTTTTGAGACAGGGATGGCAAAAGTTTTTACGCAACACATTGCTACCGGTAAAAGAGAGATTGTTTTAGAAAATAAGTTTCAAATAAGCTCTCCCTCATGGTCCCCAAATGGTAAATATTTATCATTAACTTTGTATCAAGATGGTAATGCTGAAATTTATATACTGAATTTAAAGAATAAAAATTTAACAAGACTTACAAATCATTATTCTATTGACACTGAGTCGTCATGGTCACCCAATGGATCAAAGGTAATGTTTACATCTGGCAGATCAGGCTCACCTCAATTGTATGAAATTAATTTAAGAAAATTTAATTCAAAACCAAAAAGAGTCACATTTGAAGGAAACTATAATGCAAAAGGTTCATACCTTCCAAATGGAGAGGGGGTTATTTTTGTACATAGAAAAAACAGTAATTTTCAGATAGCTCTTAAATATTTTAATGAAAACTTTGTAAGAGCATTAACTAATTCAAAATTAGATGAGTCACCCAGTATTTCTCCTAATGGTAATGTGATAATCTATGCAATATCGGAAAATGGAAATGGTCTTCTTGCTGGTGTTACCTTAAGTGGCGCAAGGTTTAGATTGCCTATTCAAAATGGTGAGGTCAGAGAGCCATCATGGTCCGGTTTTTTAAGATAATTTAAGTCAGGAGAAATCAATGTTCAAAATACAATCTACAAATAATAAGAATTTTTTTAACCTTTTTACTTTCTTATTTCTAATTTCATCATGCTCTAGCATGAATGTAACAGAAGAAGTCGTATATGATGGCGGGATTAGTACTGTGGAAGCTTCAATGGGCAAAGAGTCCCCCTTGGACTATGAAACAAAAGCAATTTTTACAAATGCTACAGTATATTTTGAATTTGATAAATTTAATTTAAATAGTAAATCTCTTCAAACTTTAAAGAGCGCAGTTTCTGCAATGAAAGATAACTCTTCAATTAAAATTACAATTTCTGGCCATGCCGATGAAAGAGGAACTAGAGAATATAATTTAGCACTTGGGCAAAGAAGAGCTGAATCTGTAAGAGATTACTTTGCTGTAAATGGCATAAGTGGTAATAGAATAATGGTTAAAAGTTATGGTGAAGAAAGACCGCTATCCGATGGATCAGATGAAGCTAGTTATGCAAAAAATAGAAGGGCAGAGATAAACTAATTGATGAAAAAAAATTTCTTAATTTTTTCTTTTTTCTTTGTTTTCTCATTAAATTCTTTTTCTCAAGAAAATGATAATGTCGAAGTCGATCTTTTATTTCTTAAAATACAAGAGCTTGAGATAGAGATTGCAGATCTAAGAAATAAACTAGAATCCCAAGATTATTTAATACAAAAATTAATTCAGGAATCAGTGCAAGAAGAGGATATCGCTGGTTCTGATTCAAGTGATTTCGATAATCTTAATTCAACTAATGCTATACGATTTTCTGGTGTTGACGATGCTAAAAGTAAAGAAGAGGTTTACAAAGCAGCAATAAATGCTCTTGGAGAACAGGACTTTGTTAAAGCATCCTCATTATTTAAGTACTTTGTTGAGAGTTTCTTAGATCAAGAGAAACTTCCCTTGTCTTATTTTTGGCTTGGAGAGATAGCGTACATCCAAGAAGACTATCAATCATCAAATGAATACTTCTTAGAGCTCATCACACTTTATCCAGATCATTACAGAATTCCTTTAGCACATAAGAAAATCGGAGATATTTTTTTAAAAAATAATGAGTTTGATAAAGCCAAAGATAAGTATAATTTTGTAATCAGAGAATATCCCAATAACACTGCATCATCTTTGGCCTTGCAGTTATTGAAAAATATGGAATAATCACCTTTTTTTATTATGCATTACCATGGGTCGCTAGCTCAGCTGGTAGAGCAGTTGGCTTTTAACCAATTGGTCACAGGTTCGAATCCTGTGCGACCCACCATTCATCAGGCATAATATTTTTATGAGATTCAAAAATACAGTTCTTACTAGTTTATTATTTTTTCTTGTTCTTTCATCTTGGTATGTTTTAAGAGCAATAAGAAATGAGATGGCTGTTGAAAATTATGGCCAAGATTTTTTATTAATTTTATTATCTATAACAGCCTTAACGATGTTAATAATTAATCCAATTTATTCTTGGATTGCATCTAGAGCAAACTTCAAAAAAATTATAACTTATTGCTATTCTTTTTTAATACTTAACCTATGCATTTTTATTTTTTACTCTCGATCACTTGCTGAAACTGATGTCATCCAAGCTATATGGCTAGGTAGAGTTTTTTATGTTTGGTGTAATATATATTCTTTTTTTGTTGTCTCAATTTTTTGGGTTTTAGTAATTAATATCTTTAGAGATGAAAAATCTAGAAAGCTTTATGGTTTTATTATGGCTGGAGGATCAATAGGAGCAATTTTTGGTTCTGAGATTTCAGTAAGGCTCTCAGAATCTTTTACAAATTTTGGTCTTGAGCTATTTGCATTTTCGTCATCTATTTTGTTATTTGCAGCAATACTTCTAGCAAGATACATAGTTAATTTAAATAATTCTATTGTGCTTGTTAAAGAAGTTGGTGGAAGATGGTCAGATGCAGTTTCTAACATCATGACAGTGAAAGAGGTGAAATCTGTTGCTATATACTCATGGCTTTTTACCTCACTAATGACCATTCAATGGATTAGTGCAATTCCTATTATTGAAGCATACTCTGATCTTGCACCTGACAGAATTGAACTATTTGCTCGTATAGAGCAATTAGTTTCACCCCTTACTTTAATAACACAACTTTTTCTCACATACATTGTTATTTCTTTTTTTGGTATTACCTCGGTATTAATAGTTTATGGATTTTTATTTATTATAGTTTTTCTACTTTATGGATTAGTACCATCAGTTGGTATAGTTGTATTTGCACAGGCTTTATTAAGAGTTTTTGAATATGGTTTTAATAAACCATGTAGAGAAATTATATATAGCCAACTTGAAAAAGAAGATAGATATAAATCAACGGTATTTATTGATACTTTTGTAACTAGATTTGGTGATTTAACAGGAAGCCTTTTTATGGGGTTAGGAAAAATAGCAGCTATTAGTGTGAGCATAATGCCAATGTTAGCCATTCCATTTGCTGGGTTATTTTCTATTACAGGTTACAAGATATCAAAAAACTTTAAAAATAATTCTAGAGAGCTCTAGATTTACCAATTACCTTTTTAATTGAAATAATTTGATTCATAATTCTTTCAGAGGCTTGAAAATTATTTTTAGTTAGATTCAAAGCAAACTCTAACTGACCTAGTGCTTGCTCATTCTGACCAAGCAGAAGAAAATATTCTGCCCTAGATTGATGATACCCAACAATATTTTTGCTATTTCTTTGAATTTCAGAAAGCAAAAGCCAAAGCTGAGGATCTTCATTCCTTCTTATAAGCTGATCTCTAATAATCTCCTCAGATTCAAAAAATCTATCCATTTCTAATAATAATTTCGATTTTGTAATCGTTAGTGGATAATTTTTTGGCGATATTTCTAGGAATTGATTAGACAAATCTAATGCTTTATTAAACTTTTGTGCTTTTGTTAGTATTTCTATTTTTGTTGTATTAAGAAATAAATTTTTTGGATATTTTGATAACAATTTGTCTAATAATTTTAAAGATTCATTGAAATTATTATTATTACTATAAGACAACGCTAACCCATAAATATTTTCATCCGATTGTTCTTTTTGAAGTTTAGATTTAAATAGCCTTATTGACTGCGATGGTATTTTTTCATAAAGCACGGCTAATCTTGATTTAATTAATGAGTACTCAAGTGAATTTTTTTTAGTTCCTTCTTCTGAAATGCCTTCTGCAGCATTAAATGCATCATTTATTCTTGATGAAGAAAGAGGGTGGGTGAGCAAAAATTCTGGAGGAATTTCACCCTTAAGCCTTCTAAGATTATTCATATTTTCAAACATTTCACCCATTGAGTTAGGGTTATAACCAGCACGAACAAGATTCGCAAAACCGACTCTATCAGCCTCTTTTTCAAATAATCGACTATACCTAAGGTTTTGAGTTTGCATTAATGCTGGACCAACGGCCATTGCAGATGGATTATTGCTTATCAAAGCTAACGCAATAGATGAAATCATCGTCAATGAAGATGCAAGACTTCTATCTTTAGCACTTAATACATTTCTTGCGAAGTGTCTTTGGCTAAGATGAGCAAGTTCATGAGCCATCACAGACGAAAACTGACCTTCATCATCTGCATTTAAAAATAGACCACCATTAACACCAATAATTCCTCCTGGAGCAGCAAAGGCATTTAGGGAATCGTCATTAATAAGAAGAATAGTAAATCTTCTATCTTTGACTTCGCTATATTCTGAGAGCCTATAAATTAATAATTCAGTATATTCTTGAATTAATGGATCTGAAATCAGGGGTGCTTGAAAATATATCTGTTTTAGAAATTCTCTTCCTATCATTCTTTCTTCCTCAGAAGAAACAGCACCAGAAACCCTATCTCCCAGTTCAGGTAAGTCCAGTTTATTAGTTTCTTGACTCATTAGAGTAAGAGTAATAAAAATTGCTATTATTATGATGTACTTATTCATTGCTTATGACCAAGAATTTCAGTTTATCAAAACTAACATAATGTGGTTTTTTAGATTAATATATCCCATGTTAATGTTTAAATTGCTATATATTTTATAATTTGACTATTTTTTTGTAACTATAGTTCAATTTTTAAAATTAAAAACAATAAGAGATAAATATGCTTGATGAATTAAATAAACTATTAAAAAAAATATTTAGTAATGAAGAAACTATAGTTTTTTCACTAGCAATATTATTATTTTTTGTCGTTATAGCCTATTTTGGATCAATACTGACTCCTTTTTTAATAAGCGTTGTTGTAGCTTATCTATTAGTTGGCTTGCAGAAGAAAATACAATCTTACAATGTTAGCCAAAACACATCTCTTATAATAACGTTTTCCATATTTATAATTTCAGGGGCAACCTTGGTGGTATGGCTGGTTCCTCTTTTATATATTCAGCTACAAGCCTTTATTTTAGATGTCCCTAATTTATTTAACAATTTTTTAGATTTTATGTCTGATTTACCAGCGAAATTTCCAGAGCTAGTGTCATCTGAGCAAATTGCGATATTTTTTCAAGCAGTATCTGAAGAAATAAGTGTTATCGCTCAAAATATTGTTAAGTCATCAATTTCCGGTATTCAAAGCACCATTACAATACTTTTGTACATTATATTATTTCCGATATTAGTTTTTTTCTTTCTATTTGATAGAAAAAATATAATAGATGGCATGCTTAAAGTTATTCCTGGAAAAAGAGAAATGTTTTCTAATGTTTGGACTGAAATGGATATCCAATTAAGTAATTATGTTAGAGGTAAAACTATTGAAATATTTATCGTTGGCATTGTTGCTGCAATCATTTTTTCTTCATTGGGATTAAAATACTCCGCTTTATTATCTGTGCTTGTTGGCTTGTCAGTAATAATTCCATATGTTGGAGCATTTTTAGTAACCATCCCTGTAGTAATTGTAGGTTTATTGCAGTTTGGATTGGGTACTCAGTTTTATTTATTAGTTGGTCTTTATCTATTGCTTCAAGCTTTAGATGGAAATTTGCTTGTGCCCCTTATATTTTCTGAAACAGTGAAGCTACATCCTGTAGTCATTATTTTGGCAGTATTTATTTTTGGAAGTATGTTCGGGTTTTGGGGTGTATTTTTTTCAATTCCAATAGCAACCTTTATAAAAGCAGTCTGGAATGCATGGCCTTCAGCTTTAGAATAAATTAAGTTAGATTTTTTACTGAACTCAAAACATCGTCCACATGACCTTTTACTTTTACTGAGCGCCATTCTTTTAAAACAACACCATTAGTGCTTATCAAGAATGTGCTTCTATCAACACCGATATATTCTCTTCCATACATAGACTTTAATTTCATTACATCAAAAGCTTTGCAAACTTTTTCATCAGGATCAGATAATAATTCAAATGGAAATGATTGTTTGGATTTAAAATTTTCATGAGATTTAATACTATCCCGAGAAACACCCAAAATTTCAGTATTTAATTTTTTAAAAATTTTAAAGTTATCTCGAAATTCTTGACCTTCTGTAGTGCAGCCGGGAGTGCTGTCTTTTGGATAAAAATAAATTACAAGATTTTTTCCAATAAAATCTTTATTAGAGATAGTAAGCTCACCAGTAGATTTAGCATTAAATTTAGGACATTTTTTACCTTCTAATTTTTTAGTCATATTTTTTTACCTTAAGTTTTTATAATAAAATAGTGTATAGTCCTATTTTTTACTGAAAATTTTATTCATGCAAGCATTACAGGGAAGTTTAGTTGCTTTAGTTACCCCATTTCAAAAAGATGGTAGTGTAGATTACGAATCTCTAAGGCGCTTAATTGATTGGCATATAGACCAAGGGACAGATGGTATTGTATCTGTTGGAACTACTGGTGAATCAGCAACTTTAAATGTTAATGAGCATATTGATGTAATAGAGTTTACTGCTAATCATGTAGATAAAAGAGTCCCAGTAATTGCAGGCACTGGAGCAAACTCAACCCAAGAGGCAATAGATTTATCAGAAGAATCAAGAAGGAAGGGAGCTGACCATGTCCTTTTAGTAACACCTTATTACAATAAACCAAATCAAAAAGGCTTAATAGCTCATTTTGAAAAGATAGCTAATTCAGTTTCAATAAATCAAATTTTATACAATGTTCCATCTCGCACCGCATGCGACTTACTCCCAGAAAGTGTAGAGGTATTATCTAAGCACAAAAATATTATAGGAATTAAAGAGGCTGTTGATAATATGGACAGAATCAAATCCCTAACCAACATTTCAAAAAATAATAATGATTTTTTAGTTTTTTCTGGAGATGATCCAACATTTATGAACGCATTAAATAATGGAGCACATGGTGTGATATCTGTTGCTGCAAATATCATACCTAAATCAATATCTGATATATGTTCTTTTATTCGTGAAAATAACAAAGAGGAAGCAAGGGCTCTCAATGAAATTAATAATAATTTATATAAATTATTATTTGTTGAATCAAATCCTATCCCTCTAAAGTGGATGTTATATAAGATGGGGTTAATACAAAACTCAATTAGACTTCCATTAATTGAATTAGATGAAACTTTTCATGATGAAACAATGTCTGAGTTAATGAGATTAAAACTATTATGATAAAAAAACTATTAACCATTAATTTAATTTTTTTTACAGCATCCTGTTCGTATATCACAGGTCCTGAAGGATATTTCCCTTCAACCAAGGATGATTTTTTAAAAGAAAATGTAGAAGAGGATATTTATCTCCCAGAAAATTTAGAACTAACATTTATTGAAAATCATTATCCTGTCAATGATGCGGGGGAGTCTATTGTCAACCCAGGAGTCCCAAAACCAAGACAAATATTTGCTACGTCTGGTAATAGCTCTGTTCAGCTTAGAAGGCTAGGTGAATTAATGTGGATCTATGTTGAAACTCTTCCATCAACCTCATGGCCTATTACTAAAAGTTATTGGAACACCTCTTCATTTGAAACCCTTAATGCAGATCCATTAACTGGAGAAATTGAGATAAATTTTGATGAAACCTCAGTTTTGAGAATGAAAATTGAGCATGGTATTAAAGAGGCCTCAACTGAAATATTTCTAGCTCAAATTAATAAAAGCTCAAATGAAATAATTAGTAATCCTGATCTTATACAATCTGAGCTAAGCAATTTGGTTAATTATTTTGCTGAGTCTGTTGATCAGTTCTCAGGTACCTCTTTAGCTGCTCAGAATTTAAATGATATAAAGAAAGCCAAGATATTTGTTGAAGATGGCCAAACTGTTATTGAGCTTGATTTAAATTTTGACAGAGCATGGTCTTCAGTTTCAAAAGCAATGAATGCATCTGAGATTTTTACTAATGACAAAAATAGAAGTAATGGTATTTTTTATGTTAGTTATGCTGAAGAAGAAGATGATGGTATCTTTTCATTCTTTAACATTAGTGGAAGTAGTAAAACTAAAAAAGTTAATTTTAATGATGCTCAATTTGAAGTAAAAATTACAGAAAAAAACAATAAAACATATGTAAGAGCGTATTCAAAAGATGGTAAAATTGAAGATGCTGAAAAGCTAATATCTAAAATTAATGAATCTCTAAGTTAAGGCTAAACATGGATAAAATTAAAGAAATAACAAAAGGAAAAGCTAAGTCATTATATACAACTTCAAAGGATGATCGCTTAGTGATGCATTTTAGTGATGATACATCTGCTTTTGATGGAAAAAAGAAAGAAGCTTTACTGGGTAAGGGTGCTGTTAATAATCAATTCAATGCATTCATAATGGATCATTTGCAAAATAATGGAATAGAAACCCATCATATAGAAGTTCTTAATAATAACGATTCACTAGTATGGAATTTAAACATGTTTCCAATAGAGTGTGTTATCAGAAATAGAGCATCTGGTTCAATTTGCAGAAGACTGGGAACAGAAGATGGTTTAATACTTGAGAGCCCTTTATTTGAATTCTTTCTAAAAGACGATGACTTAGGAGATCCCCTCATCAATGATGAGCATATAATTTCATTTGGTTGGGCTACTAAAGATCAAATAGATGAAATGAAAAAACTTACATATAAAGTTAATTCAGTTCTTAAAGAATTATTTATTAACTCAGGTTTGATTTTAGTTGATTTCAAAGTTGAATTTGGTGTTAATGGCAATGGGACAATATTATTGGCAGATGAGTTTACACCCGATGGATGTAGGTTATGGGATTCAGAAACTCTTAAAAAAATGGACAAAGATAGATTTAGACAAGGTCTTGGAGATGTTGTTGAATCTTATCATCAAGTTGCAGATAGATTGGGCATGAATATAATAGTTGACTAAATTAGTCAGGTATTTATAATTCGTGCGTGAAATTAACAACAAAAAGTAAATATGCAGTCAGTGCTCTAGCAGAGTTACATCTTCTAGAATCTTCTGGCCCAGTAGCGCTATCAGACATATCGATCAGTCAGAACATAGAGCTTAATTATCTTGAGCAAATATTTAGAAAGTTAAGAATTGCTGGGATAGTTGAAAGCTCAAGAGGAAGAAATGGTGGTTATTCATACGCAAGAGATCCATCTAGTGTCTCTATTAGAGAAATTATGAATGCAGTTGAAGAGGATTTAGATGCCACAAATTGTAATGGGTTAAACACCTGTAAAGAAGGAAAAAAATGCAATACTCATAATTTATGGCATGAATTAAATCAAGTTGTAGATAGTTACTTAAGTAAAATAACAATTAATAACCTTGTCGAATCAAATAAAAGCCCATATATAGAGTTAAGAGAAATAATATGACAACAAATTCAACAATATACTTAGATTATGCGTCTACAACTCCGGTTGATCCAAGAGTTGCCTCCAAGATGATGCAATTTTTAACACCTGACGGAGAGTTTGGCAATCCTGCTTCTCGCTCTCATAGATATGGATGGAAGGCTGATGATGCTGTTGAGGAAGCTAGATCTCATGTGGCAAATTTAGTTAATTGTGATCCAAGAGAGATTGTATGGACATCAGGAGCAACTGAAGCAGATAATTTAGCTGTTAAGGGAGTCGCAAGGTTTTATAAATCAAAGGGTACTCATATTATTACCTCTAAAATAGAGCATAAAGCTGTTCTTGATCCTTGCAGGCAACTTGAGAGAGAAGGTTTTGAAGTTACATACCTTGAGCCAGACGAAGGCGGTATTATTCATCCAAATCAAGTACAAGAAGCCATTAAAGAAAACACGATCTTAGTTTCATTAATGCATATCAACAATGAATTAGGAACCCTTAATGATTTAAATGCTATTGGAGAGATAACAAGAAAGGCGGGAGCTTTTTTCCATGTAGATGCCGCCCAAAGTACTGGGAAAGTCGAAATTGATTTATCAGTTTTGCCTGTTGATTTGATGTCTTTTTCTGCTCATAAAACATATGGTCCAAAAGGGATTGGTGCATTATTTGTAAGAAGAAAGCCAAGAGTAAGGATTGAAGCGCTAATTCATGGAGGCGGTCATGAAAGAGGAATGAGGTCAGGTACACTAGCACCTCATCAAATTGTGGGAATGGGTGAAGCTTTTAGAATTGCTAAAGAAGAAATGAAAGATGATCATATCAAAGTGGATAAATTTCATAAGAAATTTCTTGAGGAAGCAATGAAAATAGAACATGCATATATAAATGGAGATTTAAACAATAAAGTGCCAAATATATTAAATATTAGTTTTAATTTTGTTGAGGGCGAGTCGTTAATAATGGGGCTCAAAGATATTGCTGTTTCATCAGGATCTGCATGTACATCTGCAAGCTTAGAGCCATCATATGTATTAAGAGCTTTAGGAAGGAAAGATGAATTGGCTCACAGTTCTATTAGGTTTTCTTTTGGAAGGTTTACGAATGAAAACGAAGTAGATAAAACATTATCAATTTTACACAATGTTGTAGATAGACTAAGAGAGTTATCTCCACTTTGGGAAATGCATTTAGATGGAATTGATCTGGACACAGTGAAGTGGGATACCCACTAAAATAGGAGTTATATTATGGCTTATAGTAAAAAAGTAGTAGATAAATTTGAAAATACATTAAATAATCCACAAGCTTTTAATGTTGGAAGGTTTGATCCTTCGGAAGAAAACATTGGAACTGGTATGGTTGGAGCTCCAGCATGCGGAGATGTAATGAAATTACAAATTAAATGTGAACCCTCAGGCAATACTCATGTCATCAAAGATGTTAAATTTAAAACATATGGTTGTGGTTCAGCAATAGCATCTTCTAGTGAGCTTGTAGAGATGCTAATTGGTAAAACTTTAGAAGAAGCAAAAGAAATTAAAAATAAAGAGATTGTTGAAGCACTAGAGCTGCCTCCTATAAAAATACATTGCTCAGTATTAGCAGAAGATTCTATAAAGCAAGCAATTGAAGATTACGAATCAAAACAGTAAGAAAGTTTTATGAAAGTTTTTAGCTCGTCAGATTTAAATTTTTCAGATGAAGCAATTGCTCATTTTGTAACCAGTCTAGAGAATAGAGGTAAAGGCGAAGGAATAAAAATTGGAGTTAGAAAGGCTGGCTGCTCAGGTTATGAGTATTATTTTGATTATGTAGATAATTTTGATAGTAATGGCGTAATTTTTGATAGAAATGGTTGCAAGATTTTTGTTGATAACGAGAGCCTTAATTTCTTAAAAGGTAGTCTTGTTGATTATAAAAAAGAAGGATTAAATCAGGGGATTAAATTTATAAACCCTAATGCTAAAGCTGTTTGCGGATGTGGTGAAAGCTTTACTATATAAATAATGAGCAGAATTAAAATTTTACCTCATGAGGATTTATGTCCAGAAGGGGTTGTTATTGAAAGTCTTCCAGATGAAACAATATGTGAAGCAGCTCTGAGAAATGGAGTGAAAATTGAGCATGCATGTGAAATGTCAGCAGCATGTACTACATGTCATTGCATTATAAGAAAGGGATTTGATAGTCTTGATGAGGCAAGTGACATTGAAGAGGATTTATTGGATAAGGCATGGGGCTTGGAGCAAACTTCAAGATTAAGCTGCCAGGCTGTTCCAAAAGATCAAGACTTAGTGATAGAGGTCCCAAAATATAATATAAATATGGTTTCAGAAAATCACTAATGAACTATTTAACATGGTTGGATACAAATGATATAGCCATAGAGTTATGCGAAAAATTTCCTGATATTGATCCGCAATGGATAAGCTTTCCCGATCTACACAAAAAAATATGTGAACTGGATAATTTTAATGGAGATCCTTCAAGCTCAAATGAAAAAATTCTTGAAGCTATTCAGATGTTATGGATAGAAGAATCTCTATAAGTCCCATATAATAGCTAAAATTTTTTATAAGGAATCTAAAATGGCAATTGAAAAAACACTATCTATTATTAAACCCGATGCAGTTTCTAAAAATATCGTTGGAAAAATAATTTCAAGGTTTGAAGAAAATGGACTTCATCTAGTAGCAGGCAAATTAATTCAGCTTGATGATGAGATGGCATCAGGTTTTTATGCTGAACATGAAGGCAGACCATTTTTTAATGATCTAAAAACATTTATGAC